>JAABUK010006306.1_pt1 | contig 17805 bp, 17 predicted proteins | sample 5559141 | NCBI WGS metagenome assembly JAABUK01 (sample SAMN10711869, study PRJNA513367) | rock metagenome | isolation source: Antarctica rocks | place: Antarctica: Victoria Land, Pudding Butte nord | collected 2016-01-03 | reverse complement strand
TCGAGGACGACACGAGGATGGCCGACTACACGGCCGACGGGCTCACGCGCCAGGGCCACACCGTGGACGTCGCCCGCACGGGCCGGGACGGTCTGTTCCTGGCGGCGGGCGAAAGCTACGACCTCCTGATCGTGGACCGCATGCTGCCCGAGATGGACGGGCTGTCGCTCGTCAAGGTGGCGCGGGGCGCCGGCCTCATCGCCCCGATCCTGTTCCTGACCACGATGGGCGGCATCGACGACCGGGTCCAGGGGCTAGAGGCGGGCGGCGACGATTATCTGGTGAAACCCTTCGCCTTTGCCGAACTCACGGCCCGGGTCGCGGCCCTGGCCCGCAGGCCGCCCTTGAGCGCCAGCGCGACGCTGCTCAGGGTCGCGGACCTCGAGATGGACTGCGCCAAGCGCAGCGTCATGCGGCGCGGCACGGCGATCCTGCTGCAGCCGCGCGAGTTCAGACTGCTCGAATACCTCGTGCGCCGCGAAGGGCAGGTCGTGACCAAGACCATGCTGCTCGAACAGGTGTGGGACTTCCACTTCGACCCGCAGACCAGCGTAGTCGAGACCCACATGAGCCGGCTGCGCGCCAAGATCGACCGCGACTTCGCGCCCGAGTTGATCCACACGATCCGCGGCGCGGGCTACGTGCTCCGTGCACCTGCCTAGACTGCTCCGGACCGTCACGTTCAAACTGGCGCTGCTGCAGGCCGGCCTGTTCGCGACATCGGCCGCCGTGCTCTTGGCGTCGGTCTATTGGAGCCTGTCCGGCTACGCCCGGTCACAGCTCCGGACCTCCATTGCGACGGAACTCGCCACCCTGGTGGAGGAGCGACGCACGGACGGAATGGCCGAACTCGTCACCGATATCGAGAGGCGGACGCGCGAGCGCGGCCCGCAGGGATCCTCCTACCTCCTGCGGGCGGGCGACGGCCGGCGTTTGGCCGGCACGCTCGATGCGGCCAGCGCCGAGCCGGGCTGGCACGACCTGTCCGCCCCACCCCATCCCGCGGGCAGTTCCGACGACGAGCCGCACCGCATCGAAGCCCTGGGCCAAGTCCTGCCGGACGGCGAGTTCGTCGCGGTCGGCCGCGATGTCCGCGACGTCGACGACGTCAAGGAGCAGTTGATCCAGAGTTTCGGGCTCGCGGCCGGCGTCACCATGATGCTGGCCATCCTGAGCGGTGTGCTGACCAGCATCGAAGCGTTGCGCCGGGTCGAGGCCATGAACGCCATCACGCGCGGCATCATGGAGGGCGACCTCGACCGTCGGGTGCCGACGCGCGGCACGGGCGACGAGTTCGACAGGCTCGCGTCGAACACCAACGCGATGCTGGACCGTATCCAGCTCTTGATGGAGGGGTTGCGGCAGGTGTCGAACGACATCGCCCACGACCTGCGCACGCCGTTGACGCATCTCCGCCAGCGCCTCGAGGCGACGCGGCAGGGACCCCGAACCATCGAGGCCTACGAGAGCGCCGTCGAGGCCGCGAGCGGCGACGCCGACGCGATCCTGCGGGTGTTCGCCTCTTTGCTGAGGATCGCCCAGGTCGAAGCCGGAACGCGTCGGAGCGGCTTCGCAGACGTCGACCTGTCGGCGCTGTTCGCGGCCATCGCCGAAGCCTACGGGCCGGTGGCGGAGGATGCCGGCCAGCACATGTCGACCGAGATCGAGCCGGGGATCCACCTGCGAGGCGACCGCGACCTCCTCACCCAGATGCTGGCGAACCTCGTCGAGAACGCCATTCACCACGCCGGACCGGGCGCCGGCATCGCCATGCGGCTGCGCCGCGACGGTGCCGAGCTCCACGGCGCGGTGTGCGACACGGGTCCCGGCATCGCGCCGGAGCATCGCGAGCGTGTGCTGGGCCGATTCGTCCGGCTCGACCCGTCCCGGCCCGGCGAAGGCAACGGCCTGGGTCTCGCGCTCGTCAAGGCCGTGGCCGACCTCCACGGCATCCGCATCGATCTCGCCGATGCAGGTCCCGGTCTCGTGGCAACGCTCCATTTTCCGGCGGGCCTCTCCGAGGCCCCGACCGGAGCGCAACAGGCCAGGGCTCCAGGATCATGACTGCGATCCCCGACTCCCCCTGCACGGGCATGCTGCGCGCCCCGGACCTCACGGCCGAAGGAGAACAACATGGTGAGCGGCATCATCGCGCTCGTCGCCGCATGGATCGTCGGCATCATCTCGACAGCCGGCTACGCCGGGGTCGCCGGGCTGATGGCGGTCGAGTCGGCGTGCCTGCCGCTGCCGTCGGAGATCATCATGCCGTTCGCCGGCTACCTGGCGTCGACGGGCCGCTTCAACCTCGTGCTCGCCGCCACCGCGGGCGCACTTGGCTGCAACATCGGCTCGACACTCGCCTATGCGGTCGGGGCACGGGGCGGCCGCAGCTTCGTCGAACGGTGGGGCCGCTTCGTCCTACTCGGCCCGGGCGACCTCGACCGAGCCGACCGCTTCTTCCGGCGGTTCGGCGGTCCGGCCGTGCTGATCGGACGGCTGCTTCCGGTGGTGCGGACATTCATCGCCCTACCGGCCGGCATCGCCCGCATGCCTCAACTCCCGTTCCAGATCTACACCTTCGTCGGCTCCTGGCCGTGGTGCTACGCGCTGGCCTATGTGGGATACCTGCTCGGCTCGCGTTGGGACAGCGATCCGAGGCTGCGCGATGTCATGCACCGCTTCGACCTCGTCATCGTGGCGGCTGTTGCGGTCGGCGTCGTCTGGCTGGGCTGGCGTCGCCTGCGTGAGCGACGCTCATAGCGGGCCGACGGCTTTCCGTCTCGGGCGCTCTGGGCTTGGGGCGACCAGCGCGGCGGGTTCCTGTCGATCTGCTGTCGAGGTCGCGCGAAAACACCCCGATCGGCTACCCGGCCGCGGTAAAGTCCGGCGGTGCGGCCGCGAGACGCGAGGACGAGATGAGACTGCTGCTGGTCGAGGACAGCGCCCGCCTGCGCGATCTCCTGGCCGAGCGGGTCCGTGGCGCCGGTTGGAGGCTCGATGCCGTCGGCACCGTCGCCGAGGCGGCAGAAGCGACGCGCTCGATCCTCTACGATCTCCTGTTGGTCGACCTGGGTCTGCCGGACGGCGACGGCAGGTCGCTGATCAAGGCGGTTCGGATGCAGGGTTCGCCCGTGCCGATCCTCGTCCTCACCGCCCTGGGCTCCATCGACGACCGGGTGGAAGCGCTCGACTGCGGGGCGGACGACTATCTGATCAAGCCGTTCAACCACGTCGAGCTGATGGCCCGGTGCCGCGCCCTGCTGAGGCGGAGCGGTCCGCATCGTTCGGAGCGGATCGAAGTGGGCCGACTCGATTTCGATCCGGCCTCGGGGTCGGTTCGCGTGGGCGGTGACATCGTCGCGGTCTCTCCGCGCGAACGCTCGCTGCTCGAACTGCTGCTGCGCCATGCCGATCGCGTGGTGTCCAAAGAGCGTATCGAGGTCGCCCTGTCGGCCTTCGGCGAGGAGATTTCGACCAATGCCGTGGAACTCGCCGTCTCGCGGCTGCGACGGCGGCTCGAGCCCGTCGATCCCGGTATCACGATCGAAACCGTCAGGGGCGCCGGCTATCTGCTTCGCGAGGTGAAGGCGCATGGCTGAACCGACCGCGAAGCCGCCCGCCCTGTCGCGCATTATCGGGTCGCGCATCATCGCGTTCGCGTTCCTCGCCATGGTGGTGCAGGTCGTCGTCGTCCTGGCCGACTATTATTTCGACGACGCCCAACTCGCGACCCTGATGATCCAGAGTGAAAGCGGCGCCTTGCTCAAAGGGCTGAGCATCGAACAGGGTGTCCTGCACTACGCGCTCCCGGCGAGGCTGAAGCGCTATGGGGGATCCAGCGGCGATTATTTCGCGCGCGTGCGGACGCCGGAGGGCTCGGTCATCTATTCGAATTGCGATGCGAGTTGCGCCCATCACCTCCTGCCGCAGGAGGTGCATCCGCCGGACCTTTGGTCGCGGCTGCTGCGGCCCGGCAAGCCGATCGCGGTCGCGGGCGGCCGCTCCTTCGTCATGGATGGCGCGAAAGTGTTTATCGAGATTGCGGTGCTCGACGACCACGAGCGCGTCATGTGGCACGTCCTCGGGCGCGAACTCGGCGATCATCTCGCGGTCCCGATGTCGCTCATGCTCGTCTTCGTGCTCGGCGGTATGCTGCTGTCGGTGAGGCTCGCATTGCGACCCGTCGAGCAGGCGGCCCGCCAAGCCGAGGGGATCGACCCCCTCGACCCGAGCCACACGATCGACGTTGCCGGCATGCCGCGGGAGATCGCCGACCTTGGCGCGGCCGTGAACCGCATGCTGGTCCGCGTCAACGCCCTGATGCAGGCGCAACGGGTCTATACGACCGCGATCGCGCACGAGATCCGGACGCCGCTGGCCATGATGAAGCTCGAACTCGGCAACGTCGAGCACGCACGTGCCCGGAAGGTCGAGCAGGATCTCGACGCCTTGACTCATTTCGTCGCCCAGATCACGGACCTCGGGCGGCTCGAGGGCGCCGACCGCGCCGCCTTTCGACCCATCGATCTCGCGGCCCTGAGCCGCGCCGTCGTCAGCGACGTCGCGCCCTGGGTCTATGATCGGAAGGATACGATCGCCTTCGAGGATGCGGGTGCCACGGCGGTCGAGGGTCACGCCTCGCTGATCGAGAATGCGGTCCGCAACCTGATCGAGAATGCCGTGAAACATACACCTCGCCGCACCACGATCGAGGTGACGGCGGGCCCGGGTCCTTGCGTTTCGGTCAGCGACGATGCCGGCCTTCTCGGGCGAGCTCCGACCGACGCCATGCGTCAGGACGGTGCGATCGATCCAACGGGGATCGGCCTGGAGATCGTCCAACGCATCATGAATCTGCATCGCGGGACTCTCGAGACGTCCGTCGAGCCAAAACGCAGGACCACGATGCAGCTCGCCTTCGCGGCATGGCGGGACCGCGAAGGCTAGCGCATCTGCTGCTGTTGCCGACATGCGCTGGAGCAAAGCGGCCCAGGGACGCCCTGGTGGCCAGAGGATCGCGACGTCAAAGGCCCGAAAAGAACTGCCCGCCCGGAAGCATCACGCCCAGGGCAACCACCGCGACCGCGATGCAGAGGCACAGGAGCGCCATCATAGGCGAGCCTCCGACGGCCTCGTCGCCATCGGCATAGGGTCTCGCGGCCTTGCGGCCCGTGACCATGGCGCCGATCAGGTTGTCGCGCTTGACGAACTGGTGGAACAGGTTGACCGCGATATGCACGACCGCCAGCGCCAGGATCATGTAGAACCATGCGGCGTGCAAGGTCGCGGCGCGGGACGACCAGACGTCGCCGATCGCGTCCGCGAAGGGACCCGCGGCCAGGACCCCGTCGCTCGAGACGAGGCCAAGCATCACCTGGATGGCACAGGCCGCCAGCAGGGCCACGATCATCAGCCCGCCCACCGGGTTGTGACCCAGATAGGGCCGCTCCGTTCTCGCTCGGACGGCTCGCAGATGGGTCCATACGGCCGCCGGCGATGTCACGAACGTCGAGAACCGCGCGGTCGAGCCGCCGACCACCCCCCAGAGCACCCGGTAGATCACCAGAGTCAACACGCCATAGCCCGCCGCCTTGTGGACCGTCATGTTCGGATCGTCGAAGCCGCTCGACACCCAGGCCGTGACGACGAGGAGCACCAGCGCCCACTTGAACAGCCTCGTGGGAAGATCCCACGCCAGCACCAAGCGCCGCGAGGGCACGTCCACGGCCTGGTGACGCTTGAGCAGTCGCTGGGCAGCGCTCATTTGTACACCGAGTGACAGGAGCGGCACTGGCTCACGATGGTGCCGAAGGCCGTCTTCAGATCTGCCGGGCTGCCGCCCGCACCGGCCGCCGTCGCGGACAGCTTCGTGAAACGCGCCCGAAAATCCTGGGCCTTCTGGCTGTTGCCCGGGAAGAGGGACGAAGCCGATTGAGCCTCGCCCGAGTAGGCCTTCAAAAGGTTCTCGGCTTTGGCGAGGTCGTTGGACGAGAGCGCCGCCTGGACCGCCTTCGTGGTGGCGGCCATGCTGTTCATCGTCGACTTCAGCGATTCCGCATGGGCCGGCGTGATGGCCGCCAGGGCCAGCGACGCACAACACGCCGCCGCGACCTTTCGATCCGTCCGGTAAGGAACGGCTGTGCAACGGCTCACCATGGGTTTCTCCTGCGGCTTCGAGGCCGGGCGGACAGAGGCAAGCGTGACGCTCACGGGCAAGTCTCTCGCTTGCCGCCCGTGACCCCGGGGACCTTCGGCGGTTTGCCGCCGAACGGCATCGGATGGCGACCTCCGTCTAAGGCGGATTGTAAGCGAGACCGCCTGTCGAAACGCTGTCAGGATCGCGCGCGCACGCCATCGAGGCCGTCCGGGGCGGCGGCGCACGGCCCCAGCTCGGACCCGGGACGAATCCCCGACGCCCCCGCCGCCGCAGCGATTTCCAGATTGCGCAGGAACTGAGCAGCGCTCCGCTGCCAGCTGAAGACCTGAGCCCGCGCCAGCGGCGTCCAGCGCGGGAGGTCCAAGGCGTCGAGACAAGCCTGCCGTAGATCGGCGGAGAGCGCTCCCGCGCCGCTTCCACCCACGACGTCGCCGTTGGCGGGAGTCGGAAAGCCCGCGACCGGCACACCGCACGCCATGGCTTCGAGGAGAACCAGGCCGAAGTTGTCGGTCAGGTTGGTAAAGACGAAGACATCGGCGCTCAAGTGGATCTCGGCGAGCCTCTCGCCCTCCTGGAAACCCAGGAAGAGCGCGGCCGGATAGGCGCTCTCGAGCACCGCGCGCGATGGCCCGTCGCCGACCAGCACCTTGGTTCCGGGCAGATCGATGTCCAGGAAGGCGCGGAGGTTCTTCTCGACGGCGATGCGGCCGACGTAGAGAGATCGGTCCTGGCACGTCGAGCACGCGGGTCGCGCGCGGATGGAACCTGACATGATCGACCCCGAGCGACCAGCGCATCAGCTTCGTGAAGCCGCGCTGCTGCAGGTCCGATTTAAGACTGTCCGTCGTGACGAAAGTCCCGGAGCCCGCATTGTGGAAGGACTTCAACATTCCATAGACCCACCGCGTCGGTGTCGGGATGCGGGTGGCGAGGTACTCCGGAAACCTCGTTTGCGTGACAGTCTCGGGTCAGCGGCGAATCAGGGCAGGGGAGGGGTGCACGATGCTGATCGGCTACATGCGCGTATCGAAGGCTGATGGATCCCAGAACACCGTCGGGATCTCGGCCAACCGGGAGCAGATCGCGGGCGCGATCCGCAAGGAAGTGGGCACTGCGCTGCAGACCATCTTCGGTCTTGAGATCACCGACCTGCAGCTCAGAAGCATCACCTACAGTCCCAGCTTCCAGGCCTCGGTCGAAGCCGCGGTCCAGGCCAAGAACGACGCGGTCCGCGCCGAGAACGCGGTCGTGAAGGTCCGCTGCGAGGGCCAGCAGCAGAGGGTCCGGGCCGACGCGCAAGCGGCGGTGCGCGTCGCTCGGGCCAACGGGGAAGCCTAGGCCACGATCGCGCAGGGGCGCCCAAAGCGCTCTAACGTCGAGCCTGAGATCCTTTTCAATGTTGGTTCATGGTTCAAGCGCAAAGGGGTTGCTGTTGCGCTTCATACACACCCGGATCACCTTGCTTCGACAAGGTTCGCCACGACGCTCAAAGCTTCAGCGCGGTGCGTAAGAGCGCCAGCATTTCGTCGAGAGGCGGCTGATGTTCCGTGTGCTCGATGGCACAGCGAACGCCAGCTGCAAGATGCTGAGAGATGATCATCAGGGCGACTTCACGCACCGCCGCGGTCACGGCGTTCGCCTGCTGGATTTCGTCGCCGCAGTAGCGGTCGTCCTGGATCATCTGGCGAATGCCACGTACTTGACCCTCGATTCTTGCTAGCCTGGTAACGATGGGTGCCCTCTCATCCTCTGTCCGGTGCAGATAGAGTCGGCCGTCTCTGAATTCATATTCCATTCGCTCGTTGATACTCCCGTGCAGTATGTTAAAGGAGGCACATAGGGTCCGGCGCGCCGACAGGCTGCAGTCCGAACATCCTGCCCAAAGGCGGCCGATCCTAATGCATATCGCTTCCGAAAAGGGCACCCCATGTCTCAGCCAGAATTCACACGCCGCGGTGTCATCGCCACCTCGGTCGTCGCGGGAGGTGCCGTTCTCGCGGACAGTCAACTGCGGACAAAAGCGGTCGCGGCCACCGTCACGTCGAGCTCCTCGGCAGGAAATTCTCCTGTCGCGGACCGCCAACCCGGAACCGTCCCCGGCGAGCAGGTCGGCAACGCGGGGGAACTCCACCAGGTCGCGACCGGGAGCGGGGACGTGCTCACCACGAACCAAGGCGTACCCCTTGGCGACAACCAGAACTCCCTTAGAGTCGGCCCGCGCGGTCCGGTGCTGCTGGAGGATTTCATCCTCCGCGAGAAGATCAACCATTTCGATCACGAACGCATTCCGGAACGTGTCGTCCACGCCCGCGGGACGGCCGCGCACGGCTACTTCGAGCTGACCGCCAGCCTGGCCGAATACTCGAAGGCCGACATTTTCCAACGCGTCGGAGAGCGTACGCCGCTGTTCGCGCGCTTTTCGACGGTAGCTGGGAACAGAGGTTCGACCGATCTCGCGCGCGACGTGCGCGGCTTTGCAGTCAAGTTCTACACCAAGGAAGGTAATTGGGACCTGGTGGGGAACAATATTCCGGTGTTCTTCATCCAGGACGCGATCAAGTTTCCGGACGTCATCCATGCCGTGAAGGAAGAGCCGGACCGCGGCTTCCCTCAGGCGGCCAGCGCGCACGACACGTTCTGGGACTTCATTTCGCTGACGCCCGAAAGTACCCACATGATCATGTGGATCATGTCGGACCGGGCCATCCCGCGCTCGCTTCGCATGATGGAGGGTTTTGGGGTCCATACGTTCCGCTTGGTCAACGAGGCGGGGAAGAGCACTTACGTCAAGTTCCACTGGCGGCCGAAGCTCGGGATGCAGTCCGTCGTTTGGGACGAAGCGGTGAAGATCAGCGGCGCCGATCCCGACTACCACCGGCGCGACCTGTGGAATGCCATCAACCAGGGTAGCTTCCCGGAATGGGAGCTAGCGGTGCAGCTCTTCGACGAGGACTTTGCCAAGAAGTTCGACTTCGATGTGCTGGACGCGACCAAGCTGATCCCGGAAGAGGTGCTACCCCTCCGCGTCATCGGCCGCATGGTGCTCGATCACAACCCCACCAACGTCTTCGCCGAGACCGAGCAGGTGGCCTTCTGCACCTCCAACGTGGTGCCCGGCATCGACTTCACCGACGATCCGCTGCTGCAGGGACGCAACTTCTCCTACCTCGACACCCAGATGACCCGGCTGGGCGGCCCCAATTTCGTGCAGATCCCGATCAACCAGCCGCGCTGCCCGATGCACAACTTCCAGCGCGACGGGTTCCACCAGATGAGCCCGCAGCCCGGCCGGGTGACGTATGAGCCGAGCGCGCTCGGCATCGAGAGCGCGCGCGAGGACCCGAAGCGGGGCTATCGGACCTTCCCGGCGCGCGAGGAGGGCGACAGGCTGCGCGTGCGGGCCGAAACCTTCGCCGACCACTACAGCCAGGCGCGGCAGTTTTTCAACAGTCAGACCAAGCCTGAGCAGGACCATATCGTCGCTGCCATCACGTTCGAGCTGAGCAAGGTGGAGACGAAGGCGGTGCGCGGCCGGATGCTTGGCCAGCTCGCCAATGTGGACCCGCGGATCGCGGAGCGGATTGCGGACGGCCTGGGCTATCGCGACCCGGTAAAACCTGCCTCCACCAAGAAACAGGCGCGGACCGACCTGAAACCTTCTCCCGCGCTCAGCATCCTGGCCAAGGCCAAGCCGACTCTTCAAGGACGCATGGTCGGCTGCCTTGTCTCCGAGGGCGCCGATGCGGGTGCCGTCACGGCGCTTAAGACCGCCGTCGAGGAGGCGGGCGGCCAGCTCAAGGTCGTCGCGCCAAAGGTCGGCGGCGTGACGGGTGCGGATGGTAAGCCGATCGAGGCTGATTTCCAGCTCGCGGGCGGCCCCTCGGTGCTGTTCGATGCGGTCGCCCTCGTCGTCGGCGCCAAGGGTGCGGACGCGCTGGCGAACGAGGCTGCCGCGGTCGCCTTCGTCCACGACGCCTTTGCCCACCTTAAAGTAATCGGCCACACGGAGGCGGCTGCCGGCCTGCTCAAGCAGGCCGGGGTCAAGGACGGCGACGCGGGCGTGGAACTCCTGGGCCAGGGCGCGGCCCAGCGCTTCGTCGAGAAGGCGAAGCAGGGGCGCATCTGGGATCGCGAGTCGGTCGTTCGACAAGTCCACTGACCGGGGCAGCGACGGTGTTCCAGCGGGCAGCGGGCCATCAGGCGCGTCACGCTCCATGGACCGCGATCACCTCGGACTGCGAAATGCCGGGAGCAGTGGGCTTGGCTCGGAAAATGTCGCGCCACATAAATGCCGCTTGAAGAACTGCTTCATGGGTCGGGCATCTTCATGGTGACATCCAACATCTGCCGTCGGTCAACGCTCGGATGTGGGCCGAGTCTTTAGCATTTGGGTCAGTGGAGAGGTCAGTCGAAGAAACCTAAGATCCGCGCCTGAACGTCCGTAACCCAGGCCTCATGAAGTCGCATTCCGGTCCTGGCCATAACCCAGCCCAACGTGCCACCGTGGACCTTGAGGAAAGCGTGTCCGGCATCGAGGTACTCTTTGACCTCCGCGCGGAGTTATGTGCCGGCGCAATTCATTCCCGAGCGGCGACATCCTCAAACGTGTCGTGCCAGTACCGCTGCGCACCATCCCACGTCAGGTTCCAGACAGATCCAAATACCGATTTCCGAAACGTACTTTGGAAGGTGAGTTTTCGACGACAAGGAACCAAGCACGCCGCTGCTCGGTTAGCGGCATGCACAGACCCCATCGGGAGGACTTGCTAGGCGTTGATCCTCGCCATGGCAAGAAGCAGTCCGGCTCCTTCGGGAGTGAACGTGGTGTTGCGAAGTTTTTCGCCCGCCGGCTAGCGGCGTCGGGAAGCTGCACTCGTCGGCCGGCTAGATCTAATCGGATCGCTTCAAAGTGAACACCTAGGTCGAGTCCACTCCGTGGCGGCCTTGTCTCAAATGACTATGGAATCCCGCGCTCCGTCGATGGCCAATCTTCGATCGCGACGCGGCGTCATGTCGTCGCCATTTCGGCGCGACCCGACAGGTGGTCGCACACTCAACCAGTTTTTACGCGCAAATATCAGACATCCGAAAAGGAGATCATAATGGGTATTCTCGATTCGGTTCTCGGCAGCATCATGGGCGGAAGCTCGGGTGGTGCGTCCTCCCCCATGGGCGGGGTACTTTCGGGCCTGCTCGGCGGCGGAGGACAGACCAGCGGCATTGCGGGCGCGACCGGCGGCTTGGGTGGCCTCGTTTCGCAATTCGAAAACGCCGGGCTGGGCCACGTCGCCCAGTCGTGGGGGGGCAACGGCGCGAACCAGCCGGTTTCACCCCAGCAGCTGCAGAACGTGTTCGGCGAGCAGCAGGTCAACGGGATGGCGAGCCGGGCCGGCATGCAGCCCAGCGATTTCTTGTCCCAGCTCAGCCAGCATTTGCCGAACGCCGTCCATGGCATGACGCCGAACGGTCAGCTGCCGGACGAAGGCTCGATGTCGGTCTGAACTGGTCGTCGGCGTCTGACCCGATGACAAAGGTAGCGTCGGCCAGCAGTGACGCACCCTGCGACATACCACCAACCAAGGATGCCACCATGCGCATGATCGCACATAGCTATGACACCTACGACCACGCAGTCCGAGCCGTGAATGCGCTCGAAGCCGCAGGCGTGCAACACGACGACATCAGCCTGGTGTCGGGCGACAAGGACCGGAATGTGGCGACCTCGGTCGCCGGCGACACCGCCGAGAACACCGGCGCAGGTAGGGGTGCTATGGCCGGCACGTTGCTGGGCGGCGGCGCAGGGCTCCTGGCCGGTTTGGGCCTCCTGGCCATCCCCGGCGTCGGTCCGGTCGTCGCGGCCGGCTGGCTGATTGCCACGCTTACCGGCGCAGGCGTCGGTGCAGCAGCCGGCGGGCTCGTGGGCTCGCTGACCGGCGCAGGCGTGGACGAGAACGATGCCAAGCACTACGCCGACCACATCGGCCGAGGCGGCACGCTAGTCACGGTGCGGGCGAGCGACGCCATGGCGGCGCAAGTCGAGGACATCCTGGAGCACGGCAGGGCCCGCGTCACCATGGGGGGGTCGCGCCCGTCGCGCCAATTAGGACCGCCGCCAACCTGGGCACGACGGCGCCGGCCTCCGGCCTCGACGACAAGATCGAGGTCGTCAAGGAGGATCTCGTGGTCGGTAAGCGCGCCGTCCAGCAGGGTGGTGTGCGCATCAGTTCGCACGTCGTGGAGACGCCCGTCGAGGAGCAGGTGAGCCTTCATGAAGAGCGGGTGACGGTCGATCGTCGACCGATCAACCGTCCTCTGGCCGGCATCGCAGCCGACGCGTTCCGTGACCGCTCGTTGTCTGCCTCCGCCATGTCCGAAGAGGCCGTGGTCAGCAAGAACGTCCGAGTCGTCGAGGAGATCGGTCTCCACAAGGAGGCCACCGACCGCGTCGAAACGGTGCGGGACACCGTGCGTGAGACGAAGGTGGACGTTGAGCAGGTGCCTGGCTCGATCAGCACCACGCGGCCCGAGGTCGCCGGCACCGGACAGCCCGGTGCCGTGCGCGACAATCCCGCGACACGGGCCATCGACAGCACGCTCGGCACCAACGTCAGCGGAGAGAAACGAACCCGCAAGCTCTGATTTCCCGGAGACGGTTGAGCACCGGTCTGCGGGCAGGTGATCCCAGGCACAGGTCCGGGGCACGCAGATCGAAATAATGGCTTCGGGATGGCGCGCCCATTTTTGCCGTCCCATCCCGAAGAACGAAGGGCGTCGAGCGATGAAGCACCTATCAGCGATCCCCGCCCTGGCGTTTTTCGGCACCTTTCAGGGCACGGCTCGCTGCAGCGCACAAGTGCGCCATCGCGCCCTAGGAACATGCGGCCTGCGACGCCGACGCGGTTAGCCTTTGCAGCGAGGTTGAGCGGGACGAGGGCAGCGTGATCGATTGCATTTACATTAGGAGAACTCTCAGCCGTAGCTCGTATTTATTGAAATGGTGGTCACAATAACTGGTGCCATGAGAAGCTATTAGGAACAGGAAGCATGCTCATGACAATTTTTGACCTGACCACACTTTACACCCATCAACTGAGCCAAATTTACAGCATTGAGGCGCAAGCGACTGAGGCTTTGCCGAGACTTACAATATCGGCCAGTTTCTTCGAGGTTTGGCGTGTTGTCGAAGGGCATGCCGCGCGAGCAGTAAAGCACAAGGAACGAACCGAAGCACTCTTGCGGTGCCATCGAGCGAGTCAGACCACACATGCCGACCAAGTCGCCGGCGAACTGTTGCACAAAGCTGAAATGTTCCTGACCTCTGTAGGCGATCCGGACCTGCGCGACGCCGCTCTGGTCGCTTCTTTAAGGATGATCGGACACTATAAGGTCGCCGCCTACATTACGGCCGTAGCCTATGCCAAGGCGCTTTCCTTCGAGATCGACCGCCGCATCTTGCAGGCTCTCCTTGCCGAGGAGAGACAGGCCGATTGCGAATTGGAAAGCTTGGAAGGCGAGACTAACCACCTCGCTCTCCTGGTGAGCACGCCAGCCTACCTCTAGCCCTTGTGGCTGATCCTCGATAAGTGAGCATGCGAACTGCTCACAATCTTCTGCCGCAATCCTCCATGTCGATGTCCTCGCCTCCGGCACGCGATGCGCTCGGCCACAAGGGAAGCCAATTGCTCGCCGACCGTATCGCTGTGCTCAGCACCCATACTCCGCGCCAGTGCGGGATCGCCACTTTCGCCGACGACCTCGCGCAGGCCGTCGCGCAGGTCAGACCAACCGCAGAAGTCATTATCGTCGCCATGAACGACGGCCTAACCTACCCCTATCCGGCGCGCGTGAAGCTGACCATCGAGCAGGATGATCTCGCCGCATACGAGGCTGCCGCAGACGGGCTCAATGCACTCGATATCGATGTCCTGAGCGTTCAGCACGAATTCGGCATTTTCGGTGGTCCAGACGGAAGCTACCTACTGACCCTGCTGAGGCGCGTGCGCGCTCCCATCGTGACCACGCTGCACACTGTGCTGGAAACCTTCACGCCGCAGCAATACGCGGTCGTCGAGGAGCTCGTCTTCTTATCAGCGCGGATCGTCGTGATGAGCGAGCGCGCCGTGCGCTTTCTTGTGGCGCAGGGTGTGCCGGGCGAGAAGATCGCCTTCATCCACCACGGCATCCCGGACGTGATCGCCGATTGCGAGACCGAGAAGACGCGTCTCGGGATGTCCGGACGTTCGCTGGTGCTCACCTTCGGCCTGCTGTCCCCCAACAAGGGTATCGAGACCGTCATCCAGGCGCTACCGAGCGTGGTGCGCGATTTTCCGGACCTGACATACCTCGTGCTCGGCGCCACCCACCCGAATGTCCGCGCGCAACAGGGCGAGGCATATCGCGAGGAACTGGCGCGGTTGGCAGCAGATCTCGGCGTGGCGGAACACGTCCACTTCGATAATAGATTCGCCGACACCGCCGAACTCACACGCATCATCGCGGCAGCCGACATCTATCTCACGCCGTACCTCAACCGCGAGCAGATCACGTCCGGCACGCTCGCCTACGCTCTCGGCAGCGGCAAGACGGTCGTCAGCACGCCGTTCTGGTACGCCGAGGAGCTTCTGGCAGAGGGCCGAGGCGCCTTGGTGCCGTTTCAGGATCCCGGCGCGCTCGGCAAAGTCCTGGAAGATTTGCTCCGCCATCCCGAGCGCCGTGCCGGGATGGAGCATCGTGCCCGGTCCTACGGCGAGCAGATGCGCTGGCCGAACGTCGCCCAGGCCTACGTGAACCTTTTCGATATGACGCGAGGCACCCGCGTTGTCCCGTTTCCTCTCTTGCGCCTGCCCGCGCTCACGCTGGGTCACGTTGCCGCTCTCACAGATGGGACAGGGATGCTGCAACATGCGGTGGTCGCAGTGCCCAACCTCTTCGAGGGCTATACGACCGACGACAATGCGCGTGTCTTGCAACTCGCGGTTCTCGCCGGTGACGATCCTCACGCGCTTGCCATCGTGCGCCGCGCTCTCGCATTCCTGCACTACGCTCTGAGCCCGACGACAGGACGATTCCACAATTTCATGTCCTATGACCGCCATTGGCTGGACGAGCAGGGCGGCGAGAACGCGCAGGCTCGCGCTGTGCGCGCCCTAGTCGTCGCCGCGCACGGGCTGCAGGGGACCCTTGCAAGCACGGCTCGCGAGCTGCTCCACCGATCATGGGCGGCGCTCGATCGCCTCATCAGCCCGCGTGCGCAGGCCATCGCCCTGATCGCCCTCGCAGAGCATGCCGAGTACGCGGCACCCGAGCCCGCGTTGGTGACCCTTGCGGACGACTATGCCGGAAACTTGATGCGCCTCTACGGCGAGGTTGCCTTGCCGATTTGGCCGTGGTTCGAGACGTATCTCAGCTACAGCAATGCCAAGCTGCCGCACGGTCTGATCGCATACGGTCGAGTGTTCGGGCGCCCTGGCGCGTTAGCGATCGGGTTGAAAGCGCTGCACTGGCTGGAGGTCCAGCAGACTGCTCCAGACGGCGCATTCCTGCCTATAGGCTCGGAGCGCTCATACCGGATGGGCGAGGCCCGGCCTTTGTGGGACGGGCAGCCCATCGAGGCGTACGCGACGGTATCCGCCACTCTCGAGGCGCATCGCGCGGAGGGCGGCATGACATGGCTCGCTGCTGCAAGGCGGCCCGTGGAGTGGCTGCTCGGTCGCAATACCCTCAAAGCGCAGCTGTACGATGCCGAGACGGGTGGCTGCCGCGACGGGCTGCATCGTGACCGCGTCAACGCCAATGAAGGTGCAGAGAGCACGCTGGCGCTGTGGCTGAGCGTCGTGGAATACAGCCGGGCCGTGCCGGCCGCCACCCTGCGCTCGGTCAGCGCCGATTGACAACGGATGCATCTCCTGCCCCGACATCTTGAGCGTGACCGCCCCCTGCGCATCGGCATGCTCGCACCGATCGCCTGGCGCGTGCCGCCGCGCCACTATGGTCCCTGGGAGCGCGTCGTGTCACTGCTCACCGAGGGCCTAGTCCAGCGCGGGGTGGATGTCACGCTATTCGCGACGTCCGACTCACGCACGCGTGCCCGCCTCAGTGCTGTAGTGCCATCCCCCTATGAAGAGACACCTGGGATGGACGTCAAGGTGTGGGAAGGGCTGCACATCGCGCACGCCTTTGGCCGAGCGCGGGAGTTCGACCTGATCCACAATCACTATGATTTCCTGCCGTTGACCTACGCCAGCCTGGTGGACACACCAACGATCACCACCATTCATGGCTTCTCCGGCGAGCATATTCTGCCGGTATATCGAGCCTTCGACAGCAGCGCTCACTTCATCAGCATCTCGGACGCGAACCGCCATCCTGACCTCACGTATCTCGCGACGGTCTATCACGGACTTGACTTCGCAGAGTTCACCTATCAACCCCGTCCCGGTAATTATCTGCTGTTCTTTGGCCGGATCCACCCCGACAAGGGCGCTGGAGACGCCATCCGCGTGGCGCGTGCGGCCGGCCATCCCCTCATCCTCGCGGGCATCGTGCAGGATCGGGCGTACTTTGAGTGTGAGGTCGAGCCCTACCTCGCAGGCGACGTCCGCTATGTCGGTCCGGTGGGTCCACTGGAACGGGACAGGTTGCTGGGCGGCGCGCTGGCCCTGCTACACCTCATTCACTTTGACGAGCCCTTCGGCCTCTCAGTCGTCGAGGCTATGGCATGCGGCACACCGGTCATCGCTTACACGCGCGGCAGCATGCCGGAGTTGGTTGCCCCCGGGGTGAGTGGTTTCCTGGTGAGGAATGAGACCGGAGCGGTGGAGGCCGTGCAACAGTTAGGCAAGATTTCCCGTGAGGCTGTACGCGCCCATGCAGAGCGGTTTTCTGTAGCGCGGATGGTAGATGGCTATTTGCGAGCCTACCATTCGGTGCTCAACAATGCCGGAATGTCTTGAACTGCGACGCGAGCCGGTGTACCCGATACAAAGATTTGTAGCATTGGCTACGTCTTGCCGATCGGGATTGACCAGGCTCGACAGCGCTCTAGCTGTGCGGATTATGACACAATGTCAGGCGAAGGAGAGGTGCGATGGCAGACCACGATGAAGACGTTGCACAGCCAATAATAGTCCTCGCCGCATATCTTGGAGCTTTGATACATTTATTAGCTCGAAAAGGGCTTGTGTCGAAAGACGAGATAATAAATGCCCTTGGCACAGTGGATACATCAATCCTGGACGATGAAGGGAGGGCGCAGGCCGTGATCTTCGAGAAGCTAATCTTAAGAAGCTTCTGACAAAACGTACTACAGTGTGTCAGCGAGCATCGGAATCGCTTGGGTGGCGTGGGGTGTGATTGTGTGGTTCGGTATGCGGGCGAGTTGGAGACCTATAGTCATGCCGAAAGCCCTTTCCGTTGATCTTCGCAGTCGGATCGCCGAGGCGGTTGCGGCGGGCGAGACGGTGCGCCGTGCGGCCCAACGGTTCGGGGTTTCGGCCGCCACCGCGGTGCGTCTTGGGCAGAAAGCGAGGGCGGGGACGGATTTGGCTCCGCGCCCGCGCGGTGCGCCACCCAAGCCTATCATCACGGGGGAGGTCGCGACCTGGCTGAAGGCCAGGCTGGAAGACAAACGGGACCTCACGATGCGAGCG
>JAABUK010006305.1_pt1 | contig 17809 bp, 14 predicted proteins | sample 5559141 | NCBI WGS metagenome assembly JAABUK01 (sample SAMN10711869, study PRJNA513367) | rock metagenome | isolation source: Antarctica rocks | place: Antarctica: Victoria Land, Pudding Butte nord | collected 2016-01-03 | reverse complement strand
GGAAGGCCGCGCACGCCGAGCGCACGCCAGCCACAAGGGTGTCCAGAAGCTCCATCCAGGACGTGGACCACACCGCCAGAGACAACGAAACCCACAACCGTCAGCAGCCACTTAGAATCGCTGCACGCCAAGCGCTACGATGGGACGCGGCCCGGTCCCGGCACGCGCCGGCCGCTGGACCAGAGGTCCGGCCGAACGAAGGCCGTCCGCACCAACAGGGGCCGGGAACGCAGTCCGTGCCGCCCCCGTGGCGCCGCGCCGCAAGCGTGGCCCGCAACGATGGGTGGGGAGCGGCCAGGGCACATGGTCGCCGGCATCACACGTCCCGGCCATCCTGCCCTTGCGTGTCCAGCCACGCCGTCACCAGCATGTGCGGCAGGGTCAGGGCGGCGATGACGCGGAACATGGGCGCCAGCACGTCCGCCGCCGTGTCCCGGCCCAGCAATGCCAGCGCGCCGATCCCCGCGGCGCAAACGGCGGCAGCCGGCAGCATCGTGAGCGCCAGCCAGCGCACCGCCGCCCGCGGCGTGCCGCCGTGCCACGCGCCCAGCCGCAGCACATGCCGCACTGCATGACCGGCCCCGAAATACACCCCGAATGCCAGCAGCGGCGGCAGCAGCACGAAACCAGCGGCCATCGCCAGCCGTTCCAGCACCTCGCGCCGTTCCCGCACGGCTGCCGAGACGACCAGGGCGAAGGCGGCGGCCCAGGCAGGCAGCACCCAAGCCGCCATCGCCAGGGCGTCCTGCATGGCCCCCACCGGAACCCCGGCCAGCGCCGCCAGCACCGGCGCCGCCTCCGCCGGATGCAGCGCCATCGGCAGCAGCAGCGGCAAGGCGCCGTATGCCAGCACGGAGACGGCCAGCGGCACTCGCTGGGGCGCCAGCCCGTCCTCCGCGTCGCCCAGGCCGAAGTGCAGGGCTGACGCCGCCAGGAACCCGGCCAGCGTGACGGCCGGCGCGGCCCACCACGCCAGCAGCACCAGCCCGGCCAGCCCCACGTAGCCCGCGCCGAACGGCACCCACCACCACCGGCCCAGCCGCGGGCGCAGCAACGGCCGGGCCACCAGATGGTCGAAGGCGCCGTGCGGGAAGCCGACCAGCACGATGCCGCCCAGCAGCACCCCGACCTGCGCCCCGGCGCCGAACCGCACCCCCGCCAGAGCCGCCACGCAGAAACCCGCCATCAGCGCAGCCGCCAGCGCGGACTGCACGCGCATCGCGGCGTCCAGGCCGGGGTGCGGCGGGGCCGTGCCCTGAAGCGCGTCCGGTGCGGATGGATGCACCTGACGCGCTCCTGCCTTGGTTCCTGCGAGCATCCGCCCGGCCCGGACGAAGCTGTTCGATCCGAACATGCCCTAGCCCGCCGCGGCCGGGCGCGGCCACTCCATCCCGCCCGCGGCCAGGCGCAGGGCGGCGCTCACCGTGGGCAGGAAGGGGATGGCGGCGGCGACGGCCACCAGGTCCGCCGGCCCGGCGGCGTCGTTCATGAAGCGCACCAGCGCCGCCGGCGGGCAGCGGGCGAACAGGGTGGTGAAGACGTGCGGCGCCAGGTCCGGCCGGCGTTCCAGCAATGACAGCAGCACCCGGTCCATCATGCGTATCGCGCCGGGCCGCGGCCGGGCCGGGCCGGGCCGGCGGCCCGCGTCGAGGTCCGCCACGATCCCGTCGCACCGCGCCTGTATGGCGTTGAAGGCGTATCCCGTGCTGGGCCGCGTGGCGCCGCCGGCCGTGCCGAGCGGCAGCAGCCTCCGGCCCGGGCAGGGCCGGAACTGCGGGTCCATCGGCAACGCGCCCTGCTCCTCGAACAGCACGTCATAGCGGTCCACGCCGTATCGCGCCGCCATGTAGGCGCGCACGGCGCCCCGGTGGTCCGGCGGCTGGAAGCCCGGCGGGCTGAACCAGGTGTCCTCCACCAGGGCCTGGCAGGGACTGCTGGGCAACACGTAGGTGAAGTGCGCCGCGCCCGCCGGGCCGCCGCCGGGCTGCGGGCAGCGGAAATCCATCAGCGTGGCGACGCCGGCATCGAACACCGGGCGGTCCGTCCGTATCTCCTGGCCCAGGAACGCCTGCGTCAGCCCGTGCCGGCCGATGCCGGGCGGGGGCCGCGTGTCGAAGGCCAGCCCGGCGCGCACGGTCCCGTCCGGCAGGCGCAGCGTCGCCGCGTCCTCCCCGTCGGCGGCGTCGGCGCGGACGCCTAGCCGCAGTTCGATGTGCGGAGCGGCCCGGATGCGGTCCAGCGCCAGGCGGTAGAAGGCGTCGGCGGCGATGCTCTCATATCGCAGGCCCGGCGCGGCGAGCACTGTCTCACCCTTGCTGGACGCGACGGACCAGCGGTCCCAGCGGCAGGACGCGGCCTCCCCGAAAGGATGGGGCCGCAAGGTCCAGCCGGACCAAGTGCGGTCCCGGCGATACTCGGTGCGCGGCTCCACCACCACGACGCGCAGCCCCGCAAAGCGCGGCGCCGCCAGTCGCGCGGCCAGGCTCAGACCAGCCAGGCCGGCACCCAGGATGGCGATGTCATAGTCCGCCCGGCTACTCATGCCGGGACTCCCGGCAGGCCGCGCAGCGCCGCGTGAAGGGCCGGGTCGTGCAGGGCGCCGCCACGCGGGCCGCCCAGCGTTCCGCCAACCAGGGCCGCAGCCAGCAGCGCCATGCGCCGCCTACCTGGCACAACGCATCGCCCGGAGTGCAGGTAACCCGGCCCGCGGCGCAGCACCTCCACCCCGATCTCCTCATATAGCCGGGCCGCAGCGCGTATCGCGGGGCGCACCCGGGGCGGCAGGTGGCGCAGGCCCAACCCGCCGCTACGGTAGCGCCGGTCGGCCAGGGCCAGCAGGCGCTGCACGGCGGCAAAGACCGGCGCCGGGGCACCAGGCACGTCGGCCGGGCCAAAGCCGGCGGGCAACCAAGAGGCGGGGAGATACAGCCGGTCCCGCGCGGCGTCCTCCGCCACGTCGCGGGCGACGTTGGTCAACTGCATGGCGACGCCCAGGTCTATCGCGTGCGGCACGGCGGCCAGCCGCGCGTCCGGGTCGTCCACGCCCAGCACGGCGCACATCATCAAGCCCACCGTGCCGGCGGCGCCGTAAGCGTAGCGCAGCAGCGCCGCCTCGTCTGCCATCCGCACGGGGTCCAGGTCCTGCAGCACGGTGCCGACCAGCAACGCCGCGGCCTGCGGGTCGGCCCCGGTGCGCGCGTGCAAAGCCGCGAAGCCGTCGGCCAACGGAGTGCCGCCCTGCCCGGCCAGCAACGCCCGGCGCAGCAGCCCCAGACTGTCCCGGGCCGCCGCCTGGTCGGATGACTCGTCGGCCAAGTCGTCCACGGCGCGGCAGAACGCATACAGTTCCGCGGCGTCCGCCAGCACCGCTCTCGGCAAAAGCCGGCCGGCCAGGCGAAAGCTGCGGCCGTGGCGTGCCAGAACCGCCAGGGGAACCGGGCCTGAGTCGTGCGCGAGAGGCTTGGTGGGCGTGGGCGCCATCCCGGTCCTTTGCAGGTTGAGCCGTTCATGCACAAGACGCAACGGCGCCATGGTGCGCTCCGGCAGGCAGCCGTCAGGTTTCAGGTGGAGGGGCTGGGCCACGCCAGCACGGAAGTGCGGCCAGCCGGACGGGTTCTCTGGCATCTAAAACAAAGCCAGCCTTACCACTTTATTGCAAGCCTGCCTATTCCTGCCAGCGCCTCTGGCGGCAGGGACTGGCCCTGCCGCCATGACCAGGCCGGAACGCTATTCGGCAGCCACCGGCTGCGATGCCGATGGCGAGCCGCTTGTGCCCTCGGCCTCCGACTTGCGGACCGAGATGACATAGACCAGCAGCCCAAGCCCGACCTTGGAAACGATATCCGCTACCGTATAGCCGACCTGCACCGCCGTCTCCGCGCTCCCGCCCGAAAAGCCGATCATCGGAAAGATGAACACCACCGGGTAGAACGCCCAGCTCAGCACCGTCAGCCACCGGGCGGTGTTGACCAGGCCGCGCACGTCCTGCGGCTGCTTGCTGATGGACTCGCGCAGCCCGGCGAACAGGTCGTAAACGATCACCAGGAACGGGATCATCGCCAGCGCCCAGAACAGCCAACGCGTACCGAAGGACGGCGATATCTCGCCGGGGTAGCCAAGCATCACCATCAGGGCGGCTAAGATGCCCAGCCGGGTCGCCTTGGCATAAGTTTCGGCGCGCGACAGCTTCATGACCAGGATCAGCTCGATCAGCAGCAACGGCACCGTGAGCAGCCAGTCCACGTAGCGGTAGCCATCGTTGAACGCGACGCCGGTGGCCGTGATCTTGCCGTTCAGCACCGTGTACGAGGCTTCCCAGCTCTGGAAGATGCGGAAATAATGATAGGTGGCGATCAGCGTGACCAAGCCGGTGATGGTGATGGCTGTCTGGTAGTATTTGGAGACTTGTCCCCGGCTGATGAAGAAGAAGATCGTAGCCGCGCCCATCGTTGCGATGGTGAATGAGAATGAATTGTAAACCAGGTTGAACTGCGGGACGGTGATATCCAACTTATCTGCGCTCCTTGCCGACATTACGGGAAAATGACTGTCTGGGACGCGAAGAAATACCCTGACCATCCCCAACGAGGATTTGTCGTCCTTGGGCTTGTATTGCCATCTTACCGAACCGTGGCTGCGGTGGGCGGGGCATTATACAAGGCGGCGACGCACGCCAAACCATAAAGATCGCAAGTCGTCAGCGCATTATCCAATACTGGCCCGTACAAGCGCGATGCTGAAGGCCAGGACCGGCAGGGCAGGGGGGGGGTATGGACCCCTACCTTGACCATCCTCGTCATCCCGTGGGGCGCAGCGGCGCGGAAATCCATCGGACACGACCAGCTCCTGCCTAGCTACCCCGCAACCATGGCACGGGCGACAGGAACGGCCGGGGCGGACGGCAGGCGGCGAGGGCGCGCGCCTCAGCCGCCAGCCGGCGTAAACAGCGCATCCAGGTCCCCTTCCGTCAGGGCTAGCGTCGCCGCGGCGCCCGCGCCCAGGATGCCGTCGGCCAGGGCCTGCTTGCGTGCCTTCAGCGCCAGCATCTTCTCCTCGATGGTGCCCTGGGTGATCAGGCGATGCACGAACACCGGCTTGTCCTGGCCGATGCGGTGGGCGCGGTCGGTCGCCTGGTCCTCGACCGCCGGGTTCCACCAGGGGTCGTAGTGGATGACGGTGTCCGCCGCCGTCAGGTTCAGCCCGACGCCACCGGCCTTGAGGCTGACGAGGAACAGCGGCACCTCCCCGGCCTGGAACCGCCGCACCGGCGTCGCGCGGTCCGCCGTGTCCCCGGTCAGCAGCACGTAGGGCAGGCCCAGCCGCGCCAGCTCCGGCTCGATCAGCGCCAGCATGGAGGTGAACTGCGAGAACAGCAGCACCCGCCGCCCCTCCTCGACCATGCGCGGCAGCAGGTCCAGCAGCCGCTCCAGCTTGGCCGAGCCTGCCTTGGCGGCTTGCGCCGTCGTGAGCCGCAGCAGCCGCGGGTCGCAGCACGCCTGGCGCAGCTTGAGCATGGCGTCCAGGATGATGATGCCCGACCCGGCCAGGCCGCGCTTGGCGATGGCCGCGCGCACCTTGGCGTGCATCGTCAGGCGTATGCCCTCATAGACCGCACGCTGCGCCTCGCCCATCGCTACCTGCTGCTCGATCTCGGTCTTGGCCGGCAGGTCCGCCGCGACCTCCTCCTTGGTCCGGCGCAGCAGGAACGGGGTGATGCGGCGGCGCAGCAGCTCGCTGCGCTCGGTGTTGCCCGCCCGCTCGATGGGCGTGCGGAACTGCCGGGCGAACCCCTTCTGGTCTCCCAGGAACCCCGGCATCAGAAAGTCGAACAACGACCACAGCTCGCCCAGGTGGTTCTCCAGCGGGGTGCCGGACAGGCACAGGCGCTGCCGCGCCCGCAGCGTCCGCGCCAGGCGGGAGGTCGCGGCCAGCGGGTTCTTGATCGTCTGCGCCTCGTCCAGCAGCACGGCGTGCCACTCCTGCGCCGCCAGTATCTCGTGGTCCCGCGCCAGCAGCGGATAGGTCGTGATGACCAGGTCGTGCCCGGCGATCTCCGGGAACCGCGCCGCGCGCTCCTTGCCGTGCAGCACCAGGGTGCGGAGCATCGGGGCGAAGCGCGCGGCCTCCGCCCGCCAGTTCGGGGCGACGCTCGTGGGGCACACCACCAGCGCCGGGCGGTCCAGCCGGCCCGCCGCCTGGTCCACCGCGAGGTGCGCCAGCGCCTGCACCGTCTTGCCCAGGCCCATGTCGTCCGCCAGCACGCCGCCCAGCCCGGCGGCGCCCAGGAACTGCAGCCACGCCAGGCCATCCGCCTGGTAGGGCCGCAGGGTGGCGCCGAAGCCGGGCGGCGCCGGGCAGGGCGGGATGCCGCCATGCTCCCGCAGGCCGCGGCCCAGGGCGCGCACCGCGTCGCCGCCGGACCAGGCCAGGCCGGCGTTCCTGCCCTCCGCCTCCAGCATCGCCAGGTCGGCGGCGCTGCGCCGGGACAGGCGCAGCGTGCCGTCCGGCCCCGGCTGGGCGCCCGCCATCAGCTCCAGCAGCGGCGCCAGGATCGGCTGCAGCTTGCTGAACGGCACCGCGAGCAGCCGCCCGTCCGGCAGCGGCAGCAGCAGGGGGCTGGCCGCATCGTCCGGCATCCCGTCCTGGGCCAGCCCCGCCAGGGCCATCGCCGCCCCGGCCTCGCCGATCAGGTTCAGCAGCGCCGGCACCAGGCTGATGCGTTCCCCGTCCACCATCACGCCGAGGTCCAGGTCGAACCAGTCGATCCCGGAGCCTTCCTCGATCCGGACCACGACATCGCCCGTCGCCGTGGCGATGCGTACCGGGAAGTCCGCGTCCGCCTCGACCGCCCAGCCCTCGGCCCGCAGATCCGGCACGTCATGGAGCACCAGGTCTATCCAGGCTTCGGGGTCGGCCTCCGGCAGCGCCAGGTCGGCGGCGTTGGGATGGTTGAACGGCAGGTACCACCTGTGGCCGACACGGACGAAGCCAAGGCGGCGCAGCCGGTTGACGGCCTGCATCTCCCCCATGGGATCGCGCACCGCCTCCAGCAGGCGCCCGTCCTGCACCACCACGCTCTTGGTGGCGTCCGCCGGTAGGACCACGTCGCCATACCGCCATGTCAGCCGGGCCAGCGGCGTGCGGGGCGCAGGCCCCGGCATCCGGCCCTGCATCGCCTGGCGTCCCATCGCCGCCAGGTTCGCGCGGGCATAGGCGTCGTGCGGCGACGGCGGCAGCGCGGCGGACAGCAGGCGCAGGCAGGGCTGCAACGGCGCCCGCACCTGCACCGGCGGCGCCAGCAGCGCCGGCTGCGGCAGCGGCTGCTGCGGGGCGCGGCGGGCCAGCTCGGCGGCGACTCGCCCGGCCAGCGCCGGGGCCAGCGCAGGGGCGGACAGCATCGCCCGCACGATCCGGTCCGGCAGCCCGGCCTCCACCGGGCCGACCGCGCCGGTTCCGGGATCGGCGTACCAGGGACCGGCCAGCAGCATCGGCACCAGCGGCGCCGGCAGTTCGACGTGGGGGCGCTGGCTGCCGTCCTCCGCCAGGTCCCAGGCGATGCGGCCCGGCACCGCGGGCGCCTCGTGCAGCGCCGGGCCGTCCCAGGCGCCCCAGCGTCCCCGGCCCGTCGCGATGATGGCGCGCAGGGTGTCGGCAAAGCCCTCGCCGGTGCCGTTCACGGCGACCGCGCGCAGGATGGCGCGGTCGGACGGGCGCAGGAAGCGCGGCGGCTGCGGGGCGTGCGGCTGGTGCTGGTAGGCCCTGGGTTCGCCGCCCACGGTGCCGTCCCGGCGCAGCTCGATGGTTTGCAGGTCGAGCTTCGGCCCGAAGCGTTGGGACGGGCTGCTCAGCACATAGAGCAGGCGCTTCCGCACGCCGGATGGATAGTCCTCGCTGTCTTCCGTTTGGGCGGCTTGCAGGGAGCGCAGCCATGCCTCGACCTCGTTCGGCAGCGGCGCGCTGTCGGGCGCGGCCGCCTGCCGCTTCCTGCGCCGGTCGTCATTCTCCGCGTCCATGTCCACCTCGATCCGGCCTCCGGGACAGGATACCCTGGCCGGGACGGGAAGGGGAGCGGGGTCCGGATGGCGCCGGGCCGCGCGGCCACTGATCGGGGCGGCACCGGCGCCTGCACCCGCCTGCGTCCTCCTTTCCGGCATCGGCCACGCATCCGGGCCAGGCTGCGGCGCAGGGTCCGGGGCGCCGGGGCGGAACCGGCCGTGGCCCTCCGTCCGGTGCGATGCCCTGCCTGGTCCGCCGGACCGGCCAGCTTCGCCGCGCCCCGTGCGGCGGCGGAGCAGCGGCGGTTGCCGATGCCGGCCGTTCCGCACCATCTGGCGCCGCAGCAGGCCGTTGGCTTGGTGCAGCCTGTTTTGCGCCGCCTTGCGCGCTGCCGCGTCGCATAGGGCAAGGATGGCGTCCGCAGCGTCCGGCACGGAACGTTGCCGTCGAACGCATAACAATTTTTTGCACGCCAGGCAGGTTTCAGGATGCCCTCCGTCGTTGCGTGGCAACCAGAGGCTGATTAACCAACAGAGCAGATGGCGCACGCGACCCCCGATCCGGGCATCCCGGAAAGCCGTGCATTGACCGGCCTGCGCGGCGTCGCGGCCGTGCTGGTGGTGATGCACCATGCCAGCCTGCACCTCGGCGGCGCCGGCCTGCCAGCCGTGGGCGGGCTGCTGCACAGAGGCTACCTGGGCGTGGACCTGTTCTTCGTTCTGAGCGGCTTCGTGATCTCCATGGTCTATGGGTCCTGGTTCACGGGCAGGGCGCCGGGTGCGGCCTTGCCCGGGACGGGCGGCAAGGCGGGCCAGGACAGGTCGGGTCAGGACAGGTCGGGTCAGGACAGGTCGGGTCAGGACAGGTCGGGTCAGGACAGGTCGGGTCAGGACAGGTCGGGTCAGGACAGGTCGGGTCAGGACAGGTCGGGTCAGGACAGGACGGGCACGGCTGGCGCAGTCGCCGTGTTCCTGATGCGCCGCGCTGCCCGGGTCTGGCCACTTCATGCCGCCGTGCTGGCGGCGCTGCTGGCGGGCGCGGCGCTGTCGGGCGGCCCGCTGCCGTCCCCGCGCTTCGCCCTTGCCAATTTCATGCTGGTGCAGGGATGGGGCGTCAGCGGCGAGATCAACGCGCCGGCTTGGTCAATCAGCACGGAGATGCTCGCCTACCTGCTGTTTCCGTTGCTGGCCGGGCCAGTGCTGCGTTGGCGATGGGGGGCGGCGCTGGGCCTGGCGGCGGTGGCGGCGCTGCTGGCGGCGTGCCTGGCGATGGCGCCGCCGATGGGGCCAGGACGGCGCGGGCTGCTGGACATCTACCAGAACTATTCCGTGCTGCCGGCAATGCGCTGCCTGGCCGGGTTCCTGCTGGGGATGCTGGCCTGGCGTGCCGGGCAGGTGCCGGAGGCGGCGCGGCAGGCTGCCCGGCCGTGGGTGGCGCCGGGCGCGCTGCTGCTGGCGCTCGGCGTGATGCTGGCCGGCGCAAGCGACCTGCTGGTGCTGGCGCTGCTGCCGGTCGTGGTGCTGGGCCTGCATTATGGCCGGGGCCGGGGCCGGGGCTGGCCCTGGCGCCTGTTCACGGTACAGCCGCTGCACGGGCTGGGCACGCTGTCCTACGCGATCTACCTGATCCACTACGCGCTGCTGCCGGTGCTGCTGGACGGTCCCGGGCCGGTGGCGGCGAGGCTGGCCCTGTATGCGCTGGCTACCCTGCTGCTGGCTGCCCTGGCGCACCAGCTCGTCGAGCGGCCGACCCGCCGCCTGGTGCGATGGATGGGCGAGGCGGTGGTGATGTCCATGGCCCGCCCCGCGTTCGCCCGCCTGGCCCGGCGCGGCTGGGCGTGGCGGGGATGACACCGGGAGCGAAGGCGAGGCGGGTCCTATGCCGCCAGGGGGCCGGCCAACGCATGTTCGCCTGCCAACTCCCAGGAACCGCCGAGGTAGTGCCACAGGCGCAGCCCAACGGCCCGGACGGCGAACGGGGCAAAGCCTGCCTGCATGGCGTCGCGCAACGCCCGCGCGGCCTCGGGCTGCGCCTTGTTCTGGATGGTGACGTGGGGGCGGAAGCCCTGCGCGTCCTGCGGCGTCAGCCATGCCTGCCAGGCCCGCGCCAGCCGGGCACGCAGGGCCAGCAGTTCCACCGCACGCAGCTCGTAGGCGACGCCGCGGCCCAGGAAGCGCAGCCCGGATGCCTCCACCGGGAACGGCGGTACCGAGGCGGCCTCCGCCGCAAGCAGGGCCTGGATTTCGTCCAGCTCCGCGCCGGGCAGGTGGTGGAACAGGGTGACGTGGGCCGGCACCAGGTTGCGGTCGGGCGGGAAGTGCAGCGCCCGCAGGCGGTCGAAACGCGCCTGGTCGTCAGGATGCAGCGCCAGCGTCAGGATCAGCGGCACGGTCGTTGCGGGGCCGGACATCACGAGGCCGGGCGTTGCGAGGGCGGGTACGTCGAGGCCGGGCGTGGCAGGGCCGGGCGGTGACGGATGCGGCCCTGGACCTGGACGGCCCGGAGCAGCCGGCCACGGAACGGCAGCGCCTGGCTGAACGCTGGTTGGAACTGACGCGCACCGTGCTGCCCGGCATGGCCGCGGCGCAGGGCTGGCCCATACGGTTCGACCACTGCTTCATGCGCGTGTGCCTGGACGCCGCCATCGGCCGTCCCTGGCACGAAGCGGTGCGCCGCCCGGCCATACGCAACCTGGAACTGCACCAGCTTCGCGCCGCCATAGCGGTGGCGGAAGGCATCGCCGCCGATCCCGGCACGCTGCCGACGTTGAACGACGCCAGCCTGGCCTGGCGCCGGGCCGCGCGCCATGGCTGAAGCCTCCCCGGCGCGTTTCTCGGCGCGTGGGGGCGCACCAGGCGCGGCGCGGTGCCTGTTCCGGCGGGCATCCCATCCAGCCCGGCCCAAATTGCCTGACCCGCGCACGTCCTAGCGCGCCCGCTGCCCCGCCGGACGGGTGGCCGGCACGCGTGGCGGCGTGCGGACCGAGCGCAGCGCGCCGCTGCATGCTCCGTCCTCGCCTGTGCCAAGCTGGATCGTCGGCAGCAGCGCCGCGAGCGGCGTCAGCACGATGCCGAGCGCCACGGCGGCGCCGGCCCGCTCCGCCATCACAGTCGCATCCGGGCGCACGTTGGGCGCGGCGAAGGTGCCGGTTATGTTGATCGGCGCTTGCAGGGAGCCGACCGAGAAGTGCTTCGACTCGGTTTCCAACTGCAGTCGCAGCGCCTCGTTATACAGGCTGAGCGACCCCTTGCCGGCGACCCGGTCCTCGTTGGTGTCCAGGAACAGGGTGCGCGCCGTGGCCAGGCCGCGCTGCATGGTGAAGTCGAGGATGAAGCACTGCACGATGGCGCGGCTCGGGATGCCCAGCGCCGAGAGTAGGGCGTTGCCGAACTGCAAGCCGGACAGGTCCACCAGCAGCGCGCTCACGTTGCCGCCCGATCCCATGTAGAGCTTCAGCTCGCCGTTGCCGGTGCCGAGGATTTCCGCCATCGAGGCGCCCGATCCCTGGATCACCGCCCGCCCGCCGATGGCCCCGGCGCCGCGCGCGACGCCGGTTGCGGACAGCAGCTTGTCTACGTCCACCCGCTGGAAGTCTATGGCGACGTTGGCGCGCACGCCTGACCCTTGCGGCGCCAGGTCTATGGTGCCGGTGATCTGGCCGCGGCCGATGCCGAAGGCCAGCGGGTGCAGCTTCACCGCGCCGTCCACGATGTCCATGTCGGCGCGCATGTTGTCCAGCGGCTGCGACCGGCCCTGGATGCGGGCGGCGGCGTATTTCAGGTGAACGTCGGCGGCGGTCAGCTTCGGCAGGCTGATGGGCATGTCGGGCAGCACGCGGCCGTTCTGGCGGGGGGCCGCGGCCTTGGTGCCCTTGCTGGCGTCGCCGGGTTCGGCGCCGATGAAGCCGCCGAGGTCCTTGAGGTCCACCAGCCGGGATTTCAGGTCCGCCGTCAGCACCGGGCGGGGCTTGCTGGTGTCCACCTGCAAGTCGCCCTCCAGGTCGCTGCTGCCGACCTTGCCGGCGGCGTGGGTGAACCTCACCGATCCCGCGGCATAGTCCAGTTGCCCGGTGATGCGGTAGGCCGGCGTCTTGGGGATGGCGATGCCGGTCAGCGGCAGCAGCAGCGACATGTCCGGCCCGGCCAGGTCCAGCTTCAGGTCGGCGCCGGCGAACGCCAGCGGGTCCTTGACGGTGCCGGTGAGGGACACCTTGGTCGGGCCGTTGGCGACTTGCAGGTTGACGGGATAGGGCGTCTCGTCGCGCAGGGACAGCAGGGCGCCGCCGGTGAACTGCGCGGTGACGGGCTGGTTGGCGTAGGTGCCCTTGGCGCTGGCCACGATCTGGCCGGGCTGGCCGGACTTGTCGCCCTGATCGTCCTTCGTGGCGATGTCCACGTTGAAGTCGGCGCGCAGCTTCGCGGACGCGACATGGGCGTGGCCGTCGTTGATGCGCAGCGCGCCGATCTTGGGGGCGGTGGCCGGGTCGGACGGCGCATCGCCGCCGCCCGGAAAGGTCCAGTTGTTGCGGCCGTCGGCCAGTTGCTGCGCGTCCACCTTGGGGCTGTCCAGGGTGATGGCGGGGATGACGATGCGGCGCCCGCGGATATAGGCCATCGCGTCCACGTCCACCTGCAGCTTGTCCGCGGTGGCGAGGTTGCCGCCGCCGGGCCAGCCGTCAGGGTTGCCGATGGTGACGCCGTCCGCTTCGATGTGCGGGACGCGGCCCAGTCTTACATGCAGGTGCGTGATAGTGACGGGCCGGCCGAGCGCCGCCGACGCCTGCTTGTCCACGTAGGGGATCAGCCAGTCCCACTGGAACAGCGCGACCGCGAGCGCGAGCAGGCCGACGACGCCGCCTATGACCCAGGGCCAGCGCCGGCGGCGCCTTGCGCCTGACGCCTTGCCCGGTGCCCGATCCGGCGCCTGCACCTCCGGTCCCGGCTTCGCGCCTGGCTCGGGCTTCGTCCCTGGCTCTTGCTTCGTCTCTGGCATGGTCTGGTAACGATGTGCGGCGGTGCCGGGTTGCCTTGCGGAGCCGTGCCGGCGTTGTCACGATGCAGCCATATAGCAGGACGGGACGCCGCCGATGATCCATGAGCTTCGCATCTACCGCTGCCTGCCCGGCCGCCTGCCGGCGCTGCTGCAGCGGTTCGAGACGACCACGCTGGCCATCTGGGAGCGCCACGGCATCCGCCCGGCCGGGTTCTGGACAACCCTGGTCGGCGAGTCCAACCAGGACCTGACCTACCTGCTGGCCTGGCATGGCCTGGCCGAGCGGGAGACGAAGTGGACCGCTTTCCAGTCCGACCCCGAGTGGATCGAGAAGCGCGCCGCGAGCGAGCGCGACGGCCAGATCGTCGCCAACATCAGCAGCAGCCTGCTGCAGCCGACCGCCTTCTCCACGGTGCGCTAGGCGCCAACCTTGCGGGCCACGGCACGACCGTCCGGCGGGAGGCGCTTGGCGGGGCTGTTCGCCGCGACCTTGCTCTTGGCGCCGCTGGCGACGTTCTTGGCACCGCTGGCGACGGGCGTCCCCGGTTATGTCACGGCGCCCGTTCTGGTGCTGGTGACGTGCATGATGGCCGCTGTGCCGCGGGACCTAGCGTGGGACGACGTGACGTAGGCGCTGCCGGCGGTGGTGCTGGTGGTGGCGAAGCCGTTCACGTTCAGCATCGCGGCCGGGATCGGGCTGGGGTTCATCCCCTATGCCGTGGCGAAGGTGGTGGCCGGGCGGCGGGACGTTGCCGGGGTGGTGCGACTGGTCAGCGAGGCTTCGCTGCTGCGCTTCGTGTTGTGGAAAACCCGTAATCTCCTGCCTGCTCCCTCTCCCTCCGGGAGAGGGCCGGGGTGAGGGAGGCCGCAAGAGCATCGTGTTCCGATAGCAGGACGGTTCGCGCCAGCTTCGGCACGCCCGGTCCTTGCCGCTTCCCTCACCCTGGCCCTCCTCCGGAGGAGGAGGGAGCGGAGCAGAGGGCTTGACGCATCCTGCCGGGGCGGTCCCCATCCCGGTCCGCACCAAGGACCCTGCCCATGCCGCTCAAGGCCGCCGTCATCCCCGTCACGCCCATCCAGCAGAACTGCGCCCTGATCTGGGACGACGCGACGATGCAGGCCGCTGTCGTTGACCCCGGCGGCGACGTGCCGCGCATCCTGGAGGCCATCAGCACCCTCAAGCTGCAAGTCGGCCTGATCCTGCTGACCCACGGCCACTTCGACCATGCAGGCGGCGCCGCCGAGCTGCGGGACGCGCTGCCGGGCATGCAGATCATCGGCCCCGACGAGCGCGACGCCTTCCTGCTGGACAGCCTGGCGGAGACCGCGCTGACCTACGGCATCCCCGGCGCCCGCAACGTCCGTCCGGACCGCTGGCTGCAGGAGGGCGGGCACGTCATGCTGGGCACCCATCGGTTCGACGTGCTGCACGCGCCGGGGCACACGCCGGGCCATGTCATCTTCGTGCAGCGTGCGGCGGGGTTCGCGCTGGTGGGGGACGTGATCTTCCAGGGGTCGGTCGGGCGGACCGACCTTCCCCGGGGAGACAGCCGGACGCTGCTGCGCTCGATCCGGGACAAGGTGATGCCGCTGGGGGACGCGATGGCGTTCCTGTGCGGGCACGGGCCAGGCTCGACCGTGGGCATGGAGCGGCAGGCCAACCCGTACGTGCGGGAGGCGCTGGCCTTGCGGGACTGACGGCCCCAGGGTGCAACCAAAGCTTCACGCGCGCCCGTCTTGGCAGGGCCGGCCTGGTCGGGCATTCCCTGCGGCACTTCGGTTGCAGGGGTGTTGCAGTGGGACAGGGATCATCCGGCGCAATCAGGCCGTGCTGGCGGACGTGATCGCGGAGGTGCAGCGGCTGCCGTCGCGGGGTTGGCGGTCCGGGAAGCGGCAGGCCGGATAGGGCAGGCTGGGAAGTCAGCGGGCTGGCAGGAAGTCCGCGGGATGGAACAGTTCAACCCCGTGGCGGCGGCACCCGTCCGCCACCAGGCTCGTCAGGTCGTCCACCAGGGCGGTGATGCCCTCCTGCTGGCAAGTCAGGCCCTTCCAGGTGCGGTGGGCCGCGTCCGTTGCGCGGCGCCAGCGCGGCATCAACGGTCCGAGCGCCGGCCACAGCCCGCCGCGCCGGGAGGCCATCTCATCCGACAGGCCGGCGCACATGTCGTCCGGCATATGGATGGCACGGGCGAAACATTCAGTGCCGATTCCGCTGGAATACCCGGCGAGCCGCGCCCAGGGCGTGCCCTGGCGCTTGCTGCGGAACGTGACGATGACGTGGCGGATGTGCGGCGTGTCCTGGATGAAGCGGTGCAGCACCGGGGCGGCAGGATGGTCGATCAGGGTGCCGTCCATGTCCCAGGCGATATCCATGTGGCTGGCCAGGCGCTGGAACGCCGGCGCGTGCAGCCCTGCGTCCGCCAGCCAGTCACGGCGTCCACGAGGCGCGGACTGGTGGGCCGGGGAAGCTGTGCGGCGGGCTTGGGTATGCTCCGACAAGCAGGACCACCATCAAAGGAGTAGCTGTTAGAAGTGTATTACCAACACTTGCTGACAATGTCCATCTGGCTGGTCCGGCCCCGTTCTGCAAGGACCGGCCGCAACGATGCGGCGCCAGGGTGCTTGAGGCCCAGGGTGCGGTTCTTGGCCATTTTTGGTGAAGCGTGTCATCACCATCGACGGTGGATAATCTGGGGTCATGACCGAGACGCGCATGATCACAGCTGTGGTCGAGGATGAAGCGGAGGCTGAGGTAACCTGCTCAGCGCCGGTGCCTTGGTGGAGCTTCACGAAAACCACGCTGGCCGCGGCGGCGCTTGTGCTGGTCGCCCAGGGCCAACTCGACCTTGATGGGCCGGTCGGCCAATGGCCCTTCACCTTGCGCCAGTTGCTCCAGCACCGGGCCGGTCTCGCGAACTACGGTCGGCTCGCCGCATATCATGAGGCGGTCCGCAACGGCGAGGCGCCTTGGCCGCGCGAGCGGCTACTGCGGCAGGTCGAAGCAGACAAGCTCGTCTTCGAGCCTGGCCAGGGCTGGGCCTACTCGAACATCGGCTACCTGCTGGTCCGTGAACTGATTGAGAATGCAACGGGGCGAGACATCGGCACGGCGCTCGACCGGCTGGTCCTCGCCCCGCTCGGCATCAGTGGCGTCAAGGTCGCGTCCTTGCCGGCCGACCTCGCCGAGACCGCGTGGGGCAACCCGGCCGGCTACCATCCGGGGTGGGTGTATCACGGCCTGCTCGTCGGGCCGGCTGCAAGCGCCGCGCCGCTGCTGCACCGGTTGCTTGGTGGCGCCCTGCTGCCTCCGGCGCTGCTGTCCGAGATGCTGTCACCGCATCCGGTGGACGGCCCGATCCCCGGGCGGCCCTGGCAGACGGCGGGTTACGGCCTCGGCCTGATGATCGGCGTCGGAGATGCGGGGGCGACCTTTGTGGGCCATACAGGCGAAGGTCCGGGAAGCACGGCGGCCATCTACCAGCATGGAGGCAGTTCGCGCGATGGCGGGCCGCACCGGATCGCTGTTGCCTTCGCCCCGGTCGAGGTACCCGCAGCGGTCGAGTGCCGGGCGATGCGCTTGGCCCAGTGCTGACAGCGAACTTTGGCTTTACCAAAAGTGGCCAAGAACCCACATTCCGTGACCGCGGATGCGGGCTTCGTGACACGGACTTGCACTCATCGGCCCCGGCGCACGGGGGGGCCGGAGCGGGCCAGGAAACGAGGGTAATCTGGCGGTCGGTGAGCGGGGCACCGCGAGGGGGCTGGGCCGCGAGGAAACCAGTTCAGGTGTTTAATACACGGATGCTTGCTGGTCAGCGCCTTTCCTGTCGGACGCTGTATGAAGATTTGGCTCGGATCTTTGTCATGGTCCAATCGTTGTGCGAAGCATATAGCCGCGCACAGCCCTCCGGTGAGACCCCATACCGCTGACGGCTGTATGGAATCTAGGGCGGTGTCGCATCAGATTGACGGCCCCGCTGCATAAAGGTACGGTTCCGCATCGTTTGGGGTGGTGTGATGAGAGCATGGATGGCGGCTGGGATCGGGGCAGGGCTGGCGCTGTGCGGCACGGCCCGCGCGGCCTCGCCGCTCGACGGAGTTTACAAGGGGGCGTCCCAGTTGAGCGGCAGCTACACGCCCCAATGCCTGCCAGGTCGCCTACTGAGGATACGCGTCGAGGACGGGCACTTTGGTTGGGGCATCGGTGACGACCGCATCTCGATCGCGATTGCAGGGGATGGCAGCTTTTCCGGGCGAAGCGGCCGTCGCGGTTTGCAAGGCAGGGCTGAAGGGGGGCAGCTTACAGCGCAGCTATACGCCGTTGGCTGCACCTACACCTGGGCGTTGACCCGCTAATATCGTCTCGCATAAAACTCGATCCGGCATTGGCGGAAGGTTCTGGTCCTCTGTCGAGACGCGCGCGTAGCCGATGACCTCGGCGGTCATCGGGGCAAGAAACCCGTGCAGGAGTTCGGTTCGGACACGTTGAAACCCTACACGGGTTTGTTGCCCGGCAGAACCGGTATTTGTGTGGTCCCGCGCTGTCCAGGGACGGCTGGCAACAAACCCTTCGTTTTCCTGCCCGGCCACCAGGCCGGTGCGCCTCAGCCCCGGCGTCAGTCCCAGCCAGCGTGCGCCGGGGCCGATGAGTGCAAGCCCGTCGCATCGAGCGTGCGCCCAGGATCACGTAGTAGCTCTTGGCCAGATGGGGTGGACGGCCCCCAACGGCATCGATGTGCCAAGATGCGGGTCGTGAGAACCGGCAGAAAGGGAGCCGCCCGCAATGAGCATCACCATGATCGGCCTTGATACGGCCAAGTCC
>JAABUK010006302.1_pt1 | contig 17812 bp, 13 predicted proteins | sample 5559141 | NCBI WGS metagenome assembly JAABUK01 (sample SAMN10711869, study PRJNA513367) | rock metagenome | isolation source: Antarctica rocks | place: Antarctica: Victoria Land, Pudding Butte nord | collected 2016-01-03 | reverse complement strand
CTCGGTTCTCTCGACGGCGAAAAAGCAGGGCTGGAATATCCTGCAGACCCTCGCCGCCAACCCCTCCAGCTTGATCGCCGAGTTGCGGGTGGGCTGATCCGAGCAGTAGAAGCTGGGCAGTTACTAGTTTTGTTTTTGTTCAGCTCATTGCGGCAGCCAGCGTTTTTAAGGCGATGGGGAGCCCTGTCCCACTCGAAGCCCACAACCCGGCTGTTGCGTGTATGAAAAGCGCGGCCGCGGACGGCTAAGGCGCGGCCGCATCCACCGCCGCGACATCCAGCAGGCGTTCGATCACCTCCGGCTCCTGCGCGCCGGAGATGGCATGCTGCCCGGCCACCACGAAGCACGGCACGCCGTTGATGCCCAGCCGGTGGGCCCGCAGGTTGTCGGCATGGACCAAGTCCACCTCCTCGTCCCCGCGCAGGAACACCGACAGCCCATGCGGGTCCAGGCCGCAGGACAGGCCGATGGCACGCAGCACCTGGAGATCGCCGATGTCGTGCCCGTCCGAGAAGTGTGCGGCGAACAGCGCCTCCACCACCTCGCGCCCGCGGCCGTAGCGGGCGGCCCAGCGGACCAGGCGATGCGCGTCTACGCTGCTCGGCGTGCGCCGGATGCGGTCGAAGCGGAACTGCAAGCCCTCGGCGGCGCCAATCTCGGTGATGGAGGCATACAAGCGCCGAGCCCGGTCCTCCCCGCCGAACTTCCGCACGACGTAATCCGTCCGCGACATGCCCGACCGCGGCATGTCGGGGTTGAGCAGGAAGGGCCGCCAGGCCAGCTCGAACAACAGGTCGGGACGACGGCGCATGGTGCGGAACAGGCGCCGCACGCCAAGATAACACCAGGGGCAAACCAGGTCGTGCACGACCTCGATCAGCAGGCGGGCCTTGGCTGGGGCAAGGATGTTCACAGCACGATACTACGGCGGCCCGGGGGGCGCCGTCATCCCCTGTTGTTGCATCTTACTAGATAAGATGCCTGCAGACGGGATGGCGGACAGGGTGGGATTCGAACCCACGGAACCCTTGCGGGTTCGCTAGTTTTCAAGACTAGAGCCATCAACCACTCGGCCACCTGTCCCCCGGATTCGTCTACGGTTTTGCTCGTCCCAAGGCAACCGGGGACTGTGGCGCGGACTTGGCTGGGGCTGGGTTGGCCATGGCAGCAGGCTTGACGAACGCCTCGGCACCGCGAACGGACGCGGGCCGTCCGGCAAGCTTGACCAGGACCCGAGACATTTTCTGACATATCGAGTCTCCCCTTCCCGTGCCGCCCGGGTGATATCTGGGCCTTCGGACCTCCTGCATCCGGGTGTCTCATGCCTCTGCTGTCCCACCGTGCCCCGGCGCAGGCAGTACCGGCAGGCTTGCCCACACACTCGCAGATCAGTCTTACTTGCTGCTTAAGATGCATCCTGATAGCTCGGAACTGTCCAACCCGTAACGGAGTCGTCATGAGACTTGCCGCCGCCATGCTGTCGTTCCTGATCCCAATGGCCACCGCCGCCGCGCAAATCCCGCCGCCCGCACCTGCCCAGCCGCCGGAGCCGCCCGGCGCTGCCTTGCTGCAAATGCGGGCGTATGACCGGACGAAGTTCTGCATCTACGCGAGCAACTTCTATACCGAGGGCGCCGTCGTCGCGCAGGCCACCCGCCAGATGGCGTGCAGCAAGGCGCAAGGCGGCCCGATATCCAACGATCTGTCTTGGCAGCCGGTGCGCTGACACGCCGGCAGCGGTTAGGCCGGTCCCAACAAGGACGGCAGCCTGTCCCCGGTGCAACGGACGGCATTCCGGCCATCGGCCAGCTGGATCGGAATGACCTCCCGCAAGGCCTGGGCAGCGCCAGGGGTTCCACGCCGCCCGGCAAGTCAGTATGGATTGGCCGAACCTACGGCAGGGCGGCGCAATGCGGGTCACGACGATTACCATGGCGATACTCGGCTGCACGCTAGCCGCCATCGGTGCCGGGCCGGCGCGTGCTGCGCCGCCGCAGGACCCGCAGGGCACGTGGACGTTCCAGATTGAGAACGACGCGGTGTCCACCCTCAAGGGCACATCGGACCAGTATTACACCAGCGGCCTGCGCCTGGGTTACACCAGCGGCACGACCCACGTGCCGGACTTCCTGGCCACCATCGGCCGCACCGTTTGGGGTGATGGGGTGCAGCGGGTCAGCTTTGACCTCAGCCAGTCGCTGTTCACCCCGCGCAATACCCAACAGCGCCAGCCGGTGCTGGGCGACCGGCCCTATGCCGGATGGCTGCACGCCGACCTCGGCCTGATCCACGACACGGATGATGCCCGCAGCGTGCTGGGCCTCAGCCTCGGAGTCGTCGGGCCATCCGCGCTGGGCAAGCCGGTGCAGAACGGATTCCACAACATCATCGGCGACACGCCCAACCTGGGCTGGCGCAACCAGATCAAGGACGAGCCTGCAGTGGAGCTGCTGGTGGAGCGGACCTACCGCATCCCGCTGTATCACTTCAACGTGGCCGGGCTGAATGGACTGGAAACCGACCTGCTGCCTGCGGCCACGGTCGGCGTCGGCACGGTGCGGGACTACGTGCAGGGCGGCATCAGCTTCCGGCTCGGGCAGGGGCTGGCGAGCGACTTCGGCGCCGCGCGCATCCGCCCCGGCCTGACCGGGACGGACGCCTACACCCCAAACCGGCCGTTTGCCTGGTATGTGTTCGCCGGCGCGGACGGGCAGGCCATCGCGCGCGACGTGTTCCTAGACGGCAGCACCTTCCGCAACAGCCAGGGGCCGCATGTGACGAAGCGGCTCTTTGTAGGCGAGTTCCAAGGCGGGCTGGCCGTGATGGCCTATGGCGTGCGGCTGACCTACACGCAAACCTGGCAGACCGAGGAGTTCAGGCGGCAGAAGTCCGGCCTGTTCAACTTCGGCTCCCTGGCGCTGTCCGCCAAGTTCTGAGGGCTTGGGCAAGGGCAGTCCTAAGCCCGGCGCGAGCGGCGTCCAGTGACGGCTGCAATCAAGGGTGAAGTAGCGCCATCTTCGGAGCGGGCCTGCGCCCCCGCCCCTCGGACCCCGCTGTTAGGCTCCTTGCTGCCGCCCGCGATTGCGGCTGCCGTCACGGTGGTCCTGCTGCTGGCGGATCGGTTGCCCCGTTTCTTCCATGATGACCTCACGGCCTACCTGGCCACGGGCCCGCTGGATTGGAACACGCCGGGCCGGTCCTGGGCCTATGGGCATGCCGCGCGGCTTCTCACTGCGGCGACCGGCAGCCCGGCGGCGGTTCCAGCGGCCCAGGCCGGGCTGCTGCTGGCGGCCATCCTGTTGGCGTGCCGCCTCCTGGCCCGCATGCCGACCCGACGTTATGGGCTGCCGCTGTTTGCCCTCGCGGCGACGCTCGATCCCCTGGGCCAGGCTTATGCCCGGTTCTGGCTGACCGATACGGTCGCCGCCGCTGCCTTCTTCGCCTTCCTGACGCTGCTGGGGGCAGGGATCGCCGCGTCCCCCGCCCGGTTCTGGCGCACAGCGCCCTGGCTCGTGGCGCTCGCAGCAGCGGCGGTCGCCGGACGGGCCGACTATGCGGTGCTAGGCGCCGCAGCGCTGTTGCTCGCCGCGACGGCCGCCTTTCTGACCCCGGCCCGGCGCCGCACGCCCCGGCTGCGGCGCCGGCTGCTGGCCGCGGCCGCATTGCCGGCCATGATGCTGGGCGCCCAGACCATGCTGCCCGCCGCCATGTCCGGCATCTCGTCGTTAGGCGCGTCGTCCATCCAGCAATTCAACGTGCCGGACGCGATCGGCGCCTTCCTTCCGGCGCTGCGGCGCGATGACTTCATGCGGGCCGGCATCTTCCTGACCCGGACGGAGTTCGAGCGGCTCGACCTCGGCAACCCCGCGCGGCAAGCCGCCCGGCTGCAGGAGGATGGGCCGGAAAGCCTGCGCCGCCTCATGGGCGCACGCCTGGGCATGACCAGCACGGACGGCCCGGATGCGGAGCGCCGAATCCAGACCGCCTACTCTGCAATGCTGCGGTCGGGGCTGCGGGACCATCCGCAGACCTTCGCGGCGACCTACCTGCGCGGCTTCGGGCGAATATTCGAGCCAACACGTTGGCGCGAAGGCGTCATTCGGGACTTAGACCTTGGACACACCCTATCGCCCTGGGTGACCAGCCGCCTTGCTGCGCTGACAGGCCGGACGCCGCCGCCCGAGGTTGCGGCCCAGGACTCCCGCCTATCCCGTGCATTGCTCGCAGTGGCCGGCATCTACCCGGCGCTGCTGATCGCTGGCGGGCTGGCAGCGCTGGCCGTGCTGCTGTCGGGACAGCCCGGCCCGCGCCTTCTGCCGGCTGCGGCGTTGGTCACGCTGCTGCTTGCCGCCCCGTTCGCCGGGACCGACCTGCACCCGCGATACTTCCTGGCCGGCGTCACCGCCGCCTTGCAGCTCCTGACCCTCACGCTGCTGGATCGTTCAACGTATGCCACGGCTTCCTGCCTGACGCGCCGCCTGGCAGCGGCGGCCCGGACCGCTGCCGCGTCGCCAGCACTGCCGACGGCGGTGGCGGTGCTTTGCATCGCAGCCTACGCGGGACAGCTTGGCCTCGCGCGCTGGCAGACCGACGAATACACGCTGTTCGCCAACCAGCGCACCGGAGACTGGAGCACCTTCGCCGCCCGGCTACAATATGCGCCGCGGCCGTTCTCCGAGGGCTTGCTGTTCCTGTATGGCGCTGCAGTGAGCGGATCAGGCCGCCCGCTAGTCGTGCCGTTCCTGCTCCTGCTGTGGGTCGGGGTCATGGCGCCGGCCGGGCTAGCTGCCTGGACGGTGCTGCCGCGATCCCCGGCGCGGCTCCCAACAGCGTGTGCATTGGCGGTTGTGCCGTTCGCCTTCGTGCTCGCCACCAACGAAGTGACGGAGGTTTTCTACTGGCCGATGGCCGCTGCTGCCTACCTGCCGGTCGCCGGAGCAGCGACGGTGCTGCTGGTCCTGCTGTCCCGCCCGATGGACGCCTTGGCACGCGGCGGATGCTGCGCCGCGCTGCTCGTCGCTGCCGGAAGCAGCGAGGTCGGCGCAGCCTTGGCCGTGGGCTTCGCCGTGGCCGCACTGGCCGAGGCAGCCACCCGGCCCGCCGGCCAACGCGGCGCCGGGTTGCTGCGTGACGGCGCATGGTGGCAGGTGCCGGGACTGCTGGGCATCGGCGTCCTGCTCGCCATCGTGCGGTCCCGCGCCAACGTCGTCGAGCTGGGCGCCGATACGCAGCCCTACACCAACCGGCTGCTGCCATCCCTGGGCCTCACGGCATGGCAATTCGCGCTGGACCTCGCCGGCGCGGACGGCGACCGGACCCCGGCCGCCGTCCTCGGCGCAGTTGCCGCCAAGCTGGCCCTGGCCGCCGGATTGGCCGGGCTTTGGCGCGGCGCGTACGGCGTCCGTGCCGGGCTGGGACGGCAACGCGCCGTGCTGGCGGCGTCTCTGGCGGCGGCGGCGGCCTTTTCCATACTCGCCGCCTACTACCACTACGGCGCGCTCTGCTGCGAGCGCCAGGCCACCACCCGCCACTGGATGCTGGACCTGCTGCTGGTGGCGGGCGCGGGCTGGATGCTTGGGCGATGGCCGGCGCCGCGCCGCTGGCTGGACCGCCGACCGTGGCTGGCGCCAGTCCTGCTCAGCCTGTCGCTGCTGCCAGTGCTGGGCCGGGTCGAGGGGCTGCTGCGGGGCTATGATGTGCTGACCCTCTCGCAGAAGGGGGGCGCCCGCACTTGGCGGTCCGGCACCCAAGCTGGAACCGGGCAGATGGATTTCTACCTGCCCCCCGAACGCCAGGATATGCTGGTCCGCGGCACGTTCCAGCCGGTCGGGACCTACCCGGCAGGCCCCGGCGCCGGGCCGGAAACGCCGGAGATGATCCGCGAGCTCGGCCGGTTCTTCGGCAAGCAGGTCGTGCATGTCTGCCAACCCTGGCAGGAGGCCAAATCCCGGCTGCTGAACGGCCAATTCATCCCGGCCTGCCCACCGCATGACGGGCCGCCAGATGTCATCTACCCGTCGCCCTGATGGCCGGCATCGCCGCCGCTCGGCTCGAAGCGCTCGGTCAAATATAGCGGCCGCCGCTTCACTTCGTTGAAAACCCGCGCCAGGTACTCGCCAATGATGCCGAGGGTCAGGAGCTGCGTGCCGCCCAGCAGCAGGATCACCGCCAGCAGGCTCGGGTAGCCCGGCACCTCGTTGCCGAACAGCACCGTGCGGACGACGATGACCGTCAAGTAGATCGCCGCCCCGGCCCCGATCAGCAGGCCGGAGTAGGTCGCCACACGCAACGGGGCGGTGGTGAAGCCGGTGATCCCCTCCAGCGCCAGGTTCCACAGCTTCCAGTAGCTCCAAGCGCTGCTGCCGGCATGGCGCGGCGCCCGGTCATAGGGCACGGCGGTGCTGGGGTAGCCGACCCAGGCGAACAGGCCCTTCATGAAGCGGTGCCGCTCCCGCAGCTCGCCCAACGCCCCGACGACCCGGCGGCTCATGAGCCGGAAGTCCCCGGTATCCCGCGGGACCTGCACCGGACCGGTCCGGGACATCACGCGGTAAAACGCCGACGCCGTGGCACGCTTCAGCCAGGAGTCTCCCACCCGTTCCCGCCGCTGGGCGTAAACGGTGTCGAAGCCGCGGCGCCAGGCGGCCACCAGCTCGGGGATCAGCTCGGGCGGGTCCTGCAGGTCGGCGTCCAGCAGGATCACGGCGTCGCCCCGGGCATGATCCAGGCCGGCGGTCGTCGCGGCCTCCTTGCCGAAGTTGCGGGACAGGTTGACGATGGCAATGCGCGGGTCCACGGCGCGCAGCTGCTGCATCGCGTCCAGGGTCGCATCGGTGCTGCCATCATTGACCAGCACGGCCTCCCAGCCTTCGCCAAGGGCATCCATCACTGGCACTAAGCGGGCCATCAACGCGGTTAGGCTGGCGGCCTCGTTATAGGCCGGCACGACGACCGAGAACGTAGGGTCTGCGACCGCGTGGGCCTTCTGCTCCAGCATGCGAGCATGTTCTAGGCCGGGCAGCACCGCGGAACCAGATGCTAGGTTGAGGCCGGGCAGCGTCAACCCGCGGTTTCGTGCACCAGGGCCGGGCCGACTGGATCGGACAGGCCGGCCTCGCCGTCGGTCAGGGTGCGCCAGGTGCCGCCGACTAGGATTTCGCTGGGCCGGAACCGTGCCTTGTAGGCCATCTTGCGGCTTTCCGGCACCCAGTAGCCCAGGTAAACATAAGGCAGCCGCAGCGCCTTCGCCCGCTCCAGCATCCATAGTATGGCGTAGGTGCCCAGGGACTGCCGCTCCAGCTCCGGCGCGAAAAAGCTGTAAACGGCCGACAGCCCGTCGCCCAGCCGGTCCGTAAGACACGCGCTGATAAGGCGGCCGGAGGGATCGCGGAACTCGGTGATGCCAGTCTCGATCGGCGTATCCTCGATCATGGCGCGATAGTCGTAGAAGCTCATCGTCGCCATGTCGCCGTCGCCGTGCCGGCGCTGCTGGTAACGCTGGAACAACTGGAACTGCTCGGCAGTGGCGCGTGCGGGGACGTCATGGCCCTCGACCCCAGCGTTCGCCCGCGCGATGCGGCGCAGGCCGCGGTAGGGCAGGAAGGTGGCGACGGGAATGCGGATCGGCACGCAGGCCTGGCAGGACGGGCACACCGGGGCATAGGCGATGTTATGGCTGCGCCGGAACCCGGCGCGGGACAGGCGGTCATGCAGGCTTTCGGCCTCGGGGCCGGTGATCTCGGTGACGACCTTACGCTCGATCCGCCCGGCGACGTAGGGGCAGGGTAGCGGGGCCGTTGTGTAAAAGAACTGCGGTCGGCGCGGCGGCTTGTATGACATGCTTGCAGAAATCCCCATCCCTATGTTCGGGGAAGCAGGGTCCGGGGTCAACGGAATGCTGCCGGTAGGAGGTGTAAGGTTTGGTCAGCCGGTCCGGTCTGCGGCCCCAGACGCAGCCCGATCCCGTCGCGCCAACGCTGCATCAGCGACGCCGCGGTGCGGCGCAGGGGATGGCCGGACTGCCCCGGCGTCATCGTGAACAGGCTGCGGTCCAGGTCGGCCAGGTCATAGACGCCCCGGTATCCCGCGCCATGCACCGACAGCCAGTTGTTGAGCCGGGTCCCGCCCCGGTAAACCGTGGTGTCGTCGCCGGGCTGCTCGATGGACCAGGTCGCGAGCCACGACAGCAGGGGGATCTGGCCCAGCAGCGGATGCGAAAACACGGCGCGGTGCTCGGCGCCCCAGCGCCAACCCTCCGGTGCGGGACCGTGGCGTGTCGTCAGGCCTGCCACAGCGTCGGCAAGCGACTGCGTGAGCAGCGGTCCGCAGTCGCCCCGGCACCACCAGGCGCCAGCCGGGGACAGGGCATAAGCCATCACGTCGTAGCCTGCGCCGGCGATCCCTGCCGGAACCCCGGCATGGCTCAGCAGCGAAGCCTCAAACACGCGGACCCATTCATTGAACAGCAGCGGCTGCGGCAGGTCCATCCGCATCGCCCCGTCCCAGCCTTGCAGCAGTGACAACGCCCGCGCCGACGCCTCGTCAGCCGGGGCAGTGGCGAGCAACTGGGGCAGGACCGCCTGGGCGAACGCGCTCACCGGGTCCACCTGCATCGCGGCGAAATCGGCCTCGTCGTGCCGGGCGGTTGCGTCGAGCAAGGCCCGGATGCGCCGGGCACGCCAGTCGCCGAACCAATCGCGACCCATGAACACCGGGAAATCTGGCGGGGCGACGCGCTCATTGGCGTTCACCAGATGTCCGCTGGGCGGCGCCGCCTGATGCGGTAAGGCATCGCCGCTGGCAAAGCCGGTCCAATCGTGCGCACCGTCTGCGCCAGGCACCGGCACGCTGCCATCGCCCGAGGCACGCACCGGCACCCGGCCGGTGGTGAACTGGGCGATCCCGGCGCGGTCCGCCACCAGCATGTTCTGAACCGGTGCCATGATCAGCGCCGCAGCCCGCCCGGCTGCAGCCACATCCGCGGCGTGATTCAGTGCGAGCAGACCGGGCGCGGCATCGCCGGACTGCAGGTTGGCCATCGCAACCGCCAGCACCGGGCCGCCAGGATGGTCCAAGTCGCTCAGCACCGGGCCATGCCGTGTTTCACGAACCCGCAGCACCTCGTCGGGCTGACCACGCACGCGGATGCGCTCGTCCCTGGTCATGAAAGGGCGAGGGCCGTCCGGCGTCGCATAGGATCCATCCGGCAGCGGCGTCTCAACGAACACGTCCTGCGTGTCGGCACCCGTCGTGGTGAAGGTCCAGGCAATGTGTCCGTTGTGGCCCATCACCAGGAATGGCACCCCGGGCGCCGTTGCGCCGGCCAGCACTCCGCCCGGCATGTCGAGCCGCGCCAAGTACCAGATGCCCGGCATTGAGAACCCGAGATGCGGGTCCCCGGCCAGCAGCGGCGCACCGGTCGCCGAGTGCGCGCCGTCCACGGCCCATTCATTGCTGGCCTCGTCGGGCAGGGTGAACGGTGCGGGAAACGCCGGCACCAGCTCGGCCAGACGCGAGGCGAAGCCGATCCCGATGCTGGCCTGCGGCGCCGGCGTGCCATCCTGCGGCGGCCAGTAATCCCGCACAGCCAAGCCCGGCTGACGCTGCAGCAGAGTCGCGCGGGCGACCTCCTGACGCCAGTTGCTGGACAGGAACAGTCCCATCGTCTTGCCCCAAAGTAGGCTGTCCACCGGGCTCCAGGGCTCGGGCGGGCCGAGCGGGATGAACTCCGGCGCGGCCAGCCGCCCGCGTGCCGCAATCCACGCATTCACCCCGGCGGCATAGGCGTCCAGCAGCCCACGCGTGTCGTCATCCAGCCCTACCAAGTCAGCCTCGGCCCGGCGGCGCAAGCCTAGGGTACGCATCAGGCGGTCCTGCGGCAGGGTTGCGGTTCCAACCAGCTCCGACAGCCGGCCTGACGCGTTGCGCCGCATCAAGTCCATCTGGAACATGCGGTCCCGCGCATGCATGAAGCCCAGTGCCGCCGCCGCGTCGCGCTCCGATCCCGCGGCGATCCGGGGTATGCCGTCTGCGTCCAGTGACACCGTCGCCGCAGTCCCAAGCCCTGGGATTTCCACCCTGCCCGGTGGCGGCAACGAAAGCCATACCGCGGCAGCAACGGCGGTCAAAACGAACAGCAGCAGGGTCCAGAGGAGCGCAACGCCGCGCCGCGCCCATAGCAGGAGGCCGCGCCACAGCCGGCGCTGGCTGCGCCGGCGCATCACGCTAGTGCAGCCGGGGCGACTTCAGGATGCTGGCCCGGTCGGTGCTGGTCACAGTGACGGCCGAGGTGCGGTTGCCGCGCCCCAGGCTGACCTTCACAGCCGATCCTGCCGGCCCGGACGCCCATACCGCGCGCCACAGGCCGGCCAGGTCCGGCACCTCCTCGCCGTTCACGGCCAGGATGCGGTCCCCAGTACGCAGCCCCGCCTTATCTGCCGGACCATCATCGGCAAGGCCGCCGACCACCAGGGAGTCGTCGTCCTCCATCGCGAACAGGCCGAGCCAAGGACGGGGCGGGCGGTTGACCCGGCCATACGCCAACAGGTCATCCAGGATCGGCATCAGCAGCTGCACCGGGACGGCCATGTTCATGTCCTGCCGCTTGCCACCCTCGCTGCCCTGCTGCAGCACCAATGAGCCGATGCCCAGCAGCTTGCCGTCGCGCCCGATCAGCGCCGCACCACCCCAGAATGGGTGGGATGGCGTGGTGAAGATCGCGTCATCGAGCAGGTATTCCCAGTAGCCTGCAAACTCCTGACGACCCGCCACCTTGGCCGCGACGCTTTGCCGCCGCCCGCCAGCTGCGGCGAAGATCACCGGCTCGCCGACGCGCGCCTTGGCGCTGTCGCCCAGCTCCATCACCGGGATGTCGAGCCGGCCCAGTGCCTGCACGAGGCCGAACCCGGTTTCCTGGTCGTAGGCCAGGGCATGGCCCGGCACGGTCCGCCCGTCATGCGCCTTGAGCCAGACCTGCTCGGCCTCGGTGATCAGGTAACCTATCGTCAGGAACAGCCCAGGCCTGATCTGCACCGCGCTGCCGGCGCGCTCGGTCCCCAGCGTGTCGGCGGTGAACGCATCCTCCGGCACGTCGGCGCGCAGGGCGACGATGCTGCGGAGCGCCTGTTCCAGGTCGAAGCCATACTCGGCCGCCTTCGGCTGCAGGTTTGCGGGGATGCCTTGGTCGGATTTCGCCATGTGATCAGCCGTAATTCACCATGATGGTCTTCTTATGCATGAAGTGTTCGAGCATGGATTCAAGACTTGCCTCTTTCCCAAGGCCGCTGCTCTTCACGCCGCCGTAAGACAGGTTGGCCTGCACGACCAGGTTCTGGTTAATTTGCACCAACCCGGCCTCCAGCCGATGCGCCAAGTCCAATCCGATTTTGAGGTTGTTCGTCCACAGCGATGCCGCAAGGCCGAACTCAGTGCCGTTTGCCTGGGCCAGCACGGTTTCCACGTCGTCGAACGGGAAGACGCATGTCACCGGACCGAAGATCTCCTCCTGTACCAGCCGGCTCTCGTTCGGCAGGTTGGTGAAGATATACGGGCGGATGAACAGGCCGTCCCCAAGTGCAGGGTCCGACGGCATCGCGCTGGCCGCACGGCCGGTAGCGCCGGGCGTCGCCAAACCCTCCTTGATGAAGCCCTCGACTTTCTGGAACTGATCGGTGCTGATGATGGTGCCGATGTCGGTCTTCTCGTCCAGCGGGTCCCCCATCACCATCGCGTCCACCTTCGCCGCCAGCGCCTCAACGAACCGGTCGAACATCGGGCGTTCCACGTAGATGCGGCTGGCCGCGGTGCAGCTTTGCCCCTGCCGGGTGAAGCGCATGGAGGTGACGGCGCCCAGCACCGTCTTGTCGAAATCGCAGTCGGCGAACACGATCATGGGCGACTTGCCGCCCAGCTCCAGCGTGACCGGCACCAGCTTTTCCGCGGCAGCCTTGGACACGATGCGCCCGACCTCAACGCTGCCGGTGAAGGTTACCTTGCGCACCTTGGGATGCGCAACCAGCGGCGCTCCGCACTCCGGCCCGAAACCCGACAGCATGTTGAAGCAGCCCGGCGGCAGCACGCGGTTCATCAGCTCGCAAATACGGAGCACAGCGAGCGGCGCTTCCTCCGCCGACTTCACGACGACGGTGTTGCCGGCCACCAGCGCAGGCGCAATCTTCAGCGCCATCAGCAGCATCGGCACGTTCCAAGGGATGATTGCGCCGACGACGCCCAACGGCTCCCGCACGGTCACCGACAGCACGTTGGGGGCGAAGGGCACGGTCTCGCCTTTCAGCTCGCCGCCCAGGCCGCCGTAGAACTCCAGGATGTCGGCGACGGTGTTCGCCTCCACCCGGCTTTCGGTCCGCAGCGCCTTGCCAGTCTCCAGCGCGATCAGCCGGGCCAGCTCCTCTACATGCTCACGGATCACTGCGGCGCACTGCGCGACCATCGCGCCGCGCTTGCGGGACGGCACCTTGGCCCATGCCTTCTGCGCCGCATCGGCGTTCTCGACCGCTGCGTCCACGTCGGCGGCATCGCCTTCGGCGGCGCGGGCGACTTCCTTGCGGGTTGCCGGGTTCACGACGGCGAAGGTCTTGCCGCCGTGGGCCGGCACGAGCTGGCCGCCAATCAGGTGATGGCCGGACAGCGCCGTCGCCAGGGCCTGCTGGTCCAAGGTTGGCGCGTCCGGCGTGGGCACGCCGTAAGCCGGGGAGGCTTGGTGCGGGTGGGGACTATCCAGCATCGGGTTTGCCTCAAGGCTCTGGGTGCATATAACGCTGCTGCCACAATGGACCCGGCGGATGGGCCGGACAAGGGCAGGGGGCGCTGACAAGCATGACCGACACCGCACCAACAGGTCCGCTCGCAGGGCTGACGGTATTCGACCTGACCCGGGTGCTGGCGGGTCCGACCTGCGTGCAGATGCTCGGCGACCTCGGCGCGGACGTCATCAAGGTCGAAAAGCCCGGCAGCGGCGACGACACCCGCGGCTTCGCCCCGCCGTTCATGCCGGGCACGCAGGAAAGCGCCTACTTCGTCGGCGTAAACCGCAACAAGCGCAGCGTCACGCTCGACATCGCCAAGCCCGAGGGGCAGGAGATCGCCCTGGCCCTCATCGAGAAGTCCGACATCCTGGCGGAGAACTTCAAGGTCGGCGCCCTGGCGAAGTATGGGCTGGGCTACGAGCAACTCCATGCCCGCTTCCCCGGCCTGATCTACTGCAGCATCACCGGCTTCGGCCAGACCGGGCCGTATGCGCCGCGCCCGGGCTATGACGGCCTGGTGCAGGCGATGGGCGGGGTCATGAGCCTGACCGGCGAGCCTGACGGCCAACCGCAGAAGGTGGGCGTTCCCATCGCCGACCTGTTCGCCGGCCTCTACGGCTGCATCGGCATCCTGGCGGCGCTGCGCCACAAGGCCGCGACGGGGCAGGGGCAGCAGGTGGACATCGGCATGTTGGATACGCACGTCGCCTGGCTGGCCAACCAGGGCATGAACTACCTGGCAACGGGCGAGAACCCGGAGCGCCTGGGCAACCAGCACCCCAACATCGTCCCCTACCAGGTGTTCCCGACCGCCGACGGCTACATCGTGCTGTCCATCGGCAACGACCCGACCTTCAAGCGGTTCTGCGAGGGTTTCGGCCTGCAGCACATGCAGGACGACCCCCGCTTCGCCACCAACGCCGCACGCGTCGGTAACCGGCAACTCGTGACGGACATGCTGACCCCTGTGATGCAAGGCCAGCCCACGGCCTGGTGGGTGGAGCGGCTGGAGGCGCTGAAAATCGGCTGCGGCCCCATTAACACCCTCAAGGAGGTGTTCGCCGACCCGCAGGTGCAGGCGAGGAACACGGTGGTCCATATGCCGCACCCGGCGTCGCCGGACGGGGTGCGGGTGATCGCCAACCCGGTTCGGCTTTCGGAGACGCCGGCCGATTATCGCCGCCCCCCGCCGGTGCTGGGCCAGCATACGGAGGAGGTGCTGGGGGACCGGCTGGGGTTGTCAGGCGCGCGGCTGGCGGAGCTGCGGGAGAATGGTGTGATCTGAAACGGTCGTCCCGGGCCGCAGGCCGCCAACCGACCCTCACGCCGCCGATGACGCGGCGATCTGACGCTCCAGCTCCTCGATGTCGGCCAGGATCTCAGCGCGCACCTCCTCGTGCGGAATGGCGGGCCGCGGATCGGCCAGGTCCTCAGCCACTGCGGTGGCCAGCGCCCGACGCCCGGCTTCGTCCAGGGCCTTGTCCGACAATGGGACGTGCGCGTTGGGTGAACCGTCCGGCATGGTTTCCTCCTACTTCGCTCCCTGCAGCGGGCTGCCGACGCCCTACGCGGCCAAGGCGTGTTCAAACTCAAATTGCTGGGCCGGTGCGGCGGCCGCCCTAGCCTGCCCTGGCGGCTTCACCGCTTCCGATGCGCCCGGTGTCACCTTGCCAGCTTTGCCCCGCCATGTCGCCCCGCTCATAGGGAGGCGTATAGCCCCGCCTCAATCGTGCGCCGTAGCCGGGCCGTGCACCCCTGCTTCGGCTGGTGCTGCTCGGCCAGCCCCGGCATCGACCTCCCAACCCATCCACACGATCCTTGACATCCCCACACCGACAATGTTCTTCTTCCGTTTATGTCTATACAAGCGGCCCAGGCCACCCCGCAAGACGACCCCGGCCAGCACGCCGCGGACACGCGCGGCCACGGCGCAGCCCTGGACGACCTCATCCACATGGGCACCGGCATCGCCCGCTTCCTGCACGATCAGGCCGCCGCCCAAGCCGCCCAGCAAGCTGCAGCCCCCACGCCGCAAGCCGGCGCCCACCCTGCGCCGCAGGCCGTAGCAGCGCAGCCCGCCCCAGCCCAGTCACCAGACGCTCTTACCAACACCGCCGCCGCCTTCGACGACATCAGCCGCACCGTCCGCCGCTGCATCATGCTCGCGCAAAGCCTGGACACCCCGAAGCAGCCCACCCGTACCCCGGCCCCAGACCGCACCGCTGCCCGCAAGCGCATCCTGCGCGCCGTCGAGGACACCCTCGGGCGCCAGGACTACGACGACAGCTACCGCGTCTGCGACCCCACCGAGGCGCTCCACGCCGAACTCCTCGACCGCATGGACGCCCCAGACCTCGACAGGGACATCGAGAGCCGCCCCATAGACGACATCATCAAGGACATCCTCCGCGACCTCGGCCTCGCAGCCCTGCCCGGCACCCGCCCCTGGAAGCGCCGCACCCCCGCCGACATCGCCGAACTCAACGCCCGCGCCGCCGCCCCAAGCCGCCCCGCAGGCACCACCCCCCACGAACCCGGCCCGCAAGACGGCTCCGGCCCGCAGGACGGCCACTCTGCCGACGCTCGCCAAGCTCCCGATCTCCAACCAGACCAGCGCAAACCCGGCCATCCCGCCGACACCCGGCCGCAGCCCGGCCCCGTCCACCCCGGCCCCACCCACTGCCGCCCCGGCCTGCCCGAAGACCCGGCCGAAGCCATCGCCTTCGTCCTGCGCCCCGCCGCCGACCCCCGATGGCGCCCGCCCGAAGGCTGAGCAAACCGTCAAACCTCCCGTGCACAAATGAACCAGCCCCATGCGGGCCGGCCCTGCCGGCACAACACGCAATGGGCCGCCGAAGTCCGGGCGCCTGTTCGAGTGGGCAACGGCTGAAATCCAACAGGCGATGTCTCGTGCTGGGTAGGAAGGGTCGCAGCCCCGGTGCCTTCGCATCGGCATAGGTCCTCATGCAACCGGCGAGGACGGCATCCGCTGGGCTGTCCCGCAGCCCACTTAAACAGGCACCCAGCAGCAAGCGACGCATTTGCGATTTCCGGCGTGAGCGTGCTGCTGCTCCAATCAACCCGTCGGGCCACACCGAAGCGGTCCATTGACGCGCGCTGGCGCTCGGAGATGCGTGATGAGCCTGCTGCACGACCTCGCCGCCAGCAAGCCGATTGGCGGGCATGGCCCCGTTCTTGCTGCGCGTTGCCAAGCCTGCCCGTCTCCCGCCTGCCGCCCGCGGCGGAGCCAGGCCGCACAAGCCTGCCCAGCCCCGACACGTCAGCGCAAGCCTCCAAGGGTTTGCTCAGGTCAACATCAAACCGAGGCCAACCGATGATCCATCGCCGCACCCTGCTCGCCACCGGCGCCGCCGCGCTTGCCGCACCGCACGTAGCCCGGTCACAGACCGCCAAGACGCTGAAGTTCATCCCGCAGATTGACGTCCCGCTGCTCGATCCCGTCATCACCAGCGCCTACATCTCGCGCAACCACGGCTTCGTGGTCTTCGATACGCTGTTCGGACAGGACGCCGCATTCAAGGCGCAGCCGCAGATGGTGGACGGCTTCACCACCGCGCCCGACGGCAAGACGTGGCGGCTCACGCTGCGCGACGGCCTCAAGTTCCATGACGGCACCCCCGTGCTCGCACGCGACTGCGTCGCCAGCGTCAACCGCTGGGGCAAGCGCGACGCGTTCGGCCAGGCGCTGATGGCGGCCACCGACGAGCTTTCGGCCGCCGACGACAAGACCCTAGTCTTCCGCCTCAAGCGTCCGTTCCCCCTACTGCCGGATGCTCTCGGCAAGGTCGCCGGCGTCATGTGCGCAATCATGCCGGAGCGGCTGGCCAACACCGACCCCTTCAAGCCGGTCAACGAGATGGTCGGCAGCGGCCCGTTCCGCTACGTCGCGGCCGAGCGGGTGCAGGGGGCGCTCAGCGTTTACACGCGGTTCGAGGGCTACGTGCCGCGGCCCGACGGCACGCCGAGTTGGACCTCCGGGCCCAAGATCGCCTACCTCGACCGTATCGAGTGGGGCGCCATCCCCGACCCGGCAACCGCGATGTCCGCGTTGCAGCGGGGCCAAGTGGATTGGTGGCAGGAACCGTCGCTCGACTTGTTTCCGGTGCTGCGGCAGGACGGCGGCTTGACCACCGACACGCTCGACCCGACCGGGGTGCCGGGCATGGTCCGGTTCAACCATCTGCAACCGCCGTTCGACAACCCGGCGGTCCGGCGTGCGCTGCTGGGCGCGGTCAACCAGACCGACTTCATGCAGGCAGTGGCCGGTACCGACCATTCGCTCTGGAAGGGCGATGTCGGATTCTTCGCCGCCGCCTCGCCGCTGGCGAGCGACGCCGGGGTTTCGGTGCTGGCAGGCAAGCGCGACCTGGCCCGGGTGAAGGCGGACCTCGCCGCCGCCGGCTACAAGAACGAGCGCGCGGTTGTGATGATCGCGACCGACCTGCCGGCCCTGCAGGCGCTGGGCGAGGTCGGCGCCGACATGCTGAAGCAGGCCGGCATCAACGTGGACGTGCAGAGCACGGACTGGGGCTCGGTGATCCAGCGCCGGACCAGCAAGGCCCCGGTGGACAAGGGCGGATGGAGCGTGTTCTTCACCAGCTTCTTCGGCGTGGACCAGTTCACGCCGGCGACGCACCTGGGCCTGCGCGGAAACGGCGAGGCCGGGTGGTTCGGCTGGTGCAATTCCCCCCAGCTCGAGCAGTTGCGGGATGCCTGGTTCCAGGCGCCGGACATGGCTGCGCAGAAGGCAATCGCAGTGCAGATCCAGCAGCAGGCATTCCAGGACGTGCCCTACCTGCCCACCGGGGAGTACTATCAGCCGACCGCCTACCGCAAGACGGTCACCGGCGTGCTGAAGGGCCTGCCACTGATGTGGAACGTAAAAAAGGAGGCGTAACCACAGCTAAGGCAACGCCCAATAATATCCGCTTCAATCTGGTGGTTTTGGTGCGATGGTGTAGTTCCACTCTGGATGAAAGGCGTCGCTGGTGATGTTGAGGCCGGCCATCTCCAGGTCGGTCACCTTG
>JAABUK010006301.1_pt1 | contig 17817 bp, 20 predicted proteins | sample 5559141 | NCBI WGS metagenome assembly JAABUK01 (sample SAMN10711869, study PRJNA513367) | rock metagenome | isolation source: Antarctica rocks | place: Antarctica: Victoria Land, Pudding Butte nord | collected 2016-01-03 | reverse complement strand
TATCTAATTTATAACCTCTTTAAATATTATATATATATAATTATATAACTCTTAGAGTATATAGGTCTTACCTTATATATACTATATCTTTATTATAAAGTTCTTTATTTTATTATATTATAATTTAAGTATATCTATCCTTTTATAATTAATAGTATATCTTATTCTTATAAGCTAGTATTTATATATTTCCTAACTTAATTAATATTCTACTTAGATATTAAAGGTAGTATATACTTCTAATAAAGCTATTTAATTTATAATAATTAATATAGTAATATAGAAACCTTATAAGACTATAACTATTATAAGTAGTAAGAAGGTCCTAGATTATAAGTCTATTAATACTACTAACCTTCTAAGTTTAAGTATAATAAAGAAGAAGCTTAGATAGAGATAAAGTAATAAATCTTTATAACTATTATTCTACTTATTAATCCTAGCTAATAATATATAATAATTATTACCCTTTATTAGATCCGCTACTTCTAAAAAGAAATTAATCTCCTTATTTAGGAAGGCCCTTTTTATAGACTTATTTATAAGATTACTCTTAATTTATATAATAGTATTAAATTCTAGCGGAAAGCTCTTAAGAGCTTATAAGAAGCTATAAAGGTATTCTTAATAAATATATTAAAATATAAATTATTTATATATTTTCTATATAACTAATATTAATAATTATAGTAGCTTTAAACTTATATATAATATATATAAAGCGTATTATATTATAATAGAAGGATATTTAGCTATACTTATATATTATATATCCTTATAATTATAGATTCTTTACTCTAATATAAAATATAAGGTCTAAACTTCCTAGTAATTAGTAAACTTAGAAAGTATAATAATATACTTTATTTATTATATATAATAGCTTAATAATTAAAGTAATATTTAAAATATATAATTTCTAATTATTATTCTAATTATAATATTTACTTAATATAATCTTTTATATAGATACCTAGCTTCTCTTAATAATTATAGGATATCCTATAAATATCCTATCTTATAAGATTATCCTACGAAAACCTATATTATCTTATAATAGGATAGGATTAAAACCCCTAAACCTATCCCCTCTTATAAGATAGCTAGGAAGGCTTATATCCTATACTATCCTATATCTTTCCGGCTAGTAGACTGAGAAATTCTTATAGGCTATAGCTACTTCAGCGGCTATAGTTAAAACTCAGGACGATTTAGGATAATTCAGGTAAAAAATCTAAAAAAAGATAAAATTACTAAATATAACCTTTATTTTTAAAGATTTCTTAAAGTTTAGCGTCCGGCGCTAAAAGCGGGTAACTTAGAATCTCTTTATAGAAGTTATTTTTATTCCTTATTAAAATATTATTCTATAAATAGAATTTTTTACTAAATTTACTATATATAGATATCTACTAGTCTACCTACCTCCCTCTTTCCCTTATAACCTCCTCTCTCCCCCCCCTTATAGATATTATATTATGAATTTTGAAATTTAGCTAACTTTTTCTCAGTCGCTGCAGGACTTAAGCTAGATAAGCTTGGATGAGCTCGTTCTTTAGAATGATTTAAGGTGTTTCTAACACTAAGCACCTGAACCTTACTAAGCCAGATGAGCTCGCTTCAGACGCTCCAGCAAGAACTCATCTACGAACGACATTTGTAGATGAATATATATATATTTAGCATATACACTAATTAAATAACCTATAACCTGATAATTTAGGTAGCTACTTACCTATCTAGGCTAGGCCTTAGTAGAGACCCCTCGAGCTAGGACCTCTAAAACTTACTTATGCTTAGCATATATTCCTAAAAGAGAGAAGTTATAAACTTTTACCCCTACCGAGGTCTATGTATATGCTGGGTATTTACATTTCACCCCTAATGGACTGCCTATGCGGAGCCTATCCTCGCCCCCGCCGAGAAAGTTATCACCCTCGCTGAGCTGTAGGCCCATCAATGACCTTGGATCTGGCCCGATACCTTTCGACTCATACATGCTGTATAGCTGCCCCACTGACAAAGTTTTCGTATAGAGTTTCCAATCGGCTCTTGAACTCCCTTCCGTGCGATCTGTCGATGATATATGGCTGTATCATCTTAGCAAGCTCGATTCACTAGAGGCGAGTCAGAAAGTGGGTCAATACGTTGGCGGCAAATTAAAGTCATTTCTTCATCTAGATGTGTTAGTGGGAGTCCTATGATTCTTTAGAAATCCAGCAAGTCATTGTTGGCATGAAAAAGATGGCCTGGCAAATCTTTATGGACGGGAGAGCTCATGGCTATAATATATCGGACACCTCCTAAAGTGATTTGAAAGCCATGAGAATTGTGTCGAATACTCTCGACGCTGTAAAGTAGTGCAATCTAACAACCTGTCTGGTACTTGAAGCGGGTCGAAGACGGCGGACTTCTGTGTGCCCCAAGCCCATACGGCTCAGCGTCGAATTACCCCCTTCTGCACGCGGAGTTTCATAACTGAGCGCTGCTTAATGCACGCTTGAAACTAACAACTCACCGTATCATAGCATGCCGTATGTCTAATCACCCAGTCCTCCAACGCAGCCCAGTCTCGACATCGCCTCTGCTGCCCATCACCCGCCCAGAACGTATCCTTGGGCACATGAAGCGGTGTCTCATCCGCTCGGCAGACGATGGCTTGTCGCAGCGCATCATAACAATGATCCAAATGACGGATCGTATGCGTGCGATTCGGCATGGCTTGGCCGTCTAGGAGGTCCGAGACAGTGTTGCGGATCGACATCTTCAAGTGGAACAAAGGTTTGGGGTTAGAGCCACGGGGAGATGCCTAAAAAACTAAAAGTGGCGGTTCAAAACTTACGAGACAATGTAGCTGATGGAACCCATCCACTACGTAGATTTCTTTGGAAGTCTCGCCGGGCATTGGCCTCCCAGGTGGCCATTTTCGGTCTTTGGTCCATAATGCAGGTAAGGCCACAAAGCCATTGACAACGTATCCTTCCCATGCAGCATCAACAACGGCGGAGTCCGTGGAGCTGTAGTCTGTCATAGTTTGGTATGTTGTCCACTGCTCGTCAACAGACTCGAGGGAAGCTACTGATTGTCAGAATACTTCCCAATCAACATGGTATTTGGAATGACTTGCTCTGGGTATTGGGTCTATCGCATTTTCCAATTCGGAAGAGGTAAATTATTGTGGCAACATTGGTTATGGCAAGAAGTAGCAGCGTTGAAAAGCCGCAGTACATGAAAAGTCGCCTTGATTGGCTTTCTGGACGTATATTCGACGCTGAATGACGGCGCTCATCAGGATATAGCAGACGGGACTCATCACTGGATCCATACAACTCTTCGGACTTGCGATGAGCCATGGGCAGAGGACCTCAAGATTGTACGCAGAAAGCACTACATCACGGTTCTTTTGAGAGGAGAGTGTGAAAGCGAACCAAATTCCACACATTGAGGTCTAAGACAAAGTAATTGCCTGTGGAAGTGATTGGGGATGCAAACGCGTATTGGTTGCACCGTACACAAGGAGACGTCATTGGCCATCCAATTACATGACCCTATATCGTTATGCATCGATCAGGCAGCTTGAACATTCAAGTGGAACCCTCAGCTGAGCTTTGCCGTATGCAGGAGACACATATTGGCAAAACGTCAAGCTGCATTGGACCGGGGTCAACACGTGTATATTACCTGTAATATATCATGTTGAGCTGAGCCCCTCTTGTGCGACATTGCTGCGCGAAAAGTGATCGTCGCGGAAATGGGTAGAGATTCAGACGGTGTGCTCAAGTAGTCTCCTAGCTCACAGCATAGGCTGTGGCCCACGGTAGCTGTTACTACAACAAGCAGCAAGGGCGTCGTATCGGAGTAGGCAGCAGCATAGTACGAACAAGGGAAGGTGACTTGTGCGAGGGAAATGCTGGAATGATTCGTACTGGTACTTTGCCAAGGTGCCAAGCAAATAAAGTGCCCGGCGGCCCGGTATGGAACGCCGAGATCATCCATCCACTCCTACTTTACCTCGCGGTCCGGGTAAGAATCCGACCATGCGCCAAATCCGTTTCCCACGCTGTACCTTTAATGATAACGTTCTATATGTTACTTCTACGGAAGAATATACTTAACTAGCTATTCTTAATACTATGCCTTTCGAAAGAACTTTATAACTTGATTCATTGAGGAATGATAGTGTATCATAGTCATAGGTGTAGCCTTGGCATGGTCGGATTCTTACCCGGACCGCGAGTTTACTTCACCTCCACACGACGAGGATGTCGTTCCTATCGGCCTTACTTCCCATAATGTAAAGTGGAACACGCAAGGGAATCCTGATGCACGATCTCTTATCGTCGCTTACAAAACTTTCTCACTTAACTTGTTTCCTGCTAGGGGTTGTGCATCACCATGTGCCGCGTGTGCACTGGCATTCACGTATTCGCAAGCACCAGAAGGATCAGATTCGGTAACAACGATGATTATGGTGTTGCTAGAATTACTCTGCTATTGTACGCATTCATGCCGGATCATGTTCCATCGACTCTTTCCCGCTATCGAACAAAACTATCTCCTGGTTGAAAAGAGCGTGCATTCGTAGTCCCAGCGATGTTCTCTACGTCACCCTGGAGTTGCTGTGGAGCGTACTCCTATGGGCCCTAGAGTCTCAAAACCATCGTCAGTATTCTCGTTCAACATTTTACAACAGGAGCAAGCTCTGGGCGATGACTGTCCGGCATTCGTGCTTTGTTGGCGAGGTGAAAGCCATACCTTGACGGAGGCCATCGTTTACCAGAGCTCAGCGACGTCACTTGTACCGTCATCGTTGGGAATGGTAACTTTGTCGGCCCGAGCCTCCGCTACTGCTTTTGCTCAGCCCTGGAGTGAGTGATGTCTCGGATGCAAATGGGACACTCACCTGGGGCAGCCAAAATAGACCTAGAGAGGGCCACGGTGAAGACTATAGTGAAGAAGCTGGTATAATGCATTGCGATAGTGGGGTTTTGACGTCTGGTTGCGGGAAATTGAAGATCTGTGGTTGGTAATCGTAGTAAAGATCTCTTTGCGAACGTTGGAGTGGATAGGGAAATGGGCTGCTGGGTTGCTCTACTTATACTCCCATCTGCCTTAGCTGGGGGGTGAGGCAAGTAAGGCTATGGGAACGGACAGTTTCCAGCAAACCAGCCAATTAGGGCACCCACAAGGCTTCAGAGGTACAACGATCTAGATTATTGAAACACTTGGCTCCCCAATCGAGGCCTTCTTTAGGAAGAGGAAATCATCGGCAGGTCGGATAGAGGTTCTCGGCTATTGCTCTCTCGGTCCTGCCATGTAGGCTCCACCTGATATCATGGTCTCCACCCCTACACCAATGTACGCAGATAGGACGTACCGATGGCGCCATCATGCATGCTCTTTTCAAGCTAGCCTGAATGACTGGAATTCGATTCGTTGGCTAGAAGGATAGTAATCAATGGGTCCAAGCAAATGTTGCGAGGAGGCAATAGTAAGTTTGAATCATGAGGGTTATGGTCGAAATGACTGTGACTAATGAGCCTGTTTCTTCTGAATATAGCAGAATGCAGGCACAGAAAAAAAAGGCAACAGATGAAAATGCATCATCACTGGCTCAGCTGCTCTGGAGCTTGGGATCATGGCTATTTCTCTATCTAGGCGCAATACTGTGGTGTCTCAGACGCTTCGATTGTCTGCACATCACTCAACTACAGCCATTGACTCAGCTAGCTCTGCTTGATTGCACAGAGATACTCTGTTCAATTTGAGTGCCAATCGTTATACCTCCACTGTGTGAATCAGGCTGAGATTCTAGGTCCATCATAGGATAAATTGCGTTCGCTATTCGGGCATTCTTTGGTTGCAAGATGCCTACCTGGGAAGGGTTTAAAGTGTCCTCCGGATCCCTGCGGATTTGTCTGAATTTTCCAGGTCCCAAATCGGAAATATTCTTGGGCCGTGTCGAATGAAATTTTGTTCGAGTCGAGACATAAATTGTGACATATTTGTACCAGCTTTGGAGAGACCATTCACGAAATAGTGGTCTTAGCGTTGGAAGGCACGCGGCCATTATTGACAGACCCATCTCTATAATGCTCCAGTACATCCACGTACTTATGAGTACTGATTAAATCGATGAGCAGCGTACGATTGGTACAGTGTAAGAAGTCTTACGAATTCCTTGCGAAATGGAGAAAGCATCTGCGTATTTCTGTGAGCCACCAATCGAAAGCAACCATGATGGCAAGGGAAATACCGTTGAGTTGAGACACAAAAATGACAACCCGCGCAAGTCCTGCTGCGACAGCTCTTGGATAGGCGTTTGTCAGTATCGCAGACTCTTTGATGCTTCAATTATTGATGAAGAAAAACCTACACTACGCCCAGAAGGAATACTGCACACACAGCCAATTTGCGATCGATAGACATCTGCAAATGCCAAATCTAAGGTACTCAGCATTATCGCCACAACGACATACGATCAGTTGGAGCTCGATTGGCACTTACTGTCGGGATCGGCATCACCAATATCAAACCGTCAGTAATAACATCTGAGATCGCGTACGCTTTTAGGTACATCACATCGTCGGTGCAGTGCGTAAGAAGATCTAATAGTCTTCCCCAAAGGTACCTGAAATCGGTTCCACACTCGAAGAAGACCGTGAAGAAGAATGCTATCGTCCAGGCGCAGACGATGGCGATCATGCCCTTCGAATATAGGTCGAAAGCTTTGCCTCGAAAGATCCGTCTGTAGAAATATATGACTGAGAGCTTGATCGAGCCTAGAATGAGCACTTGGAGTAGGTTGAAAGCCCATTTCATCTATGCATTGTTATCAGCATCAGATGCAAGTTCTGTCCGAGTTCCGAACAAACTGAACCTTCTCCGTGATGACGATTGCACGATTAAGAACAATGATGAAGCCCGTGGGCCCATCGCCCAAAGGCGTGGGCTGAGCCAAAGCGTGTACGGCAGAACCTATGCAATTTCAAAGATTAGCAGACTGAAAGCTACCTTTGTGAACATCACTACTTACCAACGATCATCATGATACCAAGCGCAAAAGTCAACGTCTATTGTGACTTCAATATTGAGCTTCTCACGCAATGGAGTCTCCAGAGAAGCTTACCAGCGCGAAGAGGATGAGGTAGTCATCAAGACCCACGGATGTTCTCCTTGCAATTCTGACATAGAATCGAAGGCCTACAGCGGTTGCAGCCAACGCAGGTAGTATTGCACCCACGGCAATGATGGTTTTTGGAGTCACTGTCGACGCTTCGGGTAAAACAGGCGTTGGTGACGTTTGGGTAGACATTTCGTCAGAGAACTGAGCTCAGTCTCAATTAGTTCCAAACGCGGTAGGGTGCAACGCTTAGGAAAAGTCTACGACTCGTAAAATGAAACCATTGATCGAATGATAGGTAAGATGGGTACAATTCTTGATAGATTGACTGCCGCACGTGGGAGTATAGTTCCTGTTGTTCAAGAAGCCAGGCGTTCTCTTGCAGGCGTGCAGCAAGATTGATGTGGGCACCGTAGCTGCAGGCTTACATCGCCTTTTCTCGCTAGGGGTTTCACACGTAGTGGCAGCTGCTCCACGAGGGTGGTCATGATCTGCATTCAAATCATGCCGGTGCAGGACACCATCATCACCCAAAGGCTGTAAGGCCGTATCATGCATCTGTGACAGGCAAACATATGCGCCAATCGGCTCATTTATAGGTTTACGCTATGCCTATTTAAGCAGTGCATAAGACTTGCAGCTGAATGCACGTACATATGCGCCTAAAGCGTACTACTGTAACGTTCACCACATGGTGGCTCGGCGTATCGCGCTGTGTCGTGATTGAATTTTGGACAACAAACGAGGTACTTGAGTTGCTGTAATGGGGCTAGATTACATTACATGTACTGACGGAGGAACCTTACACGCAGCGGTCAGCATCACATTGGGATTCGAAGGGATTCCAGCTCCGAAACAAGGCTCAGCTGAGATTTCGATCCGTGTGGGTGGGTATCCAGAGTCTGATTGGTGTGTTTGTGATACGGCGTATCTTCCTTGCATTTGCAGATCACTCCATTTCCAGCACCCAGATATATGTGATACTCGCAACCTTTTCCGACAAGGTCGATAACGTGTCACGGAGACTGGCGGAGATGTGCTTATTTGTCATGTTCAGTCTCCCTCTACCATGCTTTTTGGTGGACGCTACATTGGTAAATGATGTCAATCCTTCCAGGATTCCGCTCTCCTCCGTTTCGTTCATTTGTTCCTTCTGAGAAGAGCAAATTTTGGGACTTGCACATTGGAAGGTCGGAAATATCAAGACACACCTGCCGTGAGAATGCCAAAAGACTCTGAGTCTTCGGAGTCTCTCCTGGGATGGAACAACTCCTCGAAGGAGGCCCATCGAATGAGAGCGGCGATGATCAGCCTAAGCATACCATGGAAGACAATTGCAATCATCGCCCTCGCTACGTCGACATTGCTACTCTCCATCGTCGTGCTGGCTCAGCATGCAAAGTCGAAGAGTCTGAGCGTTGAATATGGTATGACGACGCCATCATAGAGTCCTCAATACGGACGCCGGCTCACTCTCAAGTGCAGTCGATACAGGATTAGATCGTTGGACACAGTACAGCTGGTGCTCGAAGTATAGCTCGATGCTTCCCAACGAACAGCCGGCTGTCGAGGCTCTATGGGACAATATTACACCCGCACATGGCATAGTGGCTGTGGAGCATCGATGGGCAGCCGAGAGACAACTTCCAGCTACGATAAGCCTGCCAAGCGATCCTTCCAAAGGAGTATACATCATCGATGCTTACCATCAGATGCACTGTCTTGTGGGTTTGTACAAAATTTAAGTTTCTGAATTAGTACTGACTTTGAAACAGACAATCATTCGCAAGACGTTCTATCAATTATCTGCAAATGAGCCATTGACATATGACTTAGGTCATCCGATGCACTGCTTTGATAGCCTGCGGCAATACATCATGTGCACAGCTGGAGATACCCTACTTTACTCATGGGGTCGTAACATTACAGGGGACGGCCAGCTTCGAAAATGTAGAGATTGGTCTGCACTTCGTGACTGGGCTACAGATAATTCTGCATGCTATAGAGACTTTGCGTCCCCAGCGCCTCTTCTGGATCACTTTGGACACTGTGATGACGGCTCTGATGGTCTTTTGTGAAAGCAAGAAGATCTGACAGCATGGTAATGGGTAGTATGGAGGAGGTATAGCGAGGAATTTTGTTGGAATGCGCGAAATCTGTCCGATCCAGTAACAGGCTTCCTGCGCAGAGCTTGAAAAATCCGTAAGAGAAGACTTACGGTGTATGGTATTCTTGTGTCCAAAGCTGTAGTTGTTGTTGTGACCTTCGAGCGTTGCCTCTGCTTACGGTTACCATGTCGGTAGACATCCCCAGCTGGAACGGAGCTAACCTGATACGGTAGACGCCTGATCTAGGCAAACACCTTATAAATCACCGCGTAAATTATCCTTCGCATTAAGACATTAAAACCCAAGGCAGAACACCATTCTTCTTTTATACAAACCCCAAGACATTGAACCGCAACACATTTCAGCGTAGACGCCGGTAGAAGCCAAAGTCTCTTCAGGGCTTCACACATCAATTCTGCCTGCAAGTTGTTAAAGGGCCACTCAACTGCAGCGATCGTCTGTGTCCAGTATCTTCCTCCCGGGATGGCTATCACAATGTCTTGGAAAGATCTTGTCGCTGCTTTGATTACTACCCTTTTTGCATACACCCTTTATATTGTCCTCAGCAGGATCTTCCTTAGCCCATTAAGGCACATCCCAGGTCCAAGACTTGCTGCATTGACATCATGGTACGAGTTCTATTACGACGCAATCCAGCAAGGGAAATTCGTCTGGAAAATCAAAGATTTGCACTCGCAATACGGTTCAATCCCCCTCATTATCTTAAGGGGACAGCAACGTACTGATGGTATTGCTTGAAGGGCCCATCGTTCGTATCACACCTTGGGAGATTCACATCAACGATGTCGAATTCTTAGATGATATCTATGCTCCGTCATTCCGCCGGCGGGACAAATACGCACATCAGACCAGGACGCTGCCGGTGCCCTTATCCTTGGGAGGGACTGTGGACCATGATCTTCATCGCAAACGACGCGAGGCCTTGAACCCGTTCTTTAGTAAGAAATCTGTACAAAATCTAGGTCCTATGATTGCGAACAAGGTGGAAATCCTTTCCCAATTCTTTACTGAAAGGGCGAAATCTTCCACCGCCCCTGTGAACCTCTCCGATATCTATTTCGCTTTTGCAAATGAGTGAGTCGGCCCTGCCGAAAAGACAGGGTACTATACTCATAAAGATAGCGTGGTTCTGCAATACAGTTTTGGACAAGATGATGACTTGCTGAGAGACCCTGCACGTGCATCTACTTTGCGCAGCAATCTGGCCGAGCTTCTACTCGGAGTCAAATTTAATCAACATTTCCCATGGATTGTCGACGCTTTAGAGATGTTGCCCATGGTATTAGCCAAGCATATTATGCCGCCTGGAGTACTTGATATGAAAGATTTTTCATCTGTGAGCAATCGGTTGATCTCTCTCGAGCACCCCTGACTTTTCTAGAAAATTGGCCTAGAAATTCATCGTGTGCTTGAGGACCGTAACGATGAGGCGAGAGGACAAAAGCGATCAATCTTCTATGCTTTGCGTGACAACGATACGCTGCCCGCAACGGAGAAGAGCCCGCTACGGCTGGAACATGAAGGCACATTGATTGTTATAGCAGGTACGTTTTCTGAGCCCCGCAATTGGCCGAGCCCGTTGCTAATACGCAAAAAGGAACCGAATCAACCGCAAAATCCTTGGCAATAACCCATTTCCATCTCCTGGCTAACCCAGGCATGATGCAAAAGGTTCGAGACGAACTCAGTACCGTTCCTGAGACTGCTTCATGGTCAGAACTTGAGCAGCTGCCGTACCTCAGCGCTTGCATTGCCGAAGGTAATCGACTTTCCTTTGGTGTAACAGCAAGAGTCTGCCGCATCGCTCCGGACGAGACCCTTCGCTATAAAAAGTACGACATTCCTCCCGGCACGCCCGTCAGCATGACGAGCCTGTGCGCTCACACGGACGAAAGCATCTTTCCCGATCCGTGGAAATTCATCCCTGAACGTTGGCTTGGTACGAAGGGAGTCGAGAAACGTAAGTATCAGATGGCTTTCAACAAAGGCGGGCGCAATTGCATTGGGATTAACCTAGCTCACGCGGAGCTGTTCCTGGTCATGGCTACGGTGCTGAGGTATGATATGGAGCTATTCGAGACTGATATCTCGGATGTGGAATTCCAGCATGATTATCAGATTGGCTTTCCCAAATTGGATTCGAAAGGGATTAGGGCTGTTGTAAAGGGAAAGATAGGATGCTAAGACTCTGCCAGTCAGCCATGACATTAGCGGTCTTTAGAGAAAGGAGCTTTTCTTTTCAGGCGTCGTCACTCCATCTTTCCACAGGGAAATTGTAAAACACCTTTGCAATACAACTTTCTCGCAAGTGATGCGATATTGGAAGAGATGCTTACCATCCTTGAAGTACATTCCTCCTTTACCAAGCAGCATGAAACGAATCTGGCTCTGCAGGTGAGTAGACATTGATCACCCAAGCGACGACCTGAGGGCTACCAGGCTAATCGCATCTTGGTCCTTCCGAAGGTCTTTTGTGTATAATCCAGCCCTTGGTCAAGTACTGAGGTCCAAACATGCATATACTAAAAGTATCATCACCCTTATAGGCAGCGACAGTACCCGTGTCGTATCACCCAGAGTCCAACTCTACTTTCACCCTCGCGATCCGAGTAACATCGTCGCGCACAAGCTGAAAGATAGACATAGCAACAGCTCTGTCTATGGTAATTAGAATGGATATCTCAACACCAGCTCCACCTTTATCCAGTGCGCAAGTGCTTCAGCTCGGCGGGAGTCAAGGCCCCGTCCCGTCATGATGACGCCTCACACGTCCTCACTATATTTCATATGCTCGAACATGTCCTATAGCACGTTCAGATGTGCTCTCTTTTCCCTATCCGATAGCTAGAGGCCGACCACCCTCCGCAATGCGATCGAATTGGCGCCCGAAAGGTAGCGTATGAGTATGTTTCGAGATTCAGGTATGTCCTGGAATACTCTTCTGAGCTTTGACAACTCCATACTCATGCCTACGTTTCCACTCTACGGTATAGATCATCTTCAGACGTTGATTCTGAAGACGTGAGGATTGGATATAAGATCTCTATGATCCATTTCCTAGTTCGAAAATTGCTCGTTGGTTCCCAAGAGCTGTTAGCACAGGCATTCTCTGCTCTGCTTGAAATACGCGTCTTTGAGCGGGAAATCGCGCAAGTATGAAGTTCCTTCAGCTTCGGCAATCCAGATAAAATAGTCGCATCAGCGCAATCTCGTTTGGATGTCTTCATGCCCTTCCTCGTGCAAGCCTAGGATCCCTACTTACCGCCACCGCACGTCGCTCCTCCGCATGGCTCAGATCCTTTTCAATTGCCGCAGCGCCTGGATTTGCATCCCTCCCCTCTTTAGCAAGATTAACAGCATCAATCGCAGGCTTCATAGTCTTGTCATAGTCGTTCAACCTTGCAATAGCTCTCTTTGCAATAGCTACATGGCTATTAGACTCCTGCTGTAAATGGAACCTCGGCTGCATTCTCCGGCTCTGCTTCACGACCGGCGGAGGCGTGCCGCGCTTCCAGGGCTGGCGTGCTGCTTCGCGGAAAGCGTTGGGTCGAGTTTCGGAATGGGGTGGGTGAGGTGGTGGATTCTCGGTAGGCTCCTTAGAGGCGTAGGCAGCTTCACATAGAGCGTTGAGCCGGATTTTATCTCTGGGATTTTTCCAGTCAGTGCGAAGGTGGCTGGCAAAGATGGGGAAATGGATGTACTTGGTATTTTCGGTCTGCTGCTGAAGAGTGAATGCAGCGTAGGTGAGCTCCTGCTCACGAGTCAGGCCACTAGGAAGAGAGACGCTACAACTGTTATTTATCCGACTTCTTTGGACCGGCTCATATCGCTTACCTTGGAAATGGTTGCAAAATATATGCCCGCATCTCATCCTGGGCTGACCCCATGATTTGGTCTGGTGACGGGTGACTTGGTTATTTTCCAGGTTGTTTTCGAAACAACTTTTTGGACTCTACATCTACCATGGCTCGGTTATTACCTGAGTGGGCGTGGTGGAAACTCCAGGGGATCGAGTGAAGTATTTACTTTACGTTACAGGGGTATCGTACCGCGCTTAGGAACGCGCTTAGAACTAGAGCTGAAATTAAGAGGCTTGGTAAAAACAAACACTCGCGCGTAAGTACTTTACTTAATGTCAAGTATGCTTTCTACTCACTTACTTTAACTTCAAGAATCAATCACTATCCTTTGTCTGGACGCAAAAAGCAGAAAGAGCTGAACCTCTGCAAGATCGTATTTTGTAAAGAAGATGCCCGACTTCTGGATGATGGACTATCATCCAATTGGTTGAAGAATATGTGGCAACAACAATGAATCATTATCGTCGCTAACGTTAGTGGTTCATGGCTCAATTCCATGCTCACGCCTCGCAATGTATACTAGGTATCATGTAGGGTACATGGTAGGCGGACTGTGATGAGTTTTTCGTTCCTCCTCTCAGAAAGGGTGACAAGCAAAACCTTTCTTACAACTGCCCCAAGGCCCCTCATTCATCTGCTCTATCTGTCTCTTCCTCCCTGTATCTCGTTGTCCAATCCAATGGTCTACCATGTTTGTTTTATGACTTTATTGAGCTTTCTAATATTGAGCTTCTCTTCTGGACTGCAGAGCTTCTTTGGATTAGTACAGATCACGAATTCATCGCCAATTCTTCGCATCAGGACCGCATTTTGTTCCGGCGTAGTCACATTCATTGCGATCAAGATAAGCAAGACTGCGTTCAATACAGACTTGACGGCACATAGTCTTCCCCGGCGTCCTCTATCTTCGATCGCCGCGACGAGTTGACATCTCGGAACGGAATCGATCATCTGTTAAGGTCAACAACTTGACCTTCCTTCTCTTCGCATCCAATGCTTCTTGTCGTTTGAATGGGACCTCGATCACTTATTGAAAATCTTGGAACATAATCAGACGGTCAACGAAGCAGACGCCAAGTTCAATTTCCGCGGCAATGGCAAAAGTGTCAGGTAATACCATTCACTCCCACGTCAGACCAGAGTCAGGGGAGCCAAGTGGAGGTCCAAGAGCTACACTAAAGACATAGACAGCATACAAGCTACTCTGTGTTGATTATACGAATTACTATGGTGGGGACGAGGATGCTGCCGTTGAATGCGAAATTGTGAGGACGAAAGCTACGGAGTTGGTCTAGACGGAAAGGACGATCTGCGAGTCGACCAACCAAGCCAATACTGGTCTCCAGAATGCTATCTGCCCTAGAAAAAGTGATGACATCGAATGGCTCTGCGCACGCACGTAAAAGCATTGTTCGGAACGTCCCTACCAGCGTCCCCAGGATCAACCTCAGCATGATTCAAAACGCAGTTCACGATATGTTACTGGGGAGCCTCCCACAATGGATACAATGCCAGATGAGCTTTGCAAAGTGAAAGCCGTTCGTACGATGTACTGAACACGCACTTGCGGTACCGTACCTGCCCATGTGAGCCGTGCGTGCCGTGTTACCTTAGCGGGATGTTCTCCGCGCCAAGCATTCGCAAGACTCTTGCACACGCTAATGGTGGGGGTGAGAACGCCTATCTCAATGAGCCTACAATGACGTTTGTAACGGTGGCTGTCACTCCCATGCGAACCTCAGGCAATCTGGCTTTATTGCGAGTTTTCCTGAAGCTAGAACGACATTTGAAATCAGCATTGTCCACCCGCAAGCCTGTGAACACCATACCGCCGGCTCCTCGAGAGCCACGAGCTTGTCTGGCGACCTTGCAGACGCTCGCGCAAAGCCGGACTGGCTGTAGTCACGCGCAGCGCTTTGGGAACACCTTTGGGAGACCGGGAAAGATCTCATTCTCAACTATGGCGACCGCAGATGTACAGACTGAGGAGGGGTCGCTGCATCTGGTCAACAGGCTGAACGAAAGTAGGAGTCCGTACGTAAGTTCTTACAAGGTCTCATCAAAAGGCTGATGAAGAGAAGCACTGGCTGAGGGGATGCTCTGCAGGTAAGAGGACACATGCGCAACCCGGTGGCGTGGCAAAATTGGGGACCAGAAGCCTTGGATTTAGCTAAGAAACATAACCGGCTACTATTCGTGAGTATTGGATATGCGGCGTGCCACTGTAGGTCTGGCTGGTAGCCACTTTGAGCACCCGATTTTCTTGCATGATCAGCTAATACCTGTCAGGGTGCCATGTTATGGAGCGCGAAAGCTTCGAGTCTCCCGAAATAGCGCAGCTCCTCAACGACCACTTCATTCCTATCAAGATCGACCGCGAAGAACGACCTGATATCGATGCTATCTACATGAATTACGTCCAGGCGACCACAGGATCCGGAGGTTGGCCGCTCAATGTGTTTATTACACCTGATCTGGAACCGGTGTTTGGAGGTACCTACTGGCCTGGTCCAAACCACTCGATGACAGCAGTGGGCACGGCGGTGGCCGAAACGGTTGGGCTTTTAGGTATCTTAGAGAAGATGAAGGATGTCTGGACGCTGCAAGAAGGCCGATGTCGGGAAAGTGCAAAAGAGATTACGAGGCAGCTGAGGGATTTTGCCGAAGAGGGCGTGCATAGCCATGGTCGCCAGATGGGCGAACGGGGTGAAGGAGAAGGGCTGGAGATCGAGCTGCTAGAAGAGGCGTATCAGCACTTTGCGAAGAAGTACGATAAGGTCAACGGAGGTTTCTCAACTGCGCCAAAGTTTCCAACTCCTGCGAATCTAAGTCTCCTGCTAAGACTCGGACAATGGCCACAGACAGTAAAAGATATTGTTGGCGAAGAGGAGTGCAAGAACGCCACAGTCATGGTTATGAACACTCTTCGCAAAATGGCGAGAGGAGGCATCAGGGACCAGATCGGCTACGGCTTTGCACGTTACTCGGTAACAAAAGACTGGAGCCTTCCACATTTCGAGAAGATGCTCTACGACCAACCACAGCTGCTAGATGTCTATCTCGATGCTTTTCTCATCACTCGAGATCCTGAAATGCTTGGCGCTGTTTACGACATCGCGACCTATCTTACGAGCCCACCAATAAATGCACCAAATGGTGGTTTCTTTTCGGCCGAAGATGCGGATTCGTACCCCTCACCAAACGACACCGAGAAGCGGGAAGGAGCTTATTATGTCTGGTCTCTTAATGACTTTCATGATGTTCTGGGCCAAAAAGATGGCGACATCTGCGCTCGATTCTACGGTGTCAAGGCAGACGGAAATATTGCATCCGCCAATGATCCACATGATGAGTTCATCAGCTTGAACGTACTCAGAGTCACGACAACTCCTGCAGCTTTGGCCAAAGATCTTGGCTTGCCTGAAGCTTCCGTGACGGAGACTCTCAAAACAGGCCGCCAGAAGCTACGTCAATACCGAGACCAGCACCGGCCTCGCCCAGCAATCGATGACAAAATCATTGTCTGTTGGAATGGTCTTGCTATCAGCGCTCTTGCCCGTACATCCGCCGTGCTTGAATCGATAGACCCTTGGAAATCCTCCGAATGTCTCAAAGCCGCGATCGCGGCCGTCGACTTCATCAAGAATGAGCTATGGGACGCAGAATCTAAAACCCTCTACCGTGTCTACCGTGAAGGTCGTGGCTCGACCACTGGCCTTTGTGATGACTACGCGTTCCTGATCCATGGCCTCATCGACCTCTATGAAGCCACCTTCGACGATACATATCTTGAGTTCGCAGACACACTACAAAAACGGCAGAACGAACTCTTCACTTCCGCCGATTCTCCAGGCTTCTATACCACGCCATCCCCACACCCACCAGATCTTCTCATGAGGCTCAAAAGCGGTATGGACGCCGCCGAACCATCCTCCAATAACATCAGCGCACGCAACCTCTACCGCTTGAGCGCTCTACTTGACGACGAATCTTACTTCAAACTAGCAGGCGAGACTGTGCAAGCTTTTGAGGCAGAGGTGGAGCAATTTCCCTACTGCTTCGCTGGGATGATGGGCAGCGTGGTCATGGCACGGCTAGGCCTTAAGGCTATCGTGCTGACGGGGGATAACGGCAAGGCGTTGAAGGGGTTGAGACAGCAGATTCGGCCCAATGCTGTCGTGAGTGCGCTGGGGGGTGGGAGGGGTAAGTGGCTGAGGGAACGGAATGTCATCTTGAAAGATATCAATGTGGAAAAGACTGGTGTGATGGTCTGCGAGGGAGGTGCTTGCAGGGAGGGACCGGAGTATCTCTGAATGGATGAGCGACGGGGGAACGATCGATATGTGACATGCCGAACAACCATTGTTGGATATGGGAATCACATTGTAGGATATGGCGAGGAGGATCCACGAGCGATGTAAAAGAGAGTATCTTCTTTTTCTAAGAAGCTGTCTGAACTCGAAATACAATCAAGATATGACTACACACCCTACGAAGCTCACATTTCGCTAGGCATGAAAACAGCCGTCTCTTCGTCATCTAAGCACACGCTTTTGAACTCCGCCGTACCCATGAGCCACACACCCACAGACAGCCTCTACTCAGCATAAGCCCTATAAACCACCAACCCCTCCTCAGCCTCAAACTCAACCTCAACCCCCTGCCCAACAAAAAAAACAAACCCCTCCCGAATCTCAAACCCCTC
>JAABUK010006300.1_pt1 | contig 17817 bp, 29 predicted proteins | sample 5559141 | NCBI WGS metagenome assembly JAABUK01 (sample SAMN10711869, study PRJNA513367) | rock metagenome | isolation source: Antarctica rocks | place: Antarctica: Victoria Land, Pudding Butte nord | collected 2016-01-03 | reverse complement strand
AGACTAGCCACCCAGTGTGACAGTCACGGCGTCCATGACAACATGCCTTACAGCAAGTCGGGAGTTCTCCTTTTAGTTCTTGGAGTCTTGTCCAAGGTTTGGTGTTGAATTCTAGCACAGTATGATATATCATACATCATCACGTAGTGCTTTTCATATCACATGTTACATGTCACATGATCATGTCTTATGTTACACTTTGTCTCAAGGACATGAGAATGAGTCAAAGTATAATCTAAATAGATGCTGTGACATCCATTGCTGCACTCTAAGAGCTGGTGTATCTTATAGGTTCAAGAAAGGTGGGCGGGGGTGGGTCAACCCCACCAAGATCCCCACAGGGCCTGCCTCTGGCAAGGGCTCTAAGACAGAGCTGCGCACCATGGAACAGGTTTGCACATGCCACTCTGCTGCAAATTTGCACTATTTGCCATGGCAAACACTACCAACTACCGTCACACATATTGCCAGGGACTGCTTTTTTTTGGAAGTGAAATGCTGTTGCATGCCCAGCGCTGCTGTGGAGACTTAAGTGCATTGGCTCAGCTGCCTGGGGGCAAAAGGCAAACAGTGCATCATACATACTTAGGGGGAACAGAAGCCTCTTTGACATCATGATCTACCTGCATGCCCATGCTTAAGCTGCATCATCAGGCTCAGCCATTATGCCTCCATTTTGGCATGCTTGAAAGCAGCAACTACATGTGAAGGTCCTGTCAAGTCTGAGCTAAGACAATTGAAGCATCCTGATTGGTGTCTGTTAGCGCTGTTGGGGGTGAAACTGGAATGGGGGGTTGAGCAGCATTACTCACTTCAGCTAGTATTGTTACGCTCTGTACGCTCGTGACACAGGTCCGTAAGAGCCGTAAAGACGCCGAGAGGAAGAAGTCTCGTATGTCTGGGGATCACAAGAGAGGGGGGGCAGCAGGCGATGCAGCTGGTAGCAGTAGGGCAACTGGCAGCGGCACCAGGTTCAGCAAATCCACACACGGGCCCCCTGCTTCTGGCAGGGGGGGTAGGCCAGGTGATAGGAGTAGAGGGGCTTCATCAGCGGCAGGTATGACACTGCACTTTGATCTGACTGACTGGTGTCATTTTGTTGACTACATTGTAATCTTTGCTGGTTCTCACAGCTTAGCTGCAGCAGCAGCTCAGTTAACAGAAATGACATGGGGTTCGATCACCCCTTTGCTACTCCTCATGATGTAGATGCAGCAGCTCAGGCGATGGAAATGACAGGAGATCCATCCCATCTGAGTGATCTGAAGTGTCTGCTCCCCGTTCCTGCTGGATGTGATCTGCAGCTTTGTACGTCCATGTCCAATGTTTGCATCCCCAGGCAAACATTTCCTGTAGAGTTCCAGAGTTGCTTTGTCATGTTTCAGAAACATAAACATTGACTGCAGCGATATGTAGTCATGCTTTAGGGGTTCAGCATGTGTTCAGCTGCTGATGTTGATGACTGACTGGGCTTGCCAGCTGCCTGAAATGCCATGCCTGCTTGACCTGCAAGTTGCTACCACTTTGCTGGTTCCCTTTCCTGTACACTCAGCCTATATGCTGCTATATTGCAGGTGCCAGATTTGGTGGCGGTGGCAGAGGTGGCGGTAGCAGGGATGGCGGTGGCAGAGGTGGCAGTAGCAGGGATGGTGGTGGTGGTGGCAGAGGTGGTGGCAGAGGTGGTGGCAGAGGTGGCAGCCAGGGCGGTAGAGGTGGTAGCAGCAGCAGGGGTGGTGGTGGTGGTGGTAGAGGAGGCAGTAAGGCAGGCTCATCTATGGGCAGAGGCAGAGGTGGCGGCCGTGCCAGGGGTGCTTCCCGTGACAGGCGATAGGCTCAGCATGCAGCTTTCTTCAGCCCTTTGGTGTGTTGTTATGTTTGCATTTTGGCAGTCTGCTCTGAGGTGCTGCTGCACAGAAATTTCTGATTCAATCCAAATTGGCAGGTAGCTACTATAGTTCATTTAGCGAACAATTTTACTTGCAGCGTGTTCTGACCCCAGGCTCGAGTGTTGATGAAGTGCATGGGAAAGAGCAAGAAGAGCATAAAGGTCTCATCACAACCACAAGTGTTGCTGCCTTGCTAGGAGGCTCTTTACAGCAACGCGCACTGCTTGAGTGAATCAGTGCATCCAATCCCGCAACCTGCATGAAAATTTGCTGTCCCAACCTGCAGCTCCTGATGTGTGCAGATCCTTCTTCATCTGGACTTGTGCTGAATACTGCTCTTTTCAATTCCGAAACTTTTTTGATTTAGGAACGTTCATTGTACAGTGGAACTCTAAATCTTCTCTTTCCACTAATCTGCCTAGACATGTGGGGATCATCTGACGTATCAAGCTGCTTAAGCAAAATTTAACGCTTCAGGCCTCCGGACGGACGACAAACAAACTGCTTACGCAAGAAATTGCCTCGAGCGTGATCGTCTCCTATCGGAATCGAAGTGGTACTCATTAGTAAAAAGAGGCCACTTGAGTGTGAGTACGTGATACAAGCACGTGGAATACAGTGCGTGTGTCTTTTTGCATCTTTCGCTCTTGTTCTTACAGGGCAAGTGAACATATCGAGATTCATCTTGGTCGTGATCCTCCTAGTGTGTCTGATGTGGTCCCAGATCTGTTGTCATGCACGCACTTGTGTTCCTGCAGCCACTGCGCGTCTTCCTGCCGCCAGTGCCCCGGGGAGATGTAACACTTTGTTGCAGTTGACCTGTCGCTCACTCTGCAACAGCGGACATTTGGTTGCCCTTCACAACAAGTGAGACATTTGGTCTTCAATGTCACTGTGTTGATTTGATGTGTATCTGACGCCATACGTTGGATCACGGGTCCCAACGTACACAGCGGCTCTTTTGTACACATGAACTTGTCATTGTCTCCTCTTAGATGCCCACACCTACTCGGTAGTTTTCACACATACACTAGGTCTAGTATTCATGATTTTTCGTATGTCTACAGTGTCAGAACCAAACACGCGGCAGTGAGATCAATCAACACCTCTGTATTATGCAAGAAGGACAGCACCTCCCGGCCAACTTTGGATGACGTCGAGCGTATATCAAAAGGCAATGCTGCAAAAGCCCGCGGCACTGGCAGCAGGAGGATTCCTCATAGGCTCAATGCTGAGGAGCGACAGCAGTATGACATAGCAAAGCAAAAGGTGCAGGGTATGTTTGCAGGCCAGGCTGTGATGGAAGCTCCAGCAGCTTTTTTCTGCTGGCTTTGAGTGTGGAGGTGCCTATATGTGCAGGGTTTTTTGACTCTTAGGGGCACAGGCTATAGGAAAGAAAGGAAGGGCAGCCCTCTAGCAAACACCTTTAGGCAGTGGTAATGTGCTGTGTTTTACCTATTTACAAGCCATGTGGCGTCATTGCTACACATGCACAGCTGCTAAAATGGACATGCTTCACAAATGTCACAACTGTAGGTGCCATGCAGGTGTGACGCACAGGCTATTATTTGCATTGTGATTGAGCAGGGTTTTGGGTCAGATGCTGTAGACACTGTTCTTGTTGATCTTTCAACCCTCAGGAGCAGTGATACAAGCGAGGCAAGTTCTGGCGTCGGCTGCTGCAGCATTACTTGTGCAATATTGCAATCCCAGCATGGCAACTGGTCCATGCTGATACCTGCATCATAGCATGTGTGCCAATATACGCTGCTGCAAATGCTGCTTCCTTATCACATGGGGACTGCAGGTAGAGACAGAGATCAAGTCAACAGCTAGCAATCTTGGATGCAGCTTGTCGCAGCAGCAAACACAGATACCTTTCACAATTGAGGTCCAGAACATGACTTTGGCAACTTCTGCTGAAGATGATACCATGGTACAGGCTTAATGCACTACCTCCCTGCCTGTGTTCATGCAATCAGCATCAGATTGGCCCAACTCTCACTTGCCCTCAAGGCACACAACAAGACATGGAGACAATGCCGATGTGCACAAAGTACCTGTGCATGAGCTGTGTTGCTGCAGCTTTTACACTGTCACTAGATTTGTCACACATGTACCAGTCAAGTTGTCTTAAGCTGTCTTGCACAGCCAGATCTGCTCAACACATGGTTTAGTTTGACATACAGTGTATGGCTGGAGACTTACAAGCTTCATAATTTGCAGGAATCTGAGCAGCCACAGCTGGAGAGCAGCAGCTCAGCAGCTCCAGGGGCAGCTCTTGACGGTGGCGAGGATGTTGCAGTCTCAAATGAGTCATCAGCATCAAATGGCCTGCAGGAGTTGCAGCAAGACTATACACAGTTGAACAGCAAACAGAGAAAGCAGTTAGCTTCCTCAAGTCCGATGGCACCAATATGGACAATAGAGGCTCAGCCCATTTTCTTTGATGCAGACAGGCCTACTGCAAAGGAGCTGGCAAAAGCTTTGACCTTGCATTGACCTGTGAGGTGCCACACTACAGAGCAACATTCATGACCGCAGTCCACAGACTCACATGTATGCACATGCTTCCATGGTCAGTCGTCACTTAGAGGCTGTCCCAACATGATAGACTTACAAAGAACTTGTGATAAGTTGGCAGAAAGCGGAATTGACATACAACATTGTACTGGGGGCAACTTTAGTGGTCGAGCTGTACTACAGCAGTCCACATTTTCTTTGCTGATTTCGTATGGAAGCATCCAGTAAAGCCATGCCCAGCACTGGATGGCATTATTTGTACAGCAATGGTTGGCTCTTGTCACCAAGTAATGACAGAAGAATGCAGTTTGTGGCCCTTCACAGAATTGAGTGACTGCATGCATCTCTTCTATTTTTTATGCAGAAAATTTGCAGACCTAGGTTTGGTGATGTGTGCAGCCTTCAGGAAGAGTTGCTGGATCCACTATAGTTTGACAACGGGAAGAGAGTTGCTGCAGACTTTGCCTGATGGTGTGAACAAAGCTGCCTTGGCAACGTGTATGTGAGATCCAAGTTATCAAGGGAACGGAGCTCAATGACCAGCAGCTGTAGAGCAATCCCACGTTGCCCATTGCATGCCCCTTTCTGTTGTCCCCATTGCATGCCCCTTACCTCATTGTACCCTGCTACATTAGCTTCCATTTCAGGTGCTGACTGATGTAGAAGGGGACCGCCAGGTCCGCCAGGTCTGACCTTTCACGTTCAGACTCCGTGCAGGGCAAGCGCTCCAGCAGTGCAACCCTTGTGTGCAGCATGGCTGACAGTCGGCAAACCGACAGTGCTGCTCGCAAGCCCCCAAGGAAAAGCATCAAAGCATTCAGCGGACAAAGCAGCCAGCAGAAGCGACGTGATGAAGCACTTCAGCGACAGCAGGCAGCTAGACGTGATTTGGGGCACCACGCCCGCAAACTAGCTACCCTAGCGGCAAATGCACCACCACGAGTGGATCAAGAAATTGATCAGGCAAGCACCCAGGAGCAGTCACAAAGGGTTGACGAGGCAAGCCAGGGCGTCAGCCTCAGGATAGCGCCAAATTCCGTGTGAGATTTGTTGCTTGTATACGTAGGCTGTGTCAAATTCTGAGGGTGTGCACCAGGAGCCAGATGAGAGCTTGAGGGAGTACTACGCAAGGCAGCTTATGCAGCCAGAGTGGCTGACAGACATGCCTGAAAATCTACGCAGCGACTGGTCAGTTGCAACCTGTATCCTGCTATGGACTTAACTGTGCCTGCAAACTGGTGCCGCAATACATTGTGACACGATGTTGTGGCCAGAACTGAACTGTGGCAACGTGCTTTTTTCCAATGCAAACCAAGTTGAGTGCAAATGCTCTGTGTGCTGTCAATAAGGCCTGGCAAACAATCATTTTGTACTGCAGTGGCATGAGTGACTAAAAGCAAACCACCTGCAGGTATGTCATGCCAAGACCAGAGGGCAGGCGCTGCCTGGTCATATCATCCCAACAAATGACCATCAGCCGCCACCGCAATGGCAGCATCTTGCACAGATTCCCCTCTGTTCTGCCAAACGGTTCCAGAGCGAGCATGGCAGGCTCAGGCGATGACTTCTGCATCCTAGACTGCATCTTTCATGAGCCTAACAGCACCTACTACATCCTAGATATGATGTGCTGGAAGGGATATGCCCTGTACGACTGTTCGGCCGAGTTCCGACTATTCTGGGTACAAGGCAAGCTGGCAGAGTGCGCCTCAGGATCAGCACAGGATCAGGCCAGGTACCCCTTCGTGCCTGTGCCTGCCTACACTTGCTCCCCAGGTGACATGCTTGCCAAGGACTGCTCCAGCAATACTACAACCCTTTGCGGTGCAGCGTCTGCACCTTATTGCAACCTCTCAGCTGTGGCAACCTCTCAGCTATGGCAACCTCTCAGTGTGGTGCTACATGCAGAGGGGTTGCAACAAGCCTATTTGACTCCAGTGCCATTTCAGCGAGACGGCTTATACCTGTTGCATAAGGAAGGCCATTACAGCCTGTCAAGCACACCACTGGCCGTACTGTGGAAAGACAGCTCATGCAGCCAGTATTTTGTAGATACTGGTGCAAACGGTGTGGTATCAGATCATCAGGTGAGTTCCTTCATGTGGCCGATGCCTCACACCGCATTGAGAAGGTCCAAAGCTTGTTCTCTGCTGCTGCTGCTGCTGCTGCTGCTGCTGCTGCTGCTGCGCTTCCCTTACATCTCTAGCTCTTCGTGCATGCTGTTCTAGGGGTCACGCTTGCTGCAGCATGTGGCATGTACGTCCTGATGCCTCACTTGGCCTGGTGTTGCAGAGTGTCACACTTGAATATCGCATGGATCAGACAGTTGCCACTGCTGACAGCCCCCCTGTTGTTCTTGGGCAGATGCCACATGACTTTGTGCAAAAAATGGGCTCAGGTCTCAGGTATGGCCTGGCTTGCACTCTTTGTCTCGGCATCTGTACTGACACATCTGCACAATCATGCTGCAGGCATGCATTCAAGTGCTGGAGTATACACAGTTGCAAGCATCAGTATTGGTGCAGGCCTGCATGTATACATGCGAGCAGCTCCTCACTCTGGATGAGCACCTGCAGAATTAAACATTGCCATTGCAGCAATGTCACTCACTTCCTGCTTATATTGCAGGCCTGGAAAGCTGTTGAGATTTGACATTGGCCCAGGGGGACTTCAAATGCAACACGGGCAGCCTTCGGGCGCTGATCTCAAGTTCACAGGTGTTGCCAATCAGCGCAGAGGCCGTGCAGATGTGTACAGCAAGGTACTGAGCTACATGACATACATGACATACATACATGACATACTACTGACATACATGATTGTTTCTTAAGTCTTGCTGTGCCATGCCGATGTGTTTGAACGTCCTGATGCAGAATTGCTTGACATCCTCAGTCTGCACCAAATGGCTTCACAGCAAAGGTGGCAAGAGTCACCTTGCTTGCTCGACTTCCCTTCAGTCACATGTGTGTCAGGCTTGACAGGTCTGTTAGGCCAGTCAGCCAGGCTGATGCATGGACGTGATGCTACAGGTCCTTTTCCAGTATCTGGCAAGAAGAGATCCCAATGCCATCGCCTTGCCTCAATTGCTTCACGCAGCTGAAGAGACAAGTTTTCACGAAGAAACTCACGAAGAATTTGCCTGAGCATGCTCGTAATGTCTGTGATTAGGTAGCTAATCAGACTTTAGGATCAGCACATGGCCGGATCAAGCTGAATCAATGCCGAGATGATTCGCGCTCGTTTTCCAGCTCAGACTAGGTCTAGGATTTTGTTCCGAAGGAATGCATTTCGGCGCTATCCCTTGATCTGGGAGAGCTGGACAAATGGGCTGCTCTCTGGTGCGGAAACATCAAAGCAATAGATCCCGGTGTCAGCACACCTTGAGTCAAAAGTCGACACAGGAGTTTGTCCAAGTCGGGCTTTGCGATCGCAGTCACTGAGCCCCTCAGCTTGTGCCCGAGTGCGGCTTAGATCCTGTTCCGCTCTTCGCCTATGTTTGACAGCTGAGAGGGAGACTTGGGTGACTGGTACTCCTCCGAGACTGACCAGTCGTAAAGATATTTCCCTGTTGCCACCCATGCTTTGGGACGTGCTGCCCTCCGTCGATACATAGGCAGGCGCGTGGACCAGCTCAAACGAACGTGGAGCAGCACACTGCAGGGTGCGTTCTTGCTGGCTGAATGTTGCTCAGTGTTTGCAGACCCTGTTGTGACGAGCATACCGGCGAAAGCTCAGCAAAACATGAAAGTTATCGGCAAAATGTGCTTGCCAAGCAACTGATCAAATAAAGCCCGGTCTTGTTCAGCCTCGTGCCTAGCAATTGCAACTGCACGTTCACTTCGTAGACTTTGCTTGCTGCAGGTAGACTACAGGATCCACACAGGGCTTGATAACATCAGTCCTTGTAGGCCGAGCATGAGTCCTGCAGTGGCCCTCCAGTATACACCTGCATTGAGTCAGCTCTTCGAAAGTACATGTCATGATAGCCTGGAGACTTGCGGAAGTTCAACTTACAGTGGAGGCCAGCCAGCCCAGGCCCACCTGCTCACCAGTCCCCAGGCTGCTTCAGAGCCACCAATCTTGTCAGGGGCTTTCAACTACCGCCAGGTTGCTATCTGGTGCTGACTGATGGCAATTGTACATAACGGCTGCAGCGACAAAGCCAGGCCCATTGTCAGGCAGCTTGCAACTGAAGTTACTGCTTGCGCTCCAGGTGGAGCAGGTCGGGCAAGGAACTTTTGGAACTGTGTTCCATGCTGTGCAATTAGGGACAGATTCTCCACCTGATGTAGCAATAAAGCTGCTCCCACGCGGAGCTTTGGTAAGTTGTTGTCTTCACATATCAAGCCAGGCCTGCATCATGCAACACGTTTTGCATTTGAGCAAGCATTGTAATTGAGCAAATGCACATCAGGCAAGTTGTGTGTACGTGCCACAGCACATATGCAGCCTTTACGGCTTCGCTATTGCAGATGTTGGCATTTGCATTAGCAAAGTGCATGCATTGCTGACCATTCGTGAATAGCTTTGGCTACAGAAAATTGAGCTGAGCATTCTGTGCAGATGAAGAGCTACAGGACATTGATACGCAGAGAAATCCTGCATCAGAGCTGCCTTGAGCATCCTTTCATCATCTCAATCAAAGAGGTGAGGCCTTGTAGGTCGTTGACGTCACTGGTGTGTTACTATTGACAGTATACAGTCACAGATTCAACTGGCTCTGATCATAGCATACTTGTGCAAAGGCAGACGGTCAAAGCGTGATGCAGATGCCGTAAAATGTGCCTTGCTTCACAGCTGTTGTCTTGCCAATGTGGAGCAGTTCAAATTGTGCAGGTGTTTTTGACAAAAGAACATGTTGCTATTGCAATGGAGTACGCTCATGGAGGCGACTTGTACCAACATGTGATTGCACGCAAACCACTCTATCGTTTGCCAGAAGATCAAGCTCGCTGGATCTTCCAGCAGTTGCTCATTGGACTGGACTACTGCCACAAAAAGGTACGCTTGCCAATCATCCCAGCTCAGATTTGTGGTCACTTCATTGCAGTGCCTACCAAGCAAACAGCCCAGAAGGAGTTTGTGCCATGAAGGTTGTGCCATCTGTCCAGGCCCATTCTGTGTTGCTGCATCTGACGTCGTTCCTGGTGCGCAAACGAAGGTTGTGGAGTGCAGAGTCTGATGCAGCCATACACATGGCAGACTTGACTGCTGACGCTTGGACACACAATGTTGTGTAGCACAACATTGTGTAGCACATTTCACAAAGTGTTTGATTGCACGAGCTCTGTACAATATGTACAATCAACATGTGTCAATTGGTGTACAGGGAGTGGCAAACCGTGATCTGAAGCTAGAGAATCTGCTCCTGGACAGAAAGGACACTGGCAGTCGTCCACTTCTCAAAATTTGTGACTTTGGCTACTCCAAGGTACCCACAGCTCTCACTAAGTGTGCAAAGCCCACCCTGCTTGTGAATGCACCTCACATGGAATGCTGTTAGCTGGCGTACTTTTTCAGCATGATGCAAAGTGCACCAGAAAATTGAACGTGCCCACACAATAATCTGCTGTAGACGTTCTGAAATAGCTCTTCCTCAAACTAGAACTGCTCAACATTAGTCTCCACAAAACTCGCAGTTTACGCTTAGGTTCTACCATGAAACAGACCCACGTCTGTAGATACAATGACGTCTCCATGCGATGGATACTGCAGTATGCACCCCGCCATGCAGCTGCTGTACAGCTGGGCACCCAGCGCTTGCGCTTGCGGTCCCTGCTGTGTAAACACGTGCTGCTGCGGTGTTGACAGCAGTGTGCTTGCGTGCAGCATGATATCAACTCTCCTGCCAAGACTGTTGTCGGCACTCCAGTGTACATGGCGCCGGAAATCATTTTGGCGGCCAAGCATTATGATGCAAAGGTCAGCCAGCAAATACACTACTGCTTTCTGCATGTCGTGTCAAGAGCCGACGCACCACGGCACTGCTGCACTGGTCGCAGCCTATCAGTGATGACTACATCTCAGCATCACCTGAGCGCTGCCAACAGCTTGCTGCCACTGCTTTCAATCAGTTGCCTCTGCCTCCATGTCTCCATGTGCTTTTGGCCTGAGCAAAGGTCATCATGTAGCAAGACTGTAGGCCTTTGACTCAAATGTCTTTTCTGTTACATCTCCTTTGTAACTGAGGCGTGCGTCACACAACAAAACAGCAGAGTGTTGATGTCAACATTCCTCCTGCCAATGCAGAAAGCAGACCTGTGGTCTTGTGGAGTCATTCTGTTTGCCCTGTTGTACGGCCGCTACCCCTTTGATGCGACAGAGAGACGCTGCGCACGGAAGGTAGTCACAGCAGATTACACCATTCCAGAGCACGTGGCAGTATCACCTGAGTGCAAGGCCCTCGTGCAGCGCCTTCTGTGCCCAGATCCCAAGGCACGCATTTGCATGGAGGACATCCTGGCACAGCCCTGGTTCTGTGACACCCTGCCGGAAGGAGCCGCAACCATGAATGACTACTACCTGGCTACGTCAGTAGACTTGAGTGAGGTAACTACAGCAGTAACGTCTGTGACTGTTTGTTGTCATGAAGGAGTTTTCAGGGTTTGGTAAGCAAGTATAAATCATCTTGCATGGTCAATGGTTGCCATTGCACAAGGTGATGACAACAACAATACGGACAGCAGAGTGTCATTATGCATGTTGGGAAATGTGAAGTGCATCTTTGACACCCAGACACGTTGACACGTTGCGTCTCAAGGTGCAACACCAGACAGGATGGCTCCCACTGCATGTCTGGGTCATGTGATGGCAGGGGCTGTGTATGTGCGCAGGTCTGCACGCAAGGCCCAAGGGGCACTGCGTGACATGACTCATGATCATGATACGACCCATTTGGATTGTGACTGCTTATGAACGTTGTTTTGGCGATGCAGTGCATGCGCAAGGTGGACATCATTCTCGACCAGGCGATGCAAATGGGTTGTGAAGGCGAAGATTTGTCCCAAGCCAATGTGATCATCCCGAAAGCGGACTCCGAAGTAATTGCCCACAGTTTGTGAATAACCACTTCAGTACAGAGCTCAGGCGCAAGTTGGACCAGGTGTGACAGTCACAGCATTCAGAAAGCACTTACAAACTCGGCTGCAGGACTGTCTTACGGAGCAAATTTTCGGTTTCGTTCTGTCTTTAGCATTAGTGGCAGTGGGTCTGGTGTAAGGACTGCTGGAGGTATTGTCACACATCACGATGTTCTTCAATAATGAAGATGGTTTGATGATTAGTGCATGACTGCCCGTACAGGCATCTCTCAGTAGTAAGCACCTAACCATGTTTTAGTTTTGCCTTTTCAGTTGTTCATCCAGTGTGACTTGTTCGATTCTGCTAGAGCTGCGTGCATATGCTTTTGTGAATGGTCTCTCATCTCGAAGTATGCATGCAAGTTTGAAGTAGAGCAATTTCTCAATGGCCATGCTGATTGTGCTTAGTTGTTTTGTATACCAGTTTTGAAGCGTTGAAGGTAGTCTTCACTGCAGCTTGGTTTATGATGTTTGAGACGACTGGCACTAAAGTTGCTCTCAGGAACAACTCGAAATTTGTAAGTGTCTTGGGATGGGGTGGGGAAGTTGAATTATTACAATAAACATCATTTCTGTAACGCACGCGTTTCACATTGGCGTTATAGCTGGGGAGCGTTAAACAAACATACTCAGCTACTGTCACAGGTTCAGCCGCGCCTTGGGTAGACTTGATCCAATGATTCCAGGTACGTAAGAGACCGCAGACATGCTTCGCTTCTTGATGTGTGTCTTGCTTAAGACTAAAGTGACCGTTGACTCAGTTGCCCGCAGATCACCTAGCTCTTGCCGCGACTTGGCGCGGTGCGAAGCTTCGACAGTTCGAGCAGCGGCTAGTTGGCCTGAGTCCTGCAGAAACTGCGGTCGGCGCAGCGTTGCTGCAACGGCTTCAAGTTGAGACTTTCGCTGTCGAAGCTCTACAAAAGCAGCAAAGCCAGCAGGTGACACTTCGCAACTGCAGTGTGCTGCCTTGACGTAACCAAAAACGCCACGTATGAGTTACACGAGCATGCAGGGTTATGCTGCACCTTGGTGGGCGGACGGCGAGTACGACGATGACGCGGCCGAAAGGTGACTGCCAGGCGCTGCTGCTCCTTGTCGTTGTTCAAGACAACCTGCTCGCTGCATTTTTCGTCACGACAAGTTGATCGATAACTGAAGGCCCTTAACCACCTAGACAACTGCCTTTATGTAAATGGTGCCTGCAGAGGCAGCATCATCATTACCACAGCTAGCATCCTTATGTTTGCCTGTTGCAGGGCAAATGACACAGGCACTGAGTTGTTCCGCAACAAAGACTACTGTGCAGCTTTCACGCACTATACGGAGGCCATCAGATTGTGTCCTAGAAGGGCAATTTATCACTGCAACAGGGCCGCAGCTGCTTTGAAGCTGTACCGCTTCAGCATTGCTGCAACAGATGCCAGGTACTCTTCACGCTCACAACCTGTTTCACAGACTGTTATTGCAAAACTCCATTCCCAGTATGTTCTGTCATCTCCCCTGATGAAGGACAATCACAGACATTGTCAAATTCATTGGTTGATTGACGATGCCGCATTGCTACAGGCAAGCAATGAAAAGAGACCCACAAAACATCAAGGCTTACCTTCGAGCTGGTCAAGCACATGCTGGCTTACAAAAGCCTGAAGAAGCAGTAGAATGGTTTAGACAGGCTCTCCTATTAGACATCACTAGCTCTGCAGCTCAGGTAAGCAGCATGGCAGCACATGACTGCCACAGTCATACAATTCAACATAGCTGCTGCTGAAAAAGTACTGTCATGCTTGTGGGCCATGTCATGACTTTAGTTTCCTTAGTACCATGTCATAACCTTGTTGTTGCCATGTCATTACCTCACTTGCTGCAACTTTATAGCCAGAGCAGCCATGCAACAGCCATGTCACATCCTGATCTGCACGACCATGTTAGGGCAGCAACATGTTGTCATGGTGCAGTCAACTCCTAGGCAGCTTTTGTGTGTTGCTGTGAAAAAGGCAAGCTGGTCTAGAGGATCTTCATCACAAGCAAGCATCTGTCTCTACGTGCATCCATGTCATGCTGTAGCAGATTGCCATCATGCTTTGTCTCTGTCATAAGGCTTGGAATACGCTGTTGTAAGGCTTGATTTACGCTGTCATGAGGCTCGGCTTACTCTGATCTGTGCTTGCTTGTGACACCAGAGGGGCCTAGATGCCGCAATTAGAGCACAGGGCAGGGCCCATGCAGCTGCCCTGCAAGAGCAAGCAGGGGCAAGCAGGGGAGACAGGCCGCGTCTCAGTAGGGGACCTGTAGAAGCTGAAGAGGCGGCCCAGATGCTGCACAGCTCAGAAGGCATGCTCAGGGCTCACCCATCTTCCCATGCAGTCCATTGCAGCCATGCTGAGGTTTGCTTGCCATCTAGCTCAAAAAGCAACTGTCCAGTAGACTTGATTTCCTTTTTGAGGTTGCACTCTTCACTTCGATGTCTCTTTATGAGGTCTGCCTTGCGACAAGAGGTGTACCTGGCCATGTGCAACTGCCATTGCTGATCTGCAGCCAGCTTGATGCAATGCCAGCATCAACTTGATTGTGTATACCACTGGCATTCACTTGGACATGCATTGTAGCTGATGCTGCAATACTTTGGAGGATTTGTAGCATAGAACCCCTTTTGAAAGCTGGATGAGTCACAACATCAGTGTGTGCAAACAAATTATGTTGACAAGTATACAGAGGAATCATGTCAGCAGCTGCTGAATGTGGCGTATCTTGTACATGCACCAGCTGCACAGACTGTCCACCACAATCAACAGGCTGTCCGCCACAATCAACATGCTGTCCGCAACAATCAATGCTGCAGCATCATACTACATCAGGTCACATGTACCACCTTGCTGTCTCTCAGGCTTTGACATCTGTAGTGCTGTAAGACATGCTGGTGCTTTTCCAAATGCCCCCAATGCCGCAGGTGTTTTGCAGATGCCCCCAATGCCGAAGGCGTAATCTTTTCTTCTATCTGCTTTCTAGTTTTGACAGACATGCAACCTGCATAAGGATGATGGCAATATAACATCCCCTGCTGCTGTGACAGGCGCTCATAGCATGTAGGCGCTATCCAGACGCACTCAAAAGCATCAGCCTGTTACAGCCTGGTGTGGACAAGCTATACCTTCAGGCTGAGGGACTGTGGCGCCAAGCACACCTTGCACCTGCAAATGCAGCTCTTTCAGAGGCCAGTCAGCAAACTGGCAGCAGCAGCAGCAAGTGTGCAGGCCTGCAGCTGTGGGTGCAGTCCTTGCAGCACAGGATGCATGCAGCAGAGATAGCATGTGAAGATGGTATGGTCTTGCACATATGTGTGCAGCAACAAAACCACATGCTGAGGCACGGCGTTGGGCAATGTCAGAGTCTCACTCTCCTGACTTTCAAATTTAGACCCTATTTGGACATCTAGTCCCTGCGTATCTCTGACATGATGCCACACATGGATCACACACATGATTCCACACATGGCTCTGTATACCTCAGATATAGATTTTGTCTACTGTATACCCTGTTGGCTGCCTTGTTGAGACCCAGTGCAAGGTTGCTGTCTGTAAGGGCAGTCAGACGCAAGAACTCACACAGACACAGAAAGGCAGGCAGACACTGAACTAAATTTCAATGCAGCAGCATTCCATGCCGCGCATTGTAGCAGTGTTTGTGCGGCTAGACAATGCTACAATGACCCTGCAAGCATCACCAGAGCCATGTTTGTGAAGACCTGCCTACCTGCTGTTGTCTGTTCCAATAGCGTGCATTGTTCTTCAGGTTTCAGCATCATGCCAGCACTGGAAAGGCTTCTGTGCTGACGTGCAGGTCATCTTACTCAAGGCATCAGCCTGTATTTTGATCTGCTAGCTGAGTTGCAGCCAGGAGTTTGCAGTGGGCTGTACGCTGAGCTCTTAGTCAAGAAGGCTGATGCACAGCGGCAGCAGGGGCAGTTTGATGCAGCCCTGCAGGATCTAAACTGTGCAATGGCCTGGGAGCCTGAGAGTGTTAATTGCCTGCAGTTGCGAGCTTCGGTATGACACAATGCAGATAGCATAGCTGGTTTTCCTTGCTGCTTGCTGCTTGTTCATTTCCTGTGTGCTGAACAGAAGCTAGTACTCTGTCTTTGAATGACACGGGCGCCATGGCGACAGTGCAAGCCTGCACTGAAGGCTGTGCTCTGTGAGAAGCAATTTTTGTTTCTGTTGTCACAAGCAACAAACCTTCAGATTGTTGTTGTCCATTCATGCTCTGTAGTGGTGATCTGGAAGTTTCTGTCATGCTCGACTGGTCTGTCATTGATAGCTTTTGGAATATGGAAAGTTTTGACACCGCTGGGAACTCACGTCAGCAACATATTGTCAGTTTTTTGGGGTGTAATTAGAGGCGTTCATGTGAGTGCAGGTGTATAGGGAAGCTGGCAACTACACACAGAGCTTCATGGACTTTCAGAAGCTAGGCAAGCTGATGCCTGACGATGCCGAGGTGTTTGAAGAGCTGCAGCAGGCTGCACGACTTTGTCTTGACAGTCCAGAAGCAGGTTCCAAGGTGTGTGCATGCTGAGTCATGATGTCTTGTGGCAGCATGTGCTGTAGCTGCTGCTATCGCTTGATCTGAGCAAAGCATGCATGACTTTTTTCAAGTATTGCACAATCTCTTCTGCACTGTATGGCCATCAAGCCTACAGCATCTTGCCCATGGATTTACCATGTTTTGTGCCACATGAATCAGGCCAAATTGAACTACAGCTGTCGTTTCTAACCAGGCATTTACTTCTGCAGAGCCATGGGCACAGTGCAAGCATCACTTGGTACACAACATTGAGATTGGGCGCATCAGCCAGCAATGCAGATGTCAGACGTGCGTATCGGCAGCTAGCTGGTAAATGGCACCCAGACAAGTGGATCAACAAGAGCAAGTCAGAACAAGATCAGGCTTCCCAGCAGTTTGCAGACATCTCAGATGCATATGCTGCCCTGAGCAATGCATAGACATATTCAAAGCTGAACTTTCAGCTGTCAAGGTTTTGAAACTCTTTTCAGAAGCTGCATTTTGATTTTAGCATAGTCCCCTTACAGATCAAGGCAGTTTTGTGCAGGAGTTGGGTAAGAGCAGCCAAACTACGAACTTGCTTTGTGATGGCACTGTCTATGCCATGAACAGCATGTTGTAAAGACTGCACATAGCATGCAGTAGCGCCAAGTCATTTGTAAAATGAGTCAAAGATTACAATAAAAGCAACGTTGCAACCGTTAAACACTAGTACTGGTGGGTCACTGCTTTGCGGCTACATTGCGGCGCGCAGTGCCAACTTCACAGGCATTGACCTTAGCAGCAAATCTCAGAGAGCACAGAGACTCATTGGCAGCTTCTGGCACAGGTGCTACATTGACAAACATAAGGGTCTTGGCATCACCGCCCAGGCAGGGCTGCAACAGGTATGTGAGCTTTGAGTTGCGGTAAGGGATGTGGGACTCCTTGTTGGCCAACGCCATGATGACATCACCTGCATCAGCATACCATCAACCTCAGAATGGAGCTAATTAAGTCTGCTTGAAGCTGTCAAGCACTGCAGCTGCATGCCTAACGGTGCCTTGACAAGCAGCAGCATCTGCTGGTGTGTCAAATCTTGCAGCAAACTCAGGGGCTCAATATGCAGCGCCAGTTCTGATGTCAGTGCAGCACAAATGTTGCATGCATCACAGCAAGATCAAAGGAAGTCGACCACAAAGCATACACAACCACAATGAAAGCAAGCAATGAAGGGGTCATGCAAGCATTGGGGCATGTGCACACAAGCAGCCCTTGGAGGGGAAGCACGCACCAAGAGCACTGAGGGACTTGTTGATGGCCTGGGTCTCTTTCAGGCGGTCTCCTTGAGCCAGGCTCTTGCTCAGGCGCTCACTGCCAGCCAAGTCAATCAGATTCAGCACACCTGCATGTAAGCCAGCGTCATTGATCATCCAGCTAGGTGGAACAAGGGCCAAGCTTCGTCAGGGGTGCGAAGCTCACCATGGACTTCCTGTCCAGAGGCAGCATTGGTGCCAGTGATGGCGAGAGTGAAGACCATGTGGGAGCGGGAGCTGTGCTCATTGGTTGCAGTGGCACCCACGGCGCGCTGCCTCATTGCACGCGCCAGCAGGTCTGCCACTCGGCCCGGCCGCCGCACGTCCACACCTTCTAGAAAGCTCACAGATGTGATGCCCTTGTCATCGTGCGAGACCTGCATACAACCAAGAGCCGAATGCAGTGGCTGCAAGTGTTGTAATAAAACCTGACATGGACTCAAGCTTGCATCTTCAGAACACAACTTACACGAC
>JAABUK010006298.1_pt1 | contig 17819 bp, 12 predicted proteins | sample 5559141 | NCBI WGS metagenome assembly JAABUK01 (sample SAMN10711869, study PRJNA513367) | rock metagenome | isolation source: Antarctica rocks | place: Antarctica: Victoria Land, Pudding Butte nord | collected 2016-01-03 | reverse complement strand
CCCCCTCACCACCGCCTCCGCCGAAATCCTAAACTGGATCTACCCCTCCGAAAAAATGTTCTACGACGCCATGAAGCGCAAAAACCACTCCCCAAACGCCTCCGACATGGCCACCGTGGTGCCCATCCACAACGCCGTCAACGAGCGCGCATGGAAAGAGATCAAAATGTGGGAGAAGCGGTTCGCGGCCGAGCAGAATGCGAGTTGTGATGGGCCCCGGTTGAGGAGTTTTAGCGGGGATAGCAAGAAGTGGAGTCCGAGGGCGAGGTGGAATAGTTTGTGGGGGTATGAGGCGCCGTTTGATCGGCATGATTGGGTTGTGGAGAGGTGCGAGGGGCCGGTGGTGGAGTATGTGATTGATTTTTATAAGGGGAGGGGGGGTGGGCTGAGCTTTTATTTGGATGTGAGGCCGAAGTTGAATAGTTGGGAGGGGTGGAGGATGAGGGCTTTGAAGTCGTTGGGGTTTAAGGGGCCGTGAGAGGGTGGAGGGTTGGTGGATTTGTAGCAGTGTGGAACAACGTTGTTACATAATGCGAATTCACTCATGAATTGTACAGAGATACGCAGGACGCCGGATGCTTTGTGCAGGGTCCATGCCAATGATGCCAAACGCCTGTGCCTCCTCTTATCCCAGCACGACAGCCAGGACGATGATGACAAGCACGATCGCAAGGATAATCAATAAACAGCAAGCCTTCCCCCTCGCGCTCTTCTGATATCTGCTGGCGCTCCTTAGCTCTATGTCCGCATGTTGTGTATCCGTAGCCACATTTTGCACGTTTCCGCTTATCGTATCGAGCTGTCCGCCCTGTTCATGCACGATATGCGCCACATCTCTGAATAACTCATTCAGTTCTCCAACGCTCTGCTCAATATTCCGTATCTCGGATTCCCGTTCTACAATCAAGGATTCTTGGAAGTCAACTTCATCTTGCGACGCTAAGCGCAGCTGATCTTGTTCTTGTAGTTGCGATTGTTGTTGTGAGGGGTCGTCTGAGTACGGGCGATGAGATGAGTCTTCGGAATCGAGAGCTGTCCGAGTGGCAGATGCGGACGCTCTTTGCTTCTCAAGTGCTTGTCGTTGGATAGCCTGAAATTCGGTGCCTGATGCCTGGAACTCGCGGGAAAGCTTCTGCTGGGTGTATTTCTGTGATGGCTGATGTGGCTGTCAGCTTAGCTCTTTACAGCTTTTACTTGGGTGATCCTACGCTCAAGTCTTCCCAGGCCGTTAGTTTCTTGATGCCTTCGCCAGCTTCCTTAAAGCCATCTCTTGCCTCCTCTAATAGATCATGCACTCTTTCTCTCACTCGCTCGGTATCGCGCTTCGTTCCCAAGAGGTTCAGCTGCTGTGATAGACGGCCGATCTTAGATGTGAGGGAGAAGAGCTGTTCTGAGAGCTTTTCGCTGAAGCGACTGAACTCTGGGTCATCGCGATACTCGGGATCGTCGCTTCGGCGGTATGTAGTAGGCTGGTATATTGGTTAGCTTGATGAGGGGGGTGATGTAAGGGCGACAAACCTGGCTTTCTAGTAAAGGGGAGCGATCGAATGACATGGTAGATGTTAAAGTGAGAACGATAATGGGATGCACAACAACCGCGAGTGACAATGAGCGTTGCCTTGACGTACGCGCTAGCTATTTATAGCACCATGCGTCGCGGCTATGTAAGGCGCCTGGGCGCTACCATTCAATGAACTAAATTCGACACCCTACTATGTAAATAACTGTTGAAAGTCTGTCCAGTCCAAGTCTCTACTCGTACTCGAGCTTGGCTTCTTCTGTTTCCTACTCACTAAACTAGTGGACCACTTATACACAACCAGGTACACGTAAGCTCTCAGGCTCCAAAGATACCTATGCGGCCTCTGATACCACCATCACCAAGCTGTACCGCCATCTTCGGAAACTGCAACCGCCAGCCTTTCTCTTGGTGCTATATGAAGAGCGTCAAATCTCTGTTAATATAAAGCTAGAAATTTCAAGGTGTCCGCGCGTGGATCCATAAGACAACGACATGTAATTTCGACGCAATCGGTCTGATATCTAGCTTTAGAGAACACGCCATCCGGCAAACTCGTGCTCTCATATTGCCCAAAGATTTCCTCATGCATTACCATGGCCTACCACTTCAAATGAAACCATTCCCCAATACGACCGCGGACCTCGTCCCCTTAGACTTCACGAATTGAATTCCCAGATCGCAATATGCCAGTATCTACTCCTTCAATGCCAACAAGACTCAGGTGGTAGCCTCAAGATCAAGCAAACCCCGTCCATCTCTATCCTTGTCATCAGTCTCCCCTGGTGAATCTGTCATGGGAGAAAGCTTCCAGTCATTTGGTGACTGACTATTTAAGCGAGGACAATGTACTCCAAAAAGCTCTTCACAAAAACATAGTCTTCTCTAACTAAAGAATGTCCATCTCGATCTGCGTTCTAATCCCATGAACGTGCTTACAACGTGGAAGGCTCAAATTGGATTCTGTCCCTGGGGGTTGCTCAAAGGCTTTTCTAGAGTCCATCCAGAGCAGTCTCAACGGAATTAATATACAAGGATCATAGCAAGACTGTGATACTTCCACTCAGACCCACCGACACAAGTATACATCGCGCAGCAACATTTCAACATGACAATATCGTTAATGGAGAAAGCACTTGCGTATCTCAGATAATAAAGAGATCATTGATATGAAGTGACCAAAGGCACTAGAATGCATATGTCAAGAAGCGAAAGAAAGAGTTTCGAGTCTTGTTTGATTTGATTCTAACACAAAGATTGCGAAAAATTCAATTGCCCTTGCGCCTTCCATTTCTCCGTATCCAACCAATCCTTACCCCCCTCCAACAAGCCCTAGTCCGTTCAATCTTCTTCTTCAACAGACTGCTCGTCACCACGCAACATCGATGCGAAGCTTCCATTCTTGGCAAGAAATTCCTCACAGTACTGTACCAGCCGCGGCGCCCTAGCACGCTCAGCACGCTCCTTAACCTCATACACTGTATCCACCCTGATGTAGGTTTGATTGTAAGGCCTACAAGCAAGCAAATTTTCCGTCATGTCGTGAAGGCGTGGGAGCAACCACATATTAGTGGCATCAAGCAAATCCAGTAGCTCCGTCAAGCGGGCGTCAACCTCTAGGCTGTCGCTCGAATCCTTGAGCTCGGGCCATTCGACATCGCCCGTGTATGCGAAATCCACCATTCGTGATAACGTGAGGAAGCTGAGGTCCTGGAGAGGGATTGTGGCTCCATGCTCCAGCAAATGTCCCCACGGCCCGGCGAATTGCGCTTTGCAAAAGTCTGAGCAAGCTGCTAACACGATCTTGTGGGCGGGTTTTATCTGGCCACCTACTTCAAATGTGACATCCACGAGCAGACCTTGATCGCGCAGTGTGCGCATCTGTGCCATTGCGGAGGCCAAAGACAACTCTCTACTGTCTGAGGAGAGTGGTGACGCTGCAGAAGTTGGCTGTACGACAGTCTGGCACCCCAAGCCCACAAGAAGCTTCTCATAGGGTACAAGAAAGTTCTGTACTTCTTTGAGGGGGAATGGATCGCAACGAGCATTCAGACATAGTTTTTCTGCTGATGTCAGGCTAGACTCAAAATAACCTTTAAGGACTAGGTCAACTTGTGTCGTGACTATGTTCAGCCAGATGCGAGCTTGGAGAATGCCGTTTATAGATTTCGTGGCGTCCAAATCCCCTTGCAGGTACTCGTAGCAAGCCTGTACGTCTCGCAAGTATTCAGGTAGATCGTCTTGACTGATTTCCATGACAATAGCCATTAGGAACGTTAGGTGCTCGAATACTTGGGCAGCAGTAGGCTTACCACCACGTGGAAGGTTTTTGTAGACGAAGTCACCAGGAGGATCCTTCAAAAAGCAAGCCTGACTCCACATAATACGCACATCATCAAGCTTACTAGTCTCGTCAAGAGAGCGATGCAGCTTCTCTGCTGCACTTCGACCCATCTGATCCTGGCGATAAATGGCTTCATCAGCAGGCACATCCCGCACTCGGAACATAGAAATCGCTGCTATTTGGGTCCAAGTCGAATGTGGCCAAGATTCAAACGTCTTACTGGGGGGACCATTGCGTCCCAGATATGCCGAAACTGCCTCGAAGTCGTTGCGAAGTACTGGAGTCATCGAGATATGATCCCACCTTCCATCGATAGCACGAGCACATTCGAGAAAGTGTTCATGGCTCATGACTCCAGCAGCAGACCTTACACGTAGACCAAGCGAGAGCCAAAAGGAGTGCAAATCTCGCCCTTGCATGCCTACATGTAGGAAACGGGTCTTCCTTTGTTCTCGGAAGGCTGCTGAGAATATTTCATCCTCGTGGTCGTAGAGAGTATTAGTCTCGCACATGAGGGAATTACCGTTAGGAGCAATTTTGCCAGTAATCTTTACCTGCCATTTTTCAGAATTTTCCCATCGCGCAAGGTATTGAAGGAATTTGACATATTGCTGTCTAGAGTCCTTTGTATTGACGTTTTTGGGAACATCCCCTTTGATGAGATGCCATACCTTTTCACGTGTGAGGAGCGGAAAGCCCAGCTTGGAGAGCGGGGCTCCAGCGGACTGGATTAGGTGGGGCTCCACAAAGGAGCATAGGTTGCTGATCCATGGCATGAGCATATCTTCATGGGGACAGAAAATGGCATCTTCGGCAGCGATATGCTCATGGGGCGAGGAACTTGATCGCTCCCGTCGCGGCCATATTGGTAGACGTCGAAGGATTGCATCAATGGAAGCTTGAGCACGATCTGGTGGACTCAAGTAATCCAACGCCAATTCCCTCACGACATCCTTGGATATTGGGGTAAGACAGTCGCCAATGATTGTCTTCACTGAAACATTTGTGGCCTTCTCTAACTTCTTAAGAGCCTCCAAGAAGCGCTTGAAAGACGCAGACTTCTGAAGACTGTCCTCATCCTCACGTAGACGGAAGGGAATACAGGTGCGATCGACGGCAATTAGCCCCTGAATTTGGTCACAGATCTTCCGATGCTCCTCGTGTGATGGTCTAACGATACACGGCTCACTCTCAAATTGTCTGTTCGTTATGTAATGCCATTTTGAGTTAGAGAAAGTTCTGTATATCTTCTGATCCTGAAGATTCGCTTGGGTCAAGAATGTAGCCACGGTCATCCGGAAAGGGGTACCCGCATACCCGAATATGGTAAAGGATTTAGCATTGAGATATTGCCAAAATTTGAGCAGCCAGGGAGCTAGATCGTCATCAAGAACGGCGGAACTCGTGGGCGATTTTGATGATGCTAACAGAGTTCCCAAGTCGCGGATCTCGCATTGTCGAATATTGAAGTTAGCTTTCCGCAGATTTTCGATGGGATTGCAGACTATTTTGCGCTCAACGGCCAGCGATCTGGCCGCCTTCCAAGGTAATCCGATATTGACCATAGTCTCGGTTGCGAAAGCGAATAGATCCTGCTCCTCCGGTGTCGGCAACAGATTCCAGATCGCGTCTGGCTGGGGATCGAAGATGAGAGTCCCCAAAGAGCAGTCAAACCGTGGTCTAGGTATGATCCTGCACCCACTAAGAGCACTTAGTGCTGTTGCATCCGCGACTGCTGTGTCCGGAATCATCGTCTCAAGGAGCAGTGCCATAGCAGTACGTTTCGCTTCTTCGTCTTTGGTATCGGCCAGGATAGCCTCCAGGACCTTGCAGTTGCCTTCCACCTGGAATATTTTGCTGAGACACTCGAGATCAACTTGTCTCGCGTGATGGCCCGGAATCGATTCGAAACCCAGCCAAAGGCCCTTGGGGGGGCGCACTAGGTCAGGAATCAATTGTGTCAAGAGAAGTCGGAGCCCTTCCGAAGTCTGCTTCGGTAGAAAGTCAAAGGTGGCTCCTATCATACTGGTGGTCTTTTTTATAGGCTGGAAGACTGCAACCCTATCTTTCCGACTTAGGGCGTTCTCTTGGGCCACGAGAGGAAGCAGCTCGGCAATCTCACGGCCTTGGTCCGCAAGCTTGTCCCAGAAAGCCTTCGCAAGAACGCCAGACAGCGTAGCCAAGGATGGAAAGGTTCCTTTCGTTGGCCAGAAATCAAAAGCCATGCTGCCGATTCTGGGCGCTAGATAACGAAGCGTTTCAATGTACAAAGCAGAGACGCACTCTTTCAAGAGCCACTGGTTCCAAGAAGCGTTCTCAGCACTCTCCTCTAGCGTAATGGTACGTCGGTCTCCAGTCACAGCAAAGCTAGCGTGGAATGAGATCGGCAGTGAAGATTCATGACATGTAGGTAGCCGGCAAAACACGTTTTGTCGGACAATAGGCCGTTTTGTCAGCATGGTAGCAACACCGCACTCTGGCGATTTTGCGGAGGAGCTTCCTGATCTTGTAATCACTCCTGGATTGTCTTCAATGTCTTTTCGGCCAACACACCATATGTCCACCTGTCGTCTGGACCTTGCTTGACAACTTTCGATTTCGATACGCTGGAAGGTGTCATTGTCTTCGCATAGCCGACGCTTTGCGGAGACGGCCCATTGCGGGGCTTGTTGCCCTCGGATGTGAAACTCGATCGACTCGACGTGTCTTAGGAAGAGTAACGCAGTACGAGCAGTGGCGAAATAGTCTTCCAGTAGTGACCTCACATTGGCTTGGTCGACGCGCTCCTTAGTGTCTTTAAGCTCGGTCTTCGTCCCGTATTCTCGAAGAGGGAAGCGGAAAATGGTGCCATCATAGTATTCCGTGGTAGAATCAAATCCATGAAGACCATCGAAAGGGCTCAATTGGTCCAAAGCCAGGCTCCTCACGGTTGGAAACGACAGCTTTGTTCCCACCTTGCGTTTGCGATATTTGTCGATAGGAAGGACCATTTGCTGGGGATCAATCACCAAAAAGGAACGGGCCGAAACAAGCATAGGTAAATCAGTGAAGTGATACATGCTCTGAGAGCCCCTGCCGAACATTCCAGTCGAATTAGGATCGCCGTGTTTACCACCCTGGCCGATGTCTTTGAATCCGGCAAAATCTTGCTTTGAGAAAACTGCAGAAATCTTAGCCAGCGCGACCTTCGGGGCAATGACGAGCGAAATCACCTACCTCCATCATTGTGAACGAACAGTGCAGCTCCCTGAAATGGTTTCAGGTCTGTTGTTAGGAGCGCAGCGGAGGCGTAAGCCCCATTGTTGCACTCATCAAGCGTCCAGACTATTTTGGTCGCTTTTGCGTCATCGGCGTTTGCGAGGAATTCGTTGAACGTCGAGGCAATTGAATAACGCCCGAGCGTGTCGGATATCACTGTTGTCAGCTTCTCTCCGGGTACATAGTCTTCCTCGTTGTCGCTGTCGAGGTCGATTTGAAGTCTAATTGCTCGCGCCAAAGAGTCCTCTAGACCGAGCTGGTCAGCCAGATCAGCGCCAATTCCAGGATGGGTGAAGTTGAGGCCTCCTGTAATTCCTGTATTGGGTGAGTTGCCATGTACGATGTCCGCCACTTCCCGAAGTGTAGACGTAGTATCTGGGACTAGAAGACCTGCAAGATCGTACTCGAGGTTGCATGCTATCTCCAACGTGGATATGGCAATAAGAACGTCAGATGGGCTCAGCCGCCCCTTGAAGACGCTTGTGAGAGCCCGCTGGACGTCCTGAAGGTCCTGGATTGATGGCTCAGAGCGTACATCAAGTGCTGCCAACAGAGCCCCGTACTGTCGCGCAAAAGTTCCGTCAACCTCGTCCAGATGTGGGGCTAGGGGCCGTCGTGCGAGGCGACTTCCAGTGAGGAAGATCTTTCCTGGAGTAAAGTATGCTCCCGACCGACCGAGGATGCAGCGTCTCGACAAGAGACCAGAGCTCATGGCTGGATCAATGGCCAAAAGAACCTTGTGAGCTTTTTCGTAGTCCTTGTTTGACAGGCAGCCGTCCAGCTGCCGGAGAAGAAGCTCTGTCGGAATGCTTTCGTCCCAGCCCAGGACCTTCTTCCAGGTCGGTTCCATAGAGAAGGGGGTTATTCCCCACACCAGGTCGATCAAATGACGGTCGTCCACCCCACGACACTCAGTAGGAGCAAGAAGGACGGATTCTCCCTTGACCGAGATGCTTGGGATCCATCTCAAAGTCCGAATCTCTGTAATAGACGCTTTTGAATTACCGAGCTTCTGTGGTACCCGAAGCTTCAGCAAGGTCTCAATCTTTGTACTTATGTTGACTTCGTCTCCATGTTGAGCGAAGTATCTAGCTCGCTCGAGGGGTGTGTCCCATTCTGGTTCCGAGATCAAGCCGTAGGCAATTAGGACATCCTTGTGCTTGGCGAAGAAATAAGGGTATGGAAAAACATTCTCTCTCGCACCGTAGAGCGGTGCTAAGCTTGAATCAGGGTCTACCATACCTGCTATACAGCGATATTGTATTTGCTCACCCTCAATGAGAAGAGGTATGATAGCATGGCCAAAGACATCTGCCTGCCACGCTGCAGAGCGAGGAGCAGTGGGGGCTATCTTCATGATCCAGTCGACTAGATTCATTTTGGCAAGGCTCGAAGCGACATCACACGAGGTGACAGTCTCCATCCAGGGCAGAAAATGTTGCGTCAACAGGTCCTTGTTGCTTACGTCTGGAAGTGCCTTGAGCCGCTTGACTACTGCTATTTCGACTTGACTTTGTGGTTCAAAGAACAGAACGTTGCTCATATCCGGTAATGGTGGCAGACCTGAAGGAGCTTCGAAGATCTGCTCACGAGCATCGAGACTGCACTTGACGTAGCCAACAGCCTTGAAGGGCGGGTTACATGATCTCCTGCTGTAAAGTGGTAGACGCCGCATTAGTGTCGTGAGCGTGGGTGTAAGGCCTCCTTGGAGTGCTGAATCTCTGGTGATAGTCTCGAGGTGACTTAGTAGGACTTCTTTATCCCCATCGGAAGCCGCCGAGAGCATTCTTTCCCCAGCTACAAGCCAGTCGATAAAGTCATTGGTCTCATCAACGCAAGTGCAGTTGGTAGCCACACGAAGTTCTCTATCACTGCGAAACAGGGTCACAACTTCCCCTGGCAGTATTGAAGAACAAAGCACTGGTGGTGTTTCCGCGGGCATCTTGGCAGTCGCGCTCATGATGAATTCGTGTAATTGGTCTTTCTGGACGATTACAAGCAAAGGAAGGCTCTCCGGGCTAGGTGTGTATAACCGTATACGACCATCGTTGGTAGGAATAAGCCTCAATGCTTTCGAGTGGGCAGGGGTTAGTCGCTTTCCTTCTTGGAACCGTTCGACAATCCAAGCCCACACTTTGCCGAGAAGCGCGTCTAAGCCCAAAGGTCTCTGTATGGAATCGGCTGACGACCTCGACAGTCCTTTATGTATCGGATACATTACGGGCCAATCCAGAATCAGGTCATCCAGACTATGGAACCTCATGACTGTCGCGATGTTCTGGACGTCTTTCAGTAGCAGTTGCCGGACCGGAGGACTGAGCTTCGAGATGTTCACCGTGCTTGAAGCTCTTGAATTGGCGAAGAGCTGCATCTCGACCTCGTCTCGCGGTAATAGTAGGTCCTTGTTATTCGAGATGGAGAGCGCGCCACTGACGGTAGGCCAAAGTGGGATGTCTTGGAATTCCTTGTACACCGCACTCCTTAAGTCCTCCTCCGATGGACTGTTAACCGCATCCAACAAACAGAATTCTAGTACTGCTGATGCCTGAACTTCTGATAGAACGGGTATCCTCTGCTGACGGAGGAAACGACGAACGGTACTGGGTTCTAGGAGCTTATACCCTTTCCCAAGAAGCTTGGCACGTTTTTGTAAATTCTTGAACAACGGGTCTTCCAGATACACCGCCGGTACATTGACTTGAGCTAATACCGAGCCGTATTCCGCATAGTCACCACCTTTGCCAAAGAACCCTTTGTCAAGACCCACACAGCGCCCATTTGAGGCGTTCCAAACCTCGCGATTGGAGTCGATGGCCAAGTCAATGACATTGTCATCCAGCTGGTCCCACAATTGGACTGTTTCAACAGAGACAAAATTTGGTCGAGGCCAGAATGCAAACATTTCCTTCTTCCATGAGATAGTGTTTCGATGCGCCAGCAACTTGATCCACGCCAAACCAACACAGCTCGCAAACATGAACCTATTCCACTTGGTGTGCGGGTCATCTGGACCTCGAGTAGGTTCCAATCGTCCACGATCGGGAGCCATACAGAAAAGACCATGTATGTGGACTGGTAAGTTCGTTGGCATTGGTAGCCTCAGGATGGTGAATAACCACCCATGAACCGCTTCGGCATCATTTGGGCCCTAGTGAAAATTAGAAAGGACCCAACCCAGAGAACACAAAAGTCCAAGAATCTTCGATAGGACTTTATAGGACTTACCTCCAATAGTGCTGCAACCGCTGCCCAAGGAAAAAGCTTTTCATTGCGTGCCCATACATCCATTTTCACGTCGCCAGAGGAGCTCAACATGACGTGCTGGACAGCGTAGCGGCGGGTTTCAGACGTTCCCCGCTCGGTATACTTAATAGCGAGCTCGAAGACAGGGCAAATGTCTTTGGCAGTGTTTGATTTGGATACATACAGACTCTTGAAATTGGCCGGAAGCTGCTCCCTAGCTCTGAGTACCGTCAGAGGGTCAATATGTCACCTTGAAAAGGCTGCCATGTACTCACTGTTTGTTTTTCTTGTTGGTGCCATATGTTTCAGCCTTGAGTAAAACATCGTCATCAATCCGGACGACAATCTTGCGAATATGTTTGAGGAATAGCATGCCACCCTCTTTCAACTCCTGACCGAACTCTTCGAGAGCCTGCCGAATGGCGCTGACATCGACTCTTAGTGGAAAGATTTTGCTCTTTGCGGCTTGAGTCTCACTCCGTAAGGGTATGCGGATGACCGATTGATTCAACGGGTCACGCGGATCGAGACCTAGCTTGTTGAACGTTTTTAGGTGGTTTTGAATTTCGATGGAATCGCGATTCTCAACTACGTCCCACCTAGGGCCTCCAGCTTGGCCAGTGTGTTGCGACCACCACTCATGAGGGTCAAGAATCAGGAGCCAGTTACGGGACCATACCCATGGACCATCAGTCCAGTGGTAGACCTAGTTGAGAATGGTCAGCTTGGACGCCGCATCAAGTAGTCTACATTTGATGCCAACACTCACAGCATTGAACCCTTGGCCAAACTTGCCAGTAGCTGCTGGATCATTTCTCTTGACGGAGTCACTGATGGAAGACAGGCTCTTGAAATCTTCGTCTCTAAATACGCTGTTATTCCGTACTAACAAAGCAGGACCTTGGAAGTCCTCGAGCCCATCGGAGAGCAAAGGCTTGCCACCATAGCTTGTTGTATCAAGAACATATTCTATCTCGGAAGCTCCTGCGTCATCAGCATTCTGTAAGAGCTCTCGCAGACAAGTGTTGGGAGGATAGTAGAGACAGATTTGGTGGATAGCAGTCGTGATTGACTGCCTCTGTGCGAAATTATCTGCCGCTAGGGGCGGAGCCATGTTTGCAAGATTATGTGAAGTTTTTGTGACTGGATCAAGAGCAGCTAAACAAGGCTGTGCCCATCAGCTATGATTGTCGAGGGCGAAAATGGAGGTCTTCTTGACTGGATCAACAGCTATGACTGTCGAGGGCGATGATGGAAGGTCTTTCTGACTGAATTAACAGGAGCTGGACAAAGCTGTGCCGAACACTTATGTTTGTCGTAGGCGAGGTTGGTGGGAATAGGTGAGGTTTTGTTGAGATTCGGGCACAAAGTGAAGTGAAACGACCTGGCAGCGAGACTACAGGATCAATCAGCAGAATGACGCGTAAAGTTCACTTCACTCAAACTTGCTGCTGCAAGTGGCTCGAATGGACTGGACCGATGTATCCAATGACGCGAAACCCTGCCCTGTTCCTGCTTTGCTGTCTAGCTGCAACAAGCCTTCCTTTGTCTATGAATGCCTGTTTGCACAACGCCATACGCAATGCGCCGTATCAACACACCGCTTCATCATCATCATCATCTTCGGTATCGTAGCCGAACTTTACACTCCCCGAATATCTTATTACCTCGCCTAGCCGGGCGTCTCATCCATGACATTCGTATTAGCGGGTTTGTTCCCCTTCTTCTCGTTCTTGAAAGCCTGGATTTTCTCATAAAGATCCGTATCTAATATCCACATTAGTGGGTGGGCATTGGACCAAGATGAGAGCTACATACCAGCTATGACCTCTTCGATCTTCAACGGCGCCCGATTGAACGGATCATTAGGATCGCTGAGAAGGTGTGATCTTATAGTTGATCGATCGATCGTTGTTCTGGACGTAGGCAGGATGACGGGATCTTCCATGAGTGTGTACATCAATGGATCTAGAAAGTGTAAGCAAGCCTTTGAACAAAGCCATGGAGTAGGGAGAGAAGGGAATGTACGTACCCAAGAACTCATCAGGAATCTCACCCATATCCTCTTCAGCCTGATCATCTAGCTCCTTAGCCTTCTTGAACTTCTGGCTCAGCGAGGCCCAAGCAGCTAGTTCCTCGGAAGACTTCAAGGCCCATTTCTTCAGCACCCTAGTCGCTTGCTCAAGATTAGCAGGTTTGTAGGATCGTCCATCCCTTGCAACGGCGAAGACGAAGTTCTCCTTGTCCTTGAGATTCAGGTAGACGTCTACAAGTTCAGCCAGCAGTTGCTTCGGATTGAAGCCATATTCCGCTGGGTTCTCCACGACTAGATCCTTGCTCTTCGTTCCGACCATGGCGTCCAAATTGTAGTCCAACATGTCTGCCAGACGCTGCACTATCTCTGGCTTGGTGAAAGAGTCTGCCAGAGCTTCCGTAAAGAGTTTCAGCATAGCAACAGTCTCGTTGGTGAGCTGCATGTATGATTTAGCTCTTCCTTGCGCGGCGGAGAGGGCTTCTTCCTTTTCAGTCTTGACATTCTGTTCCATTGTAAGACCTGCATGCTTCAGTTCCTGTTGTAGATTGTGTATTTGCACAAAGGCGGTCAATGATTCGTCCAAAACGAATGTCACATCGTTCAAAAGCAAATTGACGAAATGGACGAAAAAGTCGAGGTTGATTTTGGCTTCGGTGGAGAGATGCTCTCTGTAGATAGAATTTGACCAAATGCACTTGATGATCTGGAAAATCTCATAGCGGATGTTGAATTTATCAAAGAATTGAGTGTGGGTGCCTGTATTCTCTACTTCGATATAGAATTTCATCAGAGCGTGAAGTAGATGTTCGGTGGCGAAGGGTAACGAATTTAGGAGATCTCCCAATATCCCTTTGGTGCGATTGTAGGTAGGCCAGATTCCATGGAACATGATGGTAACCAGACCCGACTTTAGATATGGGTTTTTGATGTATTCGGAAGATCGAAGAAACGTAATACACAGCATTACCAACTCATCGCTCTGCGTGGAGGTAATGATTTGAGGCATATTCCGCATAATGAATTTGAAATTGCTCACGATGTCCTCTAACAAGTATTCGGGTAGGCACTTAAATACTTCTGGCTGATCCTCTGGTAACGGGAGCTTGATAGACTGCCTGGGAAAGTCTTGACCTCGAGTCACCAATCGCAATAGCCATACTATGACATATCGCATGAATTGCATTGAGCGTGCTTGTGTCAGATCGTCAAGCAGCACACCTTCCACGGAGTACTTATATGACATTCCAATATCTACTTTGTCTTTGTACTTTCTGACAGCTTGCTCAAACACCCTGAGTCTGGCAGGATCACTGACGAAATTGTGGCGGTCAAGCTCGATCTCCTCGATATGCTTCTTCATACGCTTGAGGTCCTTCTCGAGCTGGCTCAGCATCGAGTTGGCAGATTCAGTTCCATAATGGTGGGCGGCCAAAGTCAAAAAGAAGATCTCCGAGATGAAATTTGAAGTGCCTTGTGCGGGATTGTTATAGAATGCATCTGAAGTCTTCTGATCTGCGTTGAGCTTCGTCTCCTCCTTGACGTCGACCCTGGGTGATCGACGCAGATAATCGACGTCTATCCGGTCGACCTTGGAGAATGTGGCATCCATGAAGGGCTCGCACAGCTGGTCCAGACATACAGTGACATTGATCATGAAGCCATCGGAAGAAACAGTCTTCTTGTCAACCTGCAGTGCCCGGCGCTTGTGGTTGACGTTGACGCATAATGCGAACCAGTCAAGCATCTTATCTCGAGAATCCTTGCCAGCTTTAATAATATGATTGACAATGTCTAGGAGGTCGGTCTGATGAGTTTGAAGTGTCAGGCGCAAAGCCCGTTGGGAGTTGAGGATATAATTCTTGTCCCGAGTAGTCGGGCTGGAAAAGTAATTGTTGCTAACCTCATCATTGAGAGGAGAGATTGCAAAGAATGGGCCAAGTAGAGTGGTGGCCTCTACAAGACTAGCTGGAACAGAAGGTGGTAAGAATAACGGCGATTTGACGATAGCGTTGATCATCTGAGGATACTGGACTAGATTCCGTAATGCCTGGAGAGTATGTCAGCATACTCGAGCTTGCTCCGTACGAGACTTTCATATAGTACCATTATATAGGGTTTATAATCATTATTCATGTTCATGCGTGCCAATTCCCGACTGAGTTCTTCGACTGCACCGACCAGAGCACCTTGAATAGTGTCGTCCTCGGGGAATTGCGAGATAGCCTCGGTCAAGAAATCGTGATCGATGCTCCTCTCGTCTTCCGGGTCTTCTATCAAAAGGTGGGGGGTAAGAGGATTGCGTCCTGTAGGCTCCAAGCTATCTCGAGTTTAGCACTCACCTCACTCACTCGAAGAGGCCCACTTACCCAAACATATCAGGCATGGTGGCGGCAAATATACAATAACTCATGCATAACCTCCGCGCCTCCTTGATCACGACAAACTTTGGATCCTGCTCGCCAGCTCTTTTCAGCGTTTTGAATTGTCTGTTGATCCTCTTCCAGCATCCTAGGAGATAGTCTAAAGGTGCAGTACCCTGCTTCAGATTTGAGGCTGCCTCGAGGATTGTCTGGTCCAGCAGACTTGTATTGAACCGTAGCGGCTGACTTGTCTCTTCCAGCTCCTGGCGAGTACTCTCCAGATAATGCATAAGATTCTCATGGCTGTCTAAACGGTGATCTGGATCCAACGTAAATTTGAACATCGAGCCTAATATCCTATCCTCCCATTGTTCTGATGTTTCCCCACTTCTCGAGCTTGGTCTTCCAATCGACGAAGACGGACGATCGCGCTTCTGAGGCGTCAGTGGCCTTCCTGTAGATGATGTGATGTTGATCTTTGGTGTATCTCCGTTCGCCTCCTTCATTCCTAGCTGCGTGAATGGATTCTGTGGCGTCGAAGAGCCCGACGGACTTGATACGTTGATCTTAGGTTTGCCTTGCTCTGCCTCTTTTGAAGCTGCTGAAGATAGGGCATTCGAACTCGGCGAGGATTGTGACGCCCCTCCATATTTGCTAGTACCTTCTCCATTCCCGCTTGATTGTGTTGGAGCTTGAGTCCCAAGCTTAGCCAGACGTTTGTTCCGGATCTGTTCCCAATCAGCTATGCGGGCCACATGAAACAGCCCTAGCATACCTTGTCCGCATCTGATATGGAGTCTGCCATGCTATGGGCAAAGAGGGTAGATAATGTAGCTTTCAAAACACTGGAGGGTGTTGTTGGATTGGAACAAATCACAGCCTGTGTTGGTAGGCCCGACAGCCCGGGACAGCCGAGAGACGCCTGCCTGCAGCTAGTTCAACCGCCAATGCAGCCCGGGCTTCAACATGCAGAAGATTCACGAGTATGGGAATTAGTTGTTTACTGCGAATGTTTATATATGTGGGTAGGCTTCACTAGAGATGACACTGTACAAATGTAGACCTTCCTGTATTGGACGGCGTCGACGCCATAATCGTAGCCCTGGACGCCTCGCCATAGTGAATCAACCATTCCATAAATTATACCCAATGCTCAATAACCACTCCTAGCATACCCAAACGCGTCCAACTGCTGGCAGCTCCTCATCTCAAAACTCCTCGCTTCTCTCATTCGATCCTCGTCCGGCCAGAGCCACCCTTGCGCCTCTTCTACCATACGATTCCGTGTCCGCGTTTCTATCTGGCACTCGTACTGTAATTGCGTGACATACTGCGTCTCTGCCTTCTTATCCAGCTCATTCAGTTTTCGCGGAGTATAGTCAACAAGGTCGTCCGGATTGAGATAGTAATTGACCTTTAATCGTTGTGACGTCTTATGCATTGTATTAGGAGGACCAGGCTGAAAATGTATCGAAGGACCCGAGGGCATTGCTGAAGAGAAGAGGGATGATAAAAGCGGAAGGACGAAGAGTATCAGGAGAGGTAAGAGGTTCGATAGAGCACCCATGGTACTTTGCGGTCTTTCTTCAGCACCGTTGCCGTTTGCTGCCCGCGGTCTTCGTCTCGGTTGTCCGCCGCCAAATTGGTGTACTCGAAATCCCGGCCCGCCGCCTAAATTGAAGAAAACTTGTGGACCAGTATCGAACATGCCTCCTCCGCCCCCTATTTCCAGTAAGCCCACTGCAAGATCCCCTCGTTCAGATCAAAGACCTACCGAATGGACCACCCATCCCACCACCACCGCCGAAGAACCTATTAAATAGCTCCTCCGGCGATATCTCAGCATCGAACATAGGCCCTCTCCCACCAGGCGAACCCGAGAATCCACTGAACGGCGACGAAGCCGCAGCGCCACTTGGTCCAAATCGATTATCGGGATCACCACCGAATCTGTCATACTTCTCCTTCTTCTCAACGTCTGATAGTACCTGGAAAGCTCTCGAGACCACTATAACCCACCAACCCCATCAGCCAAAGATTTTCTCCGCCACTCTCCATCTCGACCGAATTCCATATGTAGAGACTCACTCTTAAAAGCCTCATCCGCCCCCTCATACCCATTCTTATCCGGATGTGTCAACAGACTAAGCTTCCTATACGCCTTCTTGATCTCCGCATCCGTAACCGTTTTCTCGCACCCCAGGATCTCGTAAAAGGCTGTCGCGGCGCATTTCCGTACTCTTATCACCGCCGTCTTCTGCTCGACTGTATATTTGCGATTCTGGTTTCCTTGATTGTGATCTCGGCTTTTTGCTGCATTGCCGTTGGGGGTTGCGTCGGCACCAGAAGCTGTTGCGGAGGGCATTTCCCCAGGGTGGATTGCCTTTGGTGAAACTGATCGTCTTCAAGTCTATCGCTGATATTGTATAGAGTGTAGTCTACACACAGTGATGGGTAGCAGAGCGGGGCGGCGGATGGTAGTGTTATAAACTTCATAAGCCGCTTTATCCAGCATCTGCAGATGGAATCGTGGTATCAACACCCGCGCTTCGGCGCTAGTGGATAAAACGGGGGACTTTCCGCAAGCGTTCATAAAGTATAATACACAAGATACTCAGTACCTCCAACACAAATACATCAATCGTGATCTATATCATCATTGCCTTCCCGTCCCTCACTCGACTTCCTCCAGCTTAAAGCACAAGGATTCATGGTCTACTGGCATAGACAGCCGCAAAAGTATTCTAATTACCAAACGCCCCCAGTCAAAAACCTCCCAAAAACAGCATCAACGACAAAAATCGACACGCCCATCTCAACCTACGACTACTCCCGACGTCACCACTCCCAATCTCTCCATCTCTCACCCCCCAGCATCTGACCACCTCACCCTACCACTCTACCACCCTATCACCTCATCTCTCCCCAAAACCTCACCACCAACGACCCACCAAATGACAACATCCCAACCCCCAACCTCCACCTCCACCACCCCCTCGACCTCCATCTTCACCCTCGCCAAAACCTGGGGCCGTAAGTCCACCCCCCCTTCCCCATCTC
>JAABUK010006297.1_pt1 | contig 17824 bp, 2 predicted proteins | sample 5559141 | NCBI WGS metagenome assembly JAABUK01 (sample SAMN10711869, study PRJNA513367) | rock metagenome | isolation source: Antarctica rocks | place: Antarctica: Victoria Land, Pudding Butte nord | collected 2016-01-03 | reverse complement strand
TTATTAGTAGTAGTAGTAAATTCTATTTACTTAATTCAGACTAAAACTAATCTATATAGATCTTCTCGTACGAAGCTTTAAATATCTATTAAATCAGTTTTTTATCTTTCTTCTTTTCTTTTACTCTTTACTTCTTCTCATTTCTTTTATTTCTCTTCTCACTCTATCGAGTTTTCTTTATTACTCTAAATTAATTGAGCAGCTTCGTACAGAGTATTATTTTAACAGCCGCTTTGCATTCTTTTCTTTCTAAGAGAATTATCTTCAGATCTATTATATAAAGAGAATCAATAAGTTCTATTCTTTCTATAATTTATTAAGAGTATTTTAATAGAATATATTCTACTATTATATCATCTTATATACACTTATATTAAGAGCTTTTAATTTCTGATATCTTTCTTTTATATAGAAACTAATTAAAGTCAATCTTGCTTATATAAAGTTATGTGAGTAATGCGCTCTTATATTTCTTAAGTCTTTAATATAATATCATCGAATTTTTATTTGATTTCGAAAGAATTGTCTTTAAATGCTTTTCTTTTTAATTATTCTTTTATTTCTTCTTTTATTTTCATTTATAGACTGAGCGGATTTCTTTATATATTTTTCTTAGTCTTTAAGACTTTATACGCTTCTTTAATTCCTCTTATAATGAATTTAATAAAGAGATCTCATTATCTAGTCTTATTATATTCTGATTTGTTAAATTAAATTGAATGAGTTATTTAGTTATATAATCTCTTAATATTGCGCGGATTCTTATTATATAATCTCTCTTATCTACAATTTATCTTGCAATTCTAATATATATATTCTTAATTTCTTTAATAACTTTAAATACTTAGATTCTAATTATAGTCTTGACTATTAAAGTCTTTATATAAAGATCTAAAGATTAAATATATATCTTCATTTTTAAGATCTTTATTAAGATTATCTTATATACTTCTATAATTATACAGAGATATTTATCTTAAAGAGTTTATAATTTCCTACTTATTTCTTTTCAATATTCTTTAATTCCTTCTGATATATATTAGACGCTTACTCTATACATGATAATTAAGTATATAACTGTTTAATATACTTATTTTCCTACTTTTAAAGAGATGTCTTAAGTAAATTCTGTGATTATATAAAGAGCATTAATTAAATAAACTGATTTTGCTTTAATTATCTAAAGATAAAATTGCTATTTAAATATAATATCTAATTAAATACTAAGAATTTATATATTATTCTTTAAATTGATTTCTTATCTCTTAAGCTTCAATCTCGCCTGCATATTAAAATTCCTCTTTATATAACTAAAGTGAATCAGCTCATACTTATTTAAATAGAATTTCGAGTTATGCTTTCTTGCTCAATTAATATATTTCTTATAGATTTCGATGAGTACTTAATAGTTTCTCTTCGTACTTTCATTATATATTAGAATATTAATGTTATCTACAAAATCTATTACATTTATATGAAGTTTAATATTATCGCATTTCTTTAATAGATCGGCGTTATAAAAGAGATAAAGAATCAAAGATATTAATGAGTTTTGTGAGATTCCTACTATGATTAACACTTCCGATAATATAAACTTGTTAATCTTTATTTTTATATAGCGATCGAAGAGAAAATCTATTATCTATCATATAAGTAACTCTAAGATTTTCCTCTTTCTCAGATTGTGAGTTAGTCATACGTGTGAGATCTTATTAAATGTCTTTATTATATTTAGTAAGAGAAGACTTACAACTCTTCTATTTTCTCTTTTTTAGATTATATATATCTTTTCTGTAATCTATTATAATACTGTCTTTATTATTCTTAAAGAACATGCTTTATATTATAAGTCTAAAAGAAGATTATATAATTTAGCGATATATTTTATTTAATTAGATATCACTGCTTTCAAGATCTTTTCTAAAGTGTTTAGCAGTGCGATTAATTTGTATATTAATAAGTTTAAATAATCTCTTTTATTTAACTTTTTCAGTATTATTATATAAACGCTTTTAAAGTGAGCTGACTAAATTTCTTAAGTAAGATAGATCTGAAATAATCTCTTAATCAGATTCAGCTTCTCTTATATAAGAATTTAAGTAACTTTATTTAGAATTCCATTTAATTCTAAAATCTTATCTTTTTCCGTATAACTAACTGCTTTTAGAATTTCTCTTTCCGCGATCTCTTTTTATTATAGAATTCTCTAAAGATATTTATATTCTTCAATATCTATAAGATTCATCTTAGAAGAAGAGAGAAAGTAGATATTATATAGAAGTTTTGCTTTACTCTTTACATCTTTCGCTTCATATATTCTTTATTTAAGAGTGAGAAAGAATACTTAAGTGATTTGTTCTTATAATCACTATCTTGTTTATTATATAATCTTTCAGATTCTCTGTAATCTCTATATTATCTCTTATATTATATTTCTAAAATCTTCTCTTTTTACTTTTAATAATATCTTCTCTTTTTAACTGCGCTATTATATAAAGTCTTATTATGTAAAGAGTAATAGATTTTTAATGAAGTTTCTGCGTGCTTTTCTTATATTCTTTATCACCTCTTAATATTCTTTTATTTAGAATCTCTAATTATGCGAGAATAATCTTATTTATAATATTGAGTCTTCTATTACTATAAGTGTGAGTCTTATTAACTTATACATGAAATAATCAATCTCTTCTTTAATATTTAGTGTGCAATTTTCAAGTAGCTTTGTATAATTATAAAGACTTTTAATAAAGACTTCTTAATTCATCTTTTTTCACATTTTATATCTTTCTAATAACTCTTTTTTAAATTGATTTAATCATTTAAATTCTATATTAATTAAGAGATGATTTAATAACTATTCTCTTTCTACTTCTATTTAGTATTATATGAGTTAATTCTCTAGTATTAATATTATAAAGATGAGATCTATAATTATTTATTTATATAAATCTTCTCTTTAATAATCTCTTATTATTATTTTTAAGAAAAGAATTAATTTCAACTTTACTTCTTATATAATCTCTAATAATATATTTGAGAGTTTATATTATAATGAATATATAAGATCTGATCAGCTAAGATAATAAAGATTCAGATTATTTAATATGATGTATTCTTTAGATATTCTGAGTGTTATATAGAGAGTGCTAAGAGACTCTATTTCTTCTGATTCTGAGTATTGACTTAAAGAATTATAGATATTATAAATATTAATTATATGATTAATAATTTATATCTTTTAAAGTTTCAATATAATTATGATGAGATCTTTTAAGTGATATATCTCTAATTATATATTCATATAAATGCGCTTATTAATGAGAGTGAGTATTCTTAAGTCTTTTTATCTTTGATTATTATTGTGAAAGACACTTTATCTTAAATTATATAAAGTATGATTAAATATACTTCTTTATAATTTTTAAATTGCAAGAATATTATATTTTTCAATCTTTAAATCTTAAAGCAGTTCTATTATTATCTTATTTCTTAACTTATTAATGTTATATTATAATATCTTAAGACTTTATACGAAGATATTTTCTAATATATAATATTCTCGAATGTGAGTTAATAACTTTTAATTAGAAGAAGTTGAATATCTTAACTTAATATAAGATTAACTCTTATATAACTCTTAGATTCTTATAAATAATCTTTTAAATAAGTTAGTCTTCTTTTTTATAAGTCTTCTATCTAACTTTATTTCATCTCTAACTCAGACTCGCTTCTATTAATTTTTGTTAATAAATTTGATATTAATAAAGAGAAGAAGAAAGAGATAAAAGTGATCTCTTATTAATTCTGAGATTAAAAGTATCTTGATTTCTTATTATATGTTTTCTTTATATAAGATTATTCTCTTTTCTTCTATAAGCAGTTATGAGATTAAGCTTTATATTTCTCTGAGCAGTTATTATATTATACAGTCTTTCTCTTTAGCTTTTTCTTATATTTATTAATTTGATGATATTCTATATAATATGCGCAGGTCTATATCTTTTTGCACGTATGAAATAAGTGTTTGTATTTCTAGTAGCGAAAGTATTAATATGATTAAAGAATTGAATTGTATTATATAATCAATTTGAATTCTATCTTGTAAATAAGACTCTTTTAAATAATCTTATTTACTAAATTTGAGTAGAATAGTTTAAGAATTGCATATATAATTATATTAATCTCTATATTTCTTCTTATTCATTAAAAATTTTTGATTTTAAGATCTGAAATAAGTCTGATATTCTTATTCTTTAATTCTTATATAAGTTACTTCTTTTCTTCTTCTTCTTATCTTATTTATATTATTCGAATCAGCACTTTATATATTCTTATTTTAAGTTGTGTAAATGAGCTTAATAACTTTATTTATATTGAGTTCTGTTTAAGCTTTATATAATCTGAGTTATTCTTTATATATAATGCAATTTCTTTCTTTAAGAATTTCTTTACTGCAATCACATAATATATATAAGATATTTTTATTGATTTCTAATTAATTTAATTCACAATCTCTTTAATTAAGAGCTTATTAATTCTAATCTTTTCTTTCTTATTTAAGATTTGAATAATGATTTTTCTTATCTTTATTTCTAAAGAAGAAGATTAAGTTATAAAAGTTGATTTTATTATTAATTTCTTTCTCAAAATGTCGCGCGTTATTTCTGTGTATGAGATTGGGAATTTTTCCTGCTAATTTTGATTTTCTAGTTGAGCGATGAATTTCTTAATTCTATATAGTCTTATCTCTATTAAGTCAGATACTTATTCAGATAGAGAGCAATTTACATATTTTAACATATCTTTTATCGCGCTTTCTGCGTATAAATAGATTTGCAGGATCGATCTAAGAAGAGCGCGTATCTTCTCTTACGAAACTATTAGCTCTGCTCCTTCATATAAGTCTTCTCATCTCTGCGTTATCTGTCTAATAGTTTTAATACTTACTGATTCCATTCTTTTTCAATCTTTTCGACTCTTATTAAATTATCTCTCTTCCATTATTAATTATTAATAATATAATAAAATTCAACTTTTTTAAATAAATAATGTCAAGAAATTTTAGAGTTCTCAGCATTTTATTAATGCTTGACAGCCCATTTTCTCTTGATAGATTCTTGATAGATCCGATCTGATCCGATCCGATTTCAGTCTATTTGGGATTGAATCGGATCAAGAATCAGACCGGACCGGACCATCCGGATTGGGATCGAATTGTTACGCAGTCTCGTATTATCTCTTAAATATATAATTATAAGCTCAATTCTTTTAAACTCTTTTTCATTTATAGTTTTAAAGTAAATATAATATATAATCGCAAACTCTTAATATTTATAAAGACTTTTTTCATTATAAATAATAAATCTTTTCATTTTAATGTGCACACATTTCACTTATAAAATTATGAAAAAGCTGATAAAGAGTTTATACTTATAAGCTTTTATATTAAATATAAACATCTTATTTATAAGCTTTTAATATAATATAATAATTTTAATATACTTATATTTTATAATTATCTACTATTATAGCTTTTTAATCTTCAGATTAAGATTCTTATCACATAAATTTTTAATTAACTTATTTAGATTAATTATAAAAAGAATGAGCGCGATAGAATTATATTAAAAAGATATAAGAATTAATTCATTTATAAATTATATATTAATCATTATTCTATTTAAGTTACTTAAAGAATTTAGCTTAAAGAATTATCACGTGTATTAGAGATATAAGAAAGTAAATAATAATAGTAGAATATATAAAAGTAGAAATAAGTAGAATAAAGTTATAATAATTATTTATAAATATTTTTTAATATAAACTTTAAGCTGAAGAATATAGAAGATTATAAGAATAAGATAAATACTTATACTTTTTAGATTAATGTCTCAATAAGTTTTAATAATAATAATAAAGATATTATATCTATTTTCTCACTCAATTTCAAAGCTGAGATTATATAAATACTTTACAGTATTGTTTATTATATAAACTACTTAATAAGCTATTTAGATTCTTAATATCTTTAATATTAATAATTATTATCGCTGTTAAGACTTATCAAGACTTGATAAGATATTATTCTGAAGAGTATAAGTATCTATCTCATCTCTATAATCTTCTATATTCTTCAGCTTAAAGTCTATATTAAGAAACATCTGTAAGTAATTATTATAACTCCGTTCTACCCATTTTTACTTTTATATATTCTACTATTACTATTTACTCTCTCATATCTTTAACACGCGTGATAATTCTTAAAACTAATTTCTTTAAATAACTTAAATAGAATAGTAATAAGCATATAAAATATATATAAACTGATTTTAATATCTTTCTAATATAATTCTATTATATCCGCCCTTTTTATAACTAATCTAAATAAGTTAATTAAGAAGTTATATAATAAGAATCTTAATTTAAAGATTAAAAAACTATAATAGTAAATAACTATAAAATATAAGTGTAGCGAAATTATCACACTATATTAGAAGCTTATAAGTGAGATATCTATATTTAATACAGAAGCTTATAAATATAAATTCTCTATCAGCTCTTCTATAGTTTTATAAGTAAAACATATATATATTAAAGTAAAAGAGTCTATTACTTATAAAGGAAAAAGTCTTTATAAGTATTAAGAGTTTGCGATTATATATTATATTTACTTTAGAGCTGTAAACGGAAAAGCGCTTAAAAGAATTAAGCTTATAATTATATATTTAAGAAGTAATGCTCTTAATATATAGATTGAAAAAAGTGACTTATTAAATATATAAAATAATTTTCTTATATAAGTAAAGAGTTTAGTTGCGAATTCTATAAATTATATAATAGATATAAGTTATTAATTAAAGAGCTTAATATAGCGGGATATTCAGACTATATAAGAGATTATCATTATAATAAAGAAGTTAGAAGAAAATCTTCTTTCTCTAACTATAGATAAAGAGCGTGCGTAATATATACTAAATATTCTATATTCTAAAATTCGGTGTAAAATATTAAGAGAGAATAGAATAATTATTAGCTAAGAGTAAGTAATTATTACTGTATAATATTAAAAGAAGCTCTTCAGATAAGAGTAAGATATCTTATACTTAAAAAAGTAGAATACTAATATATAAAATATATATAAGAGAGATAATCAAACATATTATAAGTATTAGAAAGTTGATTATATTATATTAAGATGTCTCTTAATTATAGTAGATAATATATCTATAATTTATAAGTAATAATTAGACGACTATATAATTCTTCTAATATATTAATTTACTATCTATTAACTATTATTAATAAGCTTAAGTAGAGATGAAAATCTAGTAAGTTATATATGAGCTCTAAACTAAAGATAATTATATTTAATATAATATATATAAGATATTAGTAAGAAGTATAAGAATTTATTCTATATAATTAGATGAGTAAGTATGAAGTTATTATATAGATTCCGGAGTGTTAGAATAAAGACCCGCCTATTATATAATAGTGATTAATATATAAGATATATATGAGATGTCTGATTAAAGATAGAAATCTAATAATTATTTAACTAAAGATATATATTCAGTATTACTTAACTAGAGATAGAAATTTAATAATTATTTAATTAGAGATAGAAATCTAATAATTATCTAATTAGAAGTATATATTTAATATTACTTAACTATGAATATAAACTTAGTATTATCTAATTAGAGATATATATCTAATAAGTTATATATATATCTTAAACTAAAGATGATTATATTTAATATAATATATATAAGATATTAATAAGAAGTTATAATAGTCTAAGTTAAACAGATTTAATAGTCTATAAAAATAAATACTTAAGTTATAAAAACTAATTTAGCTTATAAAGAAGCTATAAAAGTATTAAATACACATTATAATTACTAATCTTAATATAGTCTTCTAGCCCTAAGACTTAATTAAGAGACGTAGCCCTAATATATTAAGCTCGCGTGTTAAGTCTTAGACATTTTATTATATTATATATATAATAAAATAATTAGATTTTCACTTATTCTGCCCGCAATTATTATATATAGCTATTAATAAAGCTGTAGTAACTTATAATATTATCTTCTAACTTATTAAGTTAATTATTCTTAATTAATAGCTAGTAGCGTTACCCCCCTATTTCTAATTAAAGATCTCATTATTATTGATTAAGCTTATTAACAGCTCCTTCTTAAATAATAACTCTAATATATTATTTTCACTCTTATTTTTAGCTTACTTTTTAGAGCTATTCTTAAATTACTTAAATCTTAGCTTATTAAGATTTCTTAAATAGTAATTATTAAGAATCTCTTTTAAATTCTTAAGATTTTTAATTAGATAATAAGTTAGATTCTTAAAATAATTTGTTATAAGTTGCTACAGCTCTATTAATAACTATATATAATGATTACAAGCGGGCGATAGAAATCCAACTATTTTATTATATATATATATAACAAAATGTTTGAGACTTAATACGCGGGCTTAATGCGTTAGAGCTACGCCTTCTAATTAGATTTCAGAATTAAAGAACTATATTAGAATTAGCGGCTATAATACGCATCTAATACTTCTACAGCTTCTCTATAAGCTAGATTAGTTTCTATAACTTAAGTATTCATTTTTATAGACTATTAAATCTATTTAGCTTAAGCTATTATAATATACTTAAATTTACTTTCTTTACTATTTAAATAAATATAAAATAGTTACTTTTTAATTAATTTAAATTTTAAGTAGATCAGTTTACTTCTATTAAATCTTCTTTAAATCATTCTTTACTCTTTAATAATAAGATAGATTTTATAAATACGCTTAATAAATTAAGTTTAATTATCTATTTTTAAAGAGAAAGATTAGAGACATCTTTAAAAAAGCAAGACTATCTAATAATTAGATAAATAGTATTTTATTTATTAGCTGATAAGTTAGATTTTATAAATAGAAGAATCTTAAGAGTATTTAGAATAATATAATTAAAAGTAGACTTTAGAATTTTATTTCTAAGCTAATTAAATATTAATATAGCTTAATTTAATTAAGAAAGATTAGAAGTAGATTTTATATTAAAAATAGATCTGAAGATAGATTAATAACGATCTTTTCTATAAATAGAGAGTACTAAGATAGAAATGATTTAAGAAATAGTAGCTCTAAGATAATTAACTAAGAATTAAGAAGTAACTAAATTTATTATAAGAATATAAAATAATGTGGATGATATACTGCGCATATTTAAGAAATTCTATAATTTATATAATGAGATAGTTAAGACTTATAATAAAGAGATTAATAGAATATTAGAAAGTTATTAGATAATTTAAGATATATAGAATTATTAATAAGAAGAAAGAGATATATAAACAGCTGAAAGATAATAACTAATTTAAAAGAATTAATTATTTAGGGAAAGACTAAGAAATAAGAAGATATTAGAAGATAGATTATTAAAAAGATTAGCTATATTTATAACATTCTAATATTAAGAGAATAATATAGAGAATCTATAATAAGTATTAGAAGCTTTAACAGCTTTAATAGAAGAAACTGATTAAGATTAGAGAATAAGTGAGAAGCTTTCTAATTCTAATATGTTTAAAATAGAAACTTGATAATAGTTCGCGTTATAACTATTATTTATTAAGATAAAGTTAAGAGTAAATAAAAATGAATTTATTATAGAAATAGATTAGATAATCTATATAAGATTAAGAATTAAGAGTAAGATTAAAGATCTTCTAGAATTCTATTTAGAAGATTTTAAGATAGTTATAATTATCTTTCTTCTATAAATATTAATAAATTAATTTATCAACTCATTTTAAAAGTAGATAGTAAGAGATAAGTATTAGCAGCTCTATTAATGAAATAAGAATCTACTTACTTTTCTTAAAGAATTTATAAAATATACTACTTAAATAGATATCTTAAAGAAGAATTAGATTTAAGATATAAGATTAAAGATTTATAATAAATTAAAGTAAGTAGTTATCTTAAATAGATATTCTCTATTAAAGAAGATGATTAAGAATCTATAATTCTATAAAGTTAATATCTAAAAGATAGAAATATTAATAAAGAGTCATAAAACTATTCGAACAGATTTAGAATCTAGAAAGAGAAAGTTAATAGATAGACTAATTAATAAAGCTTAATCTATAAGATTATTATCTTCTTATATAACTAAGTTAGATTATAAGAAGCTTAGATATTATAAAGATTAATAGCTTAAATATATAAATTAAAATTATTTAGAGACACTCTTAATTAAGAAAGGAGATTCTAATATTTTATAGAAATTAAAAAAAGAGTAGTCTATCATAAAAACGCTGTAAATAGATCTATAAGTATAGAAATAATTATAAAGAAGTCTAAGCAGAAATATTAATTAAGAATACCGCCAGCTATTATTTCTATAATAATTAGAGATTGAATAGAGTCTTCATTTCTAATAAATACTTTATTAGGTGAAGAGAAAATAGATTTACTAAATATGTCTGTGTTAATAAATATTAGCTGTCGACTTATAGTAGTAATAGATTATTAAATAGCTGAGAATTTATATAAGAGATTACAAATCAGTCTAGTAAATCTAATTAAGAAGATTTTATTAATAGATTTAATAGAAAGAAAGCATTCTACTATAATATAGATGATTCACGTGTCTATAATAATTATAGAATATTAATAGATATTATAGATCTTTTATATAATTTAGACGATATATTTTATTATTTTAGAGAAGAAATGAATAAGATTATATAATTATATATCTAATTCTATTACTAATAATATGAGCTTTAAATCAGAATATTATTAATATAATAATAAAAATCTAGATATTTTATTATACGCGCGATATAATAAAATATTAGAAAAGATATAAAGTAATATTATATATAAATTAAAAGATAATAAGTTATCTCTTATTTTAATAAAGAATTTCAAGCGTGAAGAAAAGAAGATTAATTAAAGATTAATTTTATCTTAAAACAGATCTTTTATAAGAATAAAGAAGATCTAAAGATTATAAAAATAAAGAGATAATATAAGTTTAGATGTAAGTGTTACGAAACCTTCCGAAACAGAAAGATTAGCCGGATCACGTGACTTAAGACTTAATAACCCGCCAGTGCTCATCCAGACTTACAAGTGAGCAGTCGTGAGCAATCAATCAGTGCTCACTCAGGCTCACGAGTGAGCAGTTGTGAGCAACAATTCCTCTTAAGTATATAAATAACATTATATTTTATAGTTTTATAGTTCTATTCTTCTTTTATAATTAATTTATATTATTAATTACATTCTATCTTTAATTCTTCTATATAAGAATAGTAATTTTTATTTATAATTCTTTAATATCTGAATCTTATTATAATTAGACTTGACAGTTTCTAATACTTTAATTATTTATTATTAAATATCAGTCACTCTATCACGATAAATCTCACTAATATAAACATGTTATACTCTGAACGTGAACAATCTTAAAGAGATATCGCTAATATAGATTATATCTCTCTTAAGATTAATACTCTTAACACGTTTTATAAAGATAGAAAAAAGCTTAAAGCTTTCTTAACTTAAATTAATATATATATTCAATTCAATATTCAGAAGCTAAGAACTATTAAAGTCAAGATAATGTTCGCAATTACTTATCTTAGAGATGAAGTCTTTAATTAATTTAAATCTCATCTAATAAATTACTTAAAGAAGTTTGTGAAGAACAAAAAAATCAAAATTAAAAGAATTTTCTTCAGTTATATTTACTTCAAGAAGTGTATTTAACGAATATATAAGAGAGTGAATAAAGAATAAATAGTTAAATGAGAAGTTTAAAAACTTCGATAAATAGACTCAGTAATAAAGTATATATTTAAGTTTCAGCAGATTACGTTATAAATTAAGTGGGATAATATAGCGCTCATAATAAAATACTATTTAGAGTTAAAAGATTTAATCAAGAATAAGTTAGCTTAAATTAAGAGATTAGATGAATTAAAGAGCTTAGTTAATATGTCTATTAAAATAAATAATCGTTTATATAAAAGATAGATAGAAAAAGAATAAGAACGGCCTTAAATATTCACTCCCGAAAAGTATTATAAGAAAGAATATTAATTCAAACAAGTTTGATACTCTTGAGAAATGGATTTGAATGTCACAAATCAAAAAAAGTTTAAAAAGAAATTCAATTAAGATAAACTCTCTTCAGCTTAGCGAGAGAAGCAAATAAAAAAGAACTTATATCTCTATTATAAGAAATCTAAATATCGAGCTAATGATTATCTTAATAAACAATAATTACACGCGATTTCGGAAGAACCGGCGGAATAGAGAATAAACAAATTAGATAATATATAAGATATTAGCTGCGCTGATATTAAGACATTATTATTAGAAACAGTTATTAAATCACTTGAACAGATTCGCGATCTAAAACTTATAGAATTATCTCACGCCTACTTATCTTAAACTGTCTATTATAACGATTAATGCGTTATTTATAGATCAGATAAGAACAGCTCCGAATAATATCTCAAGAAATTTAGATAGTAGAAGATAAAACAATTATTAAGCGTTATCTTTAAGATATCTTAAAAGCGAGTATTAAATAATTTTAAATATAATAAGAATTATATGAAAATAATCATTAAATTCTGAGAATTAATGTCGTATATAAATATAGATTATAAGTTAGAATCGCAATATCAGTATAAGATATATGCACTCGAGAAAACATCTTAAAGAATTAAGTCGAAATTATGATTATAAATATATTATATAAAGAATTGTTCGAATCAAAATTAGAAATAAATTCATTATTATTAGAATAACAATTTTTAAGAAGTAATCAATTTATATAAGATTGATATTTCTACTTATCTTAAAGAGATTTAAAGTATAAGTATAACACAAATCTAAGAATTTAAGAGATTAGAGATAATAAAAATGATTTATGATAAAGAATATCGCACTTCTTACGAGTTATACACATATTTTCCGTGCAATAAACTCGAATATTACTTTATAAAAGAAGAACATACTCATTTTAAAAACTATTAATTTAAAGAGTTAAAAAACGGAAAGACTCTTTATATTAGAGATCTAATAAAGAATCTCTTCTCAAGTCTCAAAAACTAATTATTATTAATACTAACTATATATAATATATAATCTTACAGAAGTATATTAAATAACAAAAAGTCAAGATTATAATAAACTTTAAAATCACCGAAAACTATATCTTTTTAGCGTACATAACTCGCTCTCATCTATTTACTTGAAAAAAGAATAAACTTTACCGCTTAATATTAATAGATAAAAGTTCTATTAAACAAAATTAAGAATGAGTTAAAATAAAGACTTATCCGCTCAATCTATTTATATAATAACACATCGAAAAGATGATATTAAATATTATGAAAATTAAATATAATATAATTCTAAGCATTTTATAACTAAAGACTTATAATTTAGTAATTAATTAAAAATAACGGATTATCAACTTTTCTAACTGTATTTATGAGATTATTACAACTACAGTATTATTTACAAAAGTAGTATAAGTGAAATCTGATAATAAATACATAATAGAGATAACAGAGAAATCTCTGAAATATTCATTTAAATATAACGAATTTAATCGATTATTTATTGAGAATAAAAGCGCATTTACATTATCTGAATATCAATTCTAAAATCACGAAATCTTATTAAAACTTAATAAGAAACTTATATATAAATCTATCTATTCTCTTTTTAAGAAAGAACTTAAAATTCTATAAGAATATCTTAATGAGAATTAGAAAAAAGAATTTATTCAATTCTTAACTTCATCTATAGAATACTCAATCTTATTTATTTTAAAATTAAATGAAGAAATGCGTTTATATATTGACTATCGACAATTAAATAATATAATAATAAAAAATCGTTATGCATTATCTCTCATCTCTGAATTATATAATTGTATTTATAAAGCTAAGTAATTTATAACGCTCGATTTATAAAGAGTGTACAATCTAATAAGAATGAGAAAAGAAGAGAAATGAAAAATAATATTTCGAACTTATTATAATTATTATGAGTATTTAATCATATTCTTTAAATTAATAAACACTCCAATCTTTTTTTAATCTCTAATAAATAATGTTCTTAAGAAATATCTAGATCAGTTCTATATCACTTATCTTAACAATATTCTTATATACTCTGAAATCAAAGAATAATATATTGAATATATTCGGAAGATGCTTCGCGCTTTTTAGACGAAAAATCTATTAATGAAGATTAAGAAGTGCGAGTTTTATAAGTAAAGTGTTAAGTTTCTTAGATTTATTCTAATAATTATAAGGATTCAGATGAACGAATTTAAGATCACAATTATACTTAAATGATCGCAATCTACATCAGTAAAGAAATTATAATTATTTCTCAAATTCATCAACTTTTATCAAAGATTTATTATAGATTACTCGAAAATAATTGTCTTATTAATATAAATGATTAGAAAGAAAGTGTTCTTCATCTAAGAAATAGAAGCAGAGTCTTTATTTTAGAAGCTGAAACAGAAATTCATAACAGTTCTTATTCTCATAATATTTGATTTCGAGAGACAGATTATACTTAAAATAGATATATCAGACTATATTATCAATATATATATAAGTTAATTTAATAACAAAGAATGATTAAGACTCATCATCTTCTATTCTAGAAAAATGATTTCTGCGAAACTTAATTACGAGATTCACAACAAGAAACTTTTAGTTATAGTCGTCGCATTTAATGAATAACAAATATATTTAAAAGAATTTAAGTATTCTATAAAAGTCTATATAGACTATAAAAATCTGTTATACTTCATCACTATTAAGATATTGAATAGACGCCAGATACAATAATCTAAGCTGTTATCAATATACAACTTTAAAATATCTTATTAAAAAGGAAATAATAATATTAAAGTCGATATTTTAAGCTGCTGAGCAGATTATACTTAAGATATTAAATCCGCTTTATAATTAGTTTTACGTGAGAACTCAGACGGGTTTATAATATATAATTATACTGTGATCGCTTCAACATTTCAGATCTCTGATCAAAATCAGAAATGTCGAATTATCAGATCATATCTAAATGATTATTTATTATGTGAAATTCAAAAGAATCCCGAAAAATATTCAGTCTTTTAACAATAGAACAGCGGGCTGATCTTGTATAAGAGACTGATATATATCACGAATTAAGTAAAAGAAATAATTCTCCGATAATATTATAAGGAGATCTCTTATAAGTATTAAGAAATAGAAAAAATTTTAAAATATATTTTTAGATCTTATTATTTTTCTGAGATGAATAAAGTAATTTAACAGTGAATTGTTAATTATAATATTTATTGGAAAACAAAGTACTCTCGATATAAATTATACGAGAAGATACAGTCATTAAAGATATTAGAAGAAGCTTGAAAATCTATAATATTGAACTTTATTATCAAGTTACTTTTGTTTAAAGATTCAATAATAAATATCAGCTATAATAGCATTTTAGTTATTACTAATAGATTAATGAAGTACGCATACTTCATCAATTATTTGAAAGTATTTAATGCGGAGGATCTGATCTATATGTTTTTGCGAACAATATTTATTAATCATAATATATTAATGAAGATTCTTTCTAATAAAGATAAACTATTCACTTTCAAATTTTAAAAATCATTAATAAATTAGTTTGGAATTAAGTATAAGCTATTAATTATCTATTATTCACAGATAAATAAATAAACTGAAAGAATCAATCAAATACTAAAACAATATCTACGATATTACGTGAACTATCGTCAGAATAATTGAGTAGTACTTCTATTATTGACGCAGTTTACATATAATAGTATATCGATAGTAATTAAAGTATCATCATTTTACGCGAATTATAAATATAAATCCATTTCATATAAATAATCAAGAGAAGTAAAACAATTTACACAAAAATTAGTTATCAGTGTATAACTATTAATTAATTTATATCAAGAATTAATAAAAGATCTTAAGTTCATTAGTTAAAGATTCGGAATTTATTATAACTTTAAGAGAATTGACGGATTAAATCTTAAAGAGAAGAACTTAATATATTTACTTCATCGAAATATTAAAATCAAAAGATTCAGTGCAAAATTAAATTATATAAAACTCGGTCTCTATTTAATTTAGAGAGTCTTAGATAAGTTAATTTATAGACTTAAACTTTTAAATATTATAAGAATTCCTTTTATATTCAATATTTTTCTTTTAGAATTTATATTAAAGAATGTTAAATAGATCTTGATTTATTTAGATAATTAGAATTAGAAATATGAAGTAGAATGAATGCTGAATAATTAAGAGATTAAAGATAAAATCTATTATCTGATAAAATGATTAGAATATAATATATTAGAAAATATATAAAAATCGAAAACGAATCTCAATCTCATAATTCTTAAGAATTATCATCGTTAGAATTCTTGACGTGAGAAGAATTAAAGAAGATAGTCAGCTGCGTCTTATTAAAAGTAATATTCAATTTAACACTAATTAACAACTCTCTCTTTCCCGAATATTCCTTATTTTAATTAAGCTTATTTAGAGACTTAATCTTCTAAGATATTATAATCTTTCGCGTCTTTTCTAAAGATTTAATTTATTTCTAAAGATTTATAGTCTTCGCAGTCTTCTTTAAAGATCTTTTATAAGAAGTGTGAAGAGTTAATTACAATTTCTTCTTCTCTTAATTTAGCTTATTGAAGTTATTATTAAAAAAATTATTATTATAATAATAGTTGTGATAAATATATTTAGAGTATTTAGAGAATTATGTAAAGAAGATATATAGAATATCTGCGAAAGTATAACTGAAGTAGAATATCTTAATAGAAGAACTTAGCTTTAACACTCTCTTCACTAAAGTTTGATGATAATAGAAAGAAGACTTATTTACTTAGTAAATAAGTATAATAAGAAGAAAGAATAATGAAGAACTTCTCTTATAGAAGCTTTTAACTCTAGCTCTTAGTCTTCAAAACAAAGACTAGCTAAGAGAGGAATAATATTACGAAATCTTTCAGAATAGAAAGATTAGTCGGATTACATGATTTAAGACTTAATAACCCGTCAGTGCTTATTCAGACTCACGAGTGAGCAGTCGTAAGCAATCAGTCAGTACTTACTTAGACTCAAGTGTGAGCAGTTGTGAGCAACAATTTCTTTTAAGTATATAAATGATATTACATCTCATAATTTCATAATTCTATTCTTCTTTCATAATCAACTTATATTATTAATTGCATTTTATCTTTAACTCTTTTATATAAGAACAGTGATTTCTATTCACAATTCTCTAATATCTGAATCTTACTATAATTAGACTTAACAGTTTCTAATAATAAGCTTAATCTCTTTTAAGTTAAAGAATATTAAGATAATAAGTTTAGTAGCTTTAAAGAAGCTAACTAAGAAATCTAGAGTGAAGATTATTATAATCATTTCTAAGAATATTAAAAGGTAGAAGAGAAATAATAAGAAAACTGAAGAGAATTTATGAGAGACTATTCCGTCTAAGTTTCGCGAATATATTTATATCTTTTTAAAAAAGACTTCGGACACTCTTTTTTTATATTAAGATTAATATAATTATTATATTAAGTTGTAGAAGAGCGCTAAATTATTAAGAAGATAATTCTATAGATAAATAAATCCTGCAGAGCTTAATATAATTAAGAGACATATTAAGAAGAATTTTAAGAAGAGATTTATTAAGCTAA
>JAABUK010006296.1_pt1 | contig 17824 bp, 19 predicted proteins | sample 5559141 | NCBI WGS metagenome assembly JAABUK01 (sample SAMN10711869, study PRJNA513367) | rock metagenome | isolation source: Antarctica rocks | place: Antarctica: Victoria Land, Pudding Butte nord | collected 2016-01-03 | reverse complement strand
TGGGGGGGCGGAGGTGTGATGGGTGGAGGACTGGTGGTGGAGGGTGTGGAGCTCGTTGTCTTGCTGCTCGTATGTATTCTGTAGATCGGAGAGCGCGTAGGAGGGCGATGCTTGGAGGTGCCATCGTTGCTGAGACCAAGCTTGGTTATATTGTTGTTCGATTGGTGCAGTGGAGTTGCTCTGATCGCGAAGTTGTTGAACTGAGTATTGCGACGGGGTTCTACTGTCGTTGTCCATGGGAGAGTTTCACGCCGTTGGCGGGACCTTCCACGACGTCATCAGTGTCGAGTTTTTCAATCAGCGACTCATCTTCCTTACATCACGTCCCTTTGATATATATGTGAAATACTGTGTGCCCATCACTTGTCTCACCTTGCCATTCAATACTTGCAACATCTCCACTGAGGTTAACTGCGACTAGAATTATTGTCCGGTGAAGTAGCCATCCACATCTTTACGCGTTATGAAAATGTCAATATTTGTTACCTACATGTTTACATATCCCGTCATTACCTCTTGCGGCCTATAACTAATCTTTTCAATGAAGTGAAACCCCGCGTTTTGATTCCATCAGTAATCGAGGTACATATGCGACCAAAACCGAACAACATGTCGAGTAGCCACGGAAGGTTATCCAATGATCAAGGTAATGTGCAACGGCAAGCATGTAACCGGTGTTCCACGTACAGTAATCCTGTTGCATCCAACCCTCCTGATGACAAAATAGACGCGGCTATTAAAGGAGGGAGATGCAACAGGCACTGTAGACGTGGAGCTGAGATTATACGGTCGAACTTGATCTGGATCATTCCAGCGAAAGAATCTTGCTGTCTCTCCATTCCTCATCATAATGTGGAGAATATACTAAGAGACGCAGGACAGGATGGCGACTCCCTTTTCGAAGTTCGAAGATGTAGAGAAGGGGATCGAGCCAGGTGGGAGTGTGGCTAACGAGCCCATACCAGCCGAAAGGGCGGAGCCGCTAGCTGCTCCCACAGGCTTTTCGGGAAAATTTGGTTCAATTCTCAAAAGGTTTGAGTACCGACTTCTAAAGTACAATGTAGAAGCAAGAGGAGTGCAACGGGTGGAGCCTAGCGAGACTCATCCCAAATCATGGAAGGACTACCTGCAAGCGTTCCTTCTCTGGGTATCAGTCAATCTAGCAGCCGTCAACATCACTCTCGGAATGCTAGCGCCAACCGTCTACACCCTCAGCTTCAAAGACTCTGCACTCTGCGCCGTCTTCGGATCTCTCCTCGGCAGTCTCGTAGTGGCATACATTGCAACATGGGGTCCGATATCCGGGAACCGCACTATGATATTCGCACGATATACATTTGGATGGTGGCCAAGCAAGCTCATAGTGGTTCTCAATCTGATAGTCTTCTTAGGCTACTCGATGATCGGTCTCGTGGTTGCAGGCCAGATCCTCTCAGCTGTGTCCAGCAATGGTAGTCTCAACGTCGTGGTGGGAATAGTTGTCGTCGCCGTTATCGTTTGGATCGTGACAACATTCGGCATCAAGCTCTTCCACATGTATATTCGTTATGCTTGGCTGCCACAGGTCATCGCCATTAGTATCCTCTACGGCGTATCCTCCTCTCAGTATGACCTAAGCGTCCCATCCTCTGGCGATCCAAAGACAATTATCGGCAACAGATTATCTTTCTTCTCCCTCTGCTTAAGCGCCGCAATCACCTACGCTGGCGGCGCAGCAGACTTCTTCGTATACTACCCACCCAGCACACCTCGCCTCCCGCTCTTCGTGCTTTCGCTCCTCGGCCTCGTCTTCTCCTTTAGCTTCGCGCTTATAGTGGGCATCGGTCTCGCGTCCGCCATCCCAAAGAACGCAGCCTACGCTGCAGCCTACACAAGTGGCCAGGGTAATCTTCTCGTCGAGGGCTTCTCCTCACTCGGCGGTTTTGGGAAGTTCTTAGGCGTCGTCATAGCTTTAGGCCTAATCCCAAATGTAATAGCTCCAACCTACTCCAGTGGTATCGATTTCCAGATCTTAGGCCGAGCAGCGCAGAAAGTGCCAAGGTTCGTATGGAACACATGCGGTGTGATCATCTACACTGTGTGCGCGCTCGCAGGGCGCAATAGTCTGAGTGCGATTTTCACCAACTTTCTCGCTTTGATGGGGTATTGGCTTGCTATCTGGATCGCTATCACGCTGGAAGAGCAGTTAATCTTTCGACGGAGAACGGGATACGATTGGACAATTTGGAACTCACAGGGTAAGCTGCCTTTAGGAATTGCGGCATTGGTGGCTTTCCTCATTGGATGGGCTGGGGCGATCTTGTGTATGGCTCAGGTGTGGTATATTGGTCCTATTGCGAAGGAGGTGGGAGAATATGGAGCTGATGTAAGCTGATCCTCGCTTTCATGCTTCCTCGTGAATCGTCTTAGAAGCCCTGTCTGAGGAAAAACTAATTCCCAAACAGATGGGCAATTACGTTGGCTTCTCTTGGGCAGCTCTCGTTTATCCGCCTCTTCGATGGCTCGAGTTGAAGAGGTTCGGAAGGTGAGAACTGTTCTCTGCCAGGTACACATCCTGGCTGGCCTTGGAAGGGTCTTGTGTGATGGGAAACAATTGTATGGAGGCTCCAGCTATTCTCACACTTGGTGGGTCGTGGAAATGTCTGGGTGAGCAGGATGATTATGTTGGGCGGTTGCTTGCTTCCCCTTTCCAAGCGGCCAGAGCATCCAATATACCGATGAAATCAAAAGTTTTGTTCTATGGCTCCGACTTGTGCCTGAGGAAGTTCGCGCATGATGGCCGATTCACTGTCCATTCCCGTTCGTGACGACGATAGATATCATGACCTGATCGCCCCGAACTTGCCTAACCTTTTACCTGTTTGGCCATGGCCATCGCTACCACTGATTATCCGAGCCCATATAGTGCAGTGGCAGTCGAGGCTCCATCAACTAACTTAGATGAGACATAAATCGTGGATTTCGAGCGAAACGCTGCACGGGAAAAAGACGTCGCGCTATATCCCCACTATGGCGAGCGGATTTAGGAGGCGGCGACTTCTTATTGGTGGCAGCGAGATGGTCGAACCCTGCGTCGGATGTGACCCAGTCTTTCGTATTTGGGAGTTCTGGAATTTGGGTTTGAGTTGGGTGTAAGTCATAGTTGTTTCTATCTATGTCTTCGAGCGTTGAAGATACAACATAGTTTTCTGGGTCTTGTCCATTGATATTTACAGCTTTGGTGTCTGCCTTTTAGTGGACTACATGTTAGATGGATTGGGATCTTGGAGGTTTATAAGATCGCGTTGATATCATGGGAACAGTCTAGCTATGATAGATGTAGCGGCCGGAAAGCGATTGCGCACGGCTTGGGCGGCTTCTGAGGGTTTTATGGCGCTAACTGACTTTTGATGATTTATTTAGTTTGACAGTCGCCTGGAAGGTATTGGGAGGATTAGGGTAACTGTGTGTTGTAGGGGCGCGCTAGGGGGTTTGGGGGGCTACTTCTGGGGAGTTTGGAATGATGAGATTATGAAGATCACAGGTAATGTCATATATTGGATTCTAAGAGAGACACGGCTTCAATTTTTTCATATACTAGACTCCTTGTAATGTTTCTTCTCACCAGTCAAGATAAGAGCTTGTAGACAGCAAAAGTCCAGCATCGAACTTCACCAGAGGGTTGATCTTCATGGCTTGCGGTCGTATGAAGTAGTGAAGTGCCCATCATGCAATTCCAATTGCTTCAACTCCGGCGCACCAGGAGGCGAGGAGGCAGCTGATGGTAGAGAGGTGTTTCCGGGCATAACAGGTTCGAGACTAGACGTCTTACGGCTCTTACGCCTACCACCTCCAGCTTTTAGCCATCTTTGGGCTATGATTTCCCGTTTCTTGATTTGCTCGAGCCGCTTGAGCTCAGTTTGATAGTCTGCCAATGCTTGATCTTTGACGCTTGGCTGATTTTCGGGCTCAACAGGCTGGAGACCAGACATCTCTTGGCTATCACCCATGCCACCTATAACACCTCGCTCTTGTGGCGCCATGAGTCTCCTTCTCTTATTCTGTTGCTCGAGCTGCATGAGCTGATCTTGATAGTCCATCAATCCCGGAGATTTCACGCTTGATTGTTCCTCGCGCCTGAATGGTTGGAAGTCAGACATTGCTTGGCTGTCACGCCCGCCACCTGTGACATCTCGCTCTTCTTGTTCCACGAGTTCCCGTTTCTTGCGTTGATGCTCGAGCTGCATAAGCTGAGGTTCAATGTCCACTACAGCTGGATATTCAACCCTTAGTTGTCTAGATATCGCGTGGCCGTCAGGCCTGCGACGTATGTTATCTCGCGCTTGTTGCGCCACGAATTTCCGTTCCTTGTTCTGTTGCTCGAGTAGCCCAGGCTCAATATTATTGTTTGCCAGTGCTGAAGAGTTCATGCTTAAACCCTGTTGTGAGTCAACACTTGTTCGAGGATTACGCAAATCTCAGGTCTTAGCTATTTACCTCAGAGCTTTGATTAGAGATAGGAGAAGTTGGCTGTAAGAAGTTTGTTTCCGGCGTTGCCATTTGGCCGATGTATGGCCTACCTGATGGCATAATGATATGCTTGTGTGCAAGTTTATTTATATATTGGGGTTGCATTGTTGTGCTGATCGTTGGATCTAGCATGGAGTCGATCCCGGGCAAACTTCTTCGCTCTCCTCTGGACTCTTCTCGACTGCTAAAGTCCGTGGGAGAGAGTACTTGGATATCTAGTTCTTGTTCTGTATTATGACTTATCTGCATTGGCGGCATTCTTTGCGATGGAGCTCGCGTGCTATCCGAAGGGCTTTGCTGCTGCCCCCACGGCGAGTCTGGGCTGTTTATCTTATGGCGCGAGCCTTCTTTCTTGTTCTTTGGATGTTGTCTGCCAGACGATGGGTTATTGAGCCGAAAAAGAGGTTTATACTTCTGCGAATGACGGGACGAGGCTGCCAAAGACTCCGGGATGGAGATGTATTTCTCCTCCACATGATAACGGGCAGTATGTTTATTCAATGCCGCTCGACTTTTCAAGGTCCAGCCGGTAAATCCACATGCAACATCTGTGCATTGGAACCGGGGAGCGTGACTATCTTCGTGCTGCTTCCAGAGCTCGGCCGAATCAAAACCTATGGCGGAACGAGGGCAACTTAAGTGACGACAAAGGAACGCACCAGATTTATGACGCGCTTTGAAGTTGCTCAGTATTCCGTCATTGGGATCTTCTATTGCCAACAGATGCTCGACGATGCTTTGATACCGAGCTCGAATATCTGTAAAGAGGTTGAGATCTGGGCAGCTCATGTCCGCACTTGCTACATTCGAAGTCAGCATCAGAGGAGCTCCAACGGCGGCATTTGAAGCCACATACAAGAGATACCCATGACTAGGTCTTTATTCAGAGACCTCTTTCTCCGATGTTGCAGTGTTTTGTCCAGCAGACTTCGAACAGGGGCCGAAAGTTCCAATGGGTTCCACAGGCTCTCTTGCGAGGCGGCGATATCGTGTTCATCAATGCTGTCTCCATAATTTGACAGAAGTATATCGTTATGCCTACTCGCAAGTTGCTCCAAGCCCCGGCGCAAAGGCAGTAGCTCGTTTGCGGGTATACTGGACATGGCGTTCGGGTCCAAGAGGGCTATGAGATGGTCAAGCCAATGGTCGTTCGCATACGGCTGCAAATCATGGAGACAGACAGCAATTGCTGAGAGCAAATCTTGGTTGACGATCCGCTCATCGATTAGATCAAAACTTGAGACCAGATAGAGAACGCAAGACAATGATACAGTGAGTTGGGCTCGTGGCGGTTGCAAAAGGGGAAAGTGACGAGAGTGCTGTAAATAACTGAACGCAGCTGTCAGAGAATTGGACGGCCAAAGCGGGTGATATTTTACTAACTCCAAGGCTGTAGAATGACAAAAAGTGACGTATCCAGCAGGTCCCTGCGCACACGTCGCAGTCAGCATTGTCTAACCAGACAGTGAACAAAGCCATAAAACCTCGCTGTGGTGCAGAGAGCGGCGTGAAAAAGGGACTGCTTCCAATAACTGGACCAACGATTAAGAACAGGTAAGCGATAAAGTGCTCAGACAGGTTGCATGCTCCCATAATATTAAGCAAGTTAAGGCAGGTAGGGAGCTTGTACGGTTGTGAAGAAGGGTAGAATGCGGAGACTTTTCTTGTGGCATTGGAAAAACCACTCGGGAAGTGCCTTACGTCTTCAATGTCGACGATTGGGTTGCATAAAGTCAGCACGTCTCCCCGAAATCTGGCTCCTGTCGTCATTTTTGAAACTCGATCGTCTAAGACGATGCCGCTCTCCAATTCGACTCGCCTCAGGGGACGTTTTGCGACCATCATCCATTGAAATATGCGTAAGGCCCTGCGTTGATTGGCAGTCCCACCATCGCCACAGATGGTTGAAACGAGTTTCTGATACCTTTACAATCGTAAGCTAGCATAAATGTATTGGCGTAGCATAACAGTACAGGGCCTTGATTTCTTGTGGCAAAGTCTCTACCGCATCACGTATGTCCATTTCAGAATACAGGGATTCTAAGGCGGACATTACTAATTTGACCCAGAGGAACATCCCTAGCATGGATCAGATCATTCAATGTTGGCAAGAATTCTGAGACGAACTGACCGTGGGCCTTGGTCATGATTTGATGCCCCAAATCTTCAATGAGTTCGGAGGAGAAATCGTGATGGAGACTGCGGAGATGTGAATTGACATATGATGAAATGGTGTGATTGACATTCTCGGCATAGTCGTCTAGCCGCACGGTCGGCTTCAATTGTAACAGTTTGGATATAGACGCGAGTTTCTGGCTTGCGATCAGAATTTTGCAGGCTCCTGCCGATGGCCCTCTGATGCTCAATAGATCCTCGATGGCCTCCTCATAGTCGTCTCGAGAACATTCATCTAAGCCGTCCACAATTATTCGCACTGCTTTATCGACTGATGTAATCAGCTTTTCAAGTATGATCCCAAGAAGTTTCTTCGTTGGTCGCAAGCCATTGTTGGCAAATTTATCTAGAATGTAAGGCGCAAATTCCTTCTTAGCCGCGAGTAATTGAGTGGCAAGATTCCGTAGGAGCTCGTTCGATAACCCTAGGGTTAGTTGCCGGGGCGAGCAAAAATAATAGACGACAAGCATGTCTGTAGTGTCTTGGATATGCTCGATGATCTTCGAACATATTACACTCTTCCCTATAAGGAGGTTAGCCCCAAACTGTGCTAGAGCTAGCGGGAGGCAGAACGAGTGACAGGCTTGTGCTCAAGCCAGGTGGCAGTGTATTGGGAAGTACCCCCAGAATGTCTACGCACAACGATGACAGAATGACTCTACAGCCAATCTAGCAGAGTACCGAGGGTACAAAAGCTGAGCTCCTGGAAACTGTGACTCCCGGGTTTTTGAGTCTCAATACCCTTCCATATACTAACTTCTCTGGCAGCCCGTCTGAAGAGCTGAACATTTGTTGGCAGATGGATGTGTGTATCACTCACCAGCTCCAGGCTTTCCGTTCAGCCAAACGATTGAGGGATCTCGGCCTTGCCCAATCCACAAAAGAACCGTTGCTTCCTTAAGAGCCCAATGATCACTCGTGCCATTATATGCTCTTAACAACTTCGTCAGTCTATTTTCCTGCTCTTCCCCTGCATTCAGCCACGCGACTGCTTCTCTCGTTTGCGAAGCAAGTCTTTCGCGCTCGGCTTTGTCTATTTCATCCGCCTGTATCAATCGCCACTGGTTAATCTGGCCAATCTGCTCACTTCGCCAGGATTTCGCTTCAGTGATGCTAATTACGTTGGCCTCGGCATCGATCAGATCTCTATGCTTCCTGAGACCCTCAAGGATTCCTTGGAAACGCAGGTTGAAAGATTTCCACAGCGAATCGAAGACCATTTTCCAAGCTGCAAAGCCAGAGGCATACTTCATCAGTGAAAATTTTGGCGAAAGGATATGTCTAGCTCACCGCGTTGCCTGAAAAATTTGTATGCCCTGCCGTGAAATTCGAGTATATCAGAATAGAACAATCCAAGAATCTGCTGAAAGTCTCCGTTATCTTTGAAGGCGGCAGATAATCTGTCGAAGCGTGGCATTGCCTCTCCAATCATCGCATAAGCGTCGATTAACTTTTCAAGAGCTGAGATATGGCCCTGGGCAATCTGGAGGCGTTACAAGGAGTCAGCAATGTAATACTGAATTGCAAGACATTTGTTTCCTATTGTTTCAGCCACAGAACTCTCTAGCAGATGCTACACAGACCTGAAGTAGGAGCTTTATCGGCGCCTACATGGGGAATTAGCTCGCTCCGGCGACCGTTTGACAATACTTACCCAAATGTACGGTAGATATGGCGTCCCTTGACACAACACCTCGATAACCCCTGAATACTTTTCAATCCCTGCTAGAAAGGGTTGTATTCGGTGAAATCCTCGTAGCGATCTTCGGAGCTGGAGTTGGCGCTCAATTTCCCTGGCAGCAATCCACACATCCTCCATTTTTGTCGACATGAATAAGCGGGCATCGTCCTTGCTCACGGAATTCTTGAGCCGTTCAAATGCAATACCGAAAGACGTAGGTGGGGCAACATTGGATGCCGCAGAAAGGTTTGATACCATCTCGAATATTAGATATACAGCAGCCTGGCGAAAGCAGCCCTGTGTGAGGCCGCGATGGACTCAAGGCAGCGCGCTCAGTAGCTCTGACATTGCAATGAACCCTGTCAGTGAGCACCACGTGCGTATCAAGACCAAAGTAGTGATAACTCTGAACGATACTCTTTCCATGAGGTAATCCGTCAAGATAGATGTGACAGCAGAAAGGTGGTCGTTTCGCAGAAGCTTTTGTGAGCAAATACATGAGGAGGCTACCTGCGGAAGGTAAGGTAGCACGCGGTGAGGAAAATACTTCGGACACTAGGACTAATTAGACACCCACCAAGTGTCCGGATTGTTCTGCTCACCGCGTGGGTAGGTAGGTAAACAAGGTAAAGTCTGTGGGAGCTGGAAGGCTTACGTGGGGGGCTTGTGCGCTACCTGCATAAGAGGACTGGAGGCGGCCAATCAGATAAACGAGGCTGAAACCATGGCAGACTGCCAACGTGATCGCACTGCCCGTTGAGCCTAATACATCATGATGTACGCCTGCCTTCAATTGTAGTGTTGTAAATCGTAGACCGGTGCCATAATAGATCGGCTGATAATCAGGGTTTGGAGCGTGCGCAGCGATGGCGGATTGGGAGCAGGACAAGAGGGCGTGGAAGCGAGTCTGCCTAGACCACACCTTACACTCCGAGGTCTATTCAAACAAGCCTGCTCGACTCGATCCTTATAGCGTTGTTGAAACGACAACAGACCTTTGCCACCAGACTGTTCAATTTTCGACCCAGCGACTGCCAAGTCTGACCTTAGCCGATGCATGGAGAAAAGATGATCATGACGAGCAGTGTCAGAACCTGCACACACAATGTAATGGAGCTGCATACAACATCATGGATCAGATATTCCCAGGCTCCTCCGCTTCCCCATCAGGACCAGATGAAGCCGCCCGTTTCGGTGTCAACAACGCAATTCCATTGCCTCACGCATTCGATTGGCCGGCTCCAAGCCAGCAGTATGATTTCATCGAGCAGCATGCGGCATGCTCCATGCCGCATGAAAATTATCGATTGTTGACCAGCGACGCTCCCATCGCTCAAAATACAACATTAATTAATTACAGTAGCAGCCAACCGGCCAACACCATCTCCATTTCCAACGTAGCGTCGCTTGATCCGTCTGAGAGTCAACATATTCTGAGCGGGCCCCATGAAGTTCCAAGCGGACTCCCTAAAGGACAAGTCTGCTTTGGCATGGTATGATTCTTTCTTTATTTGTTATCTGTCATCAAAGCAGTTCGGACTGATAGCTCAATCGTAGCTCGACCATATCCCTATCCATCGGCTGCAGCCTGATGTCTTAGGGCCTGGTGACGAATACATTGCAGTCTCCTTCAATACAGAATCGGAGATAACACAAGTCCTCTCTGACTCGGGGTATTTAATCGGAGCAGTCGACTCTCGGTACTCAAAGATATTCAAGGTCTTACAACGCGAAGAGAGTATTGAGTCTCAAGCTTACGTGGTCTCTCTGGCCCTCGAAAAGCATGGTACAAGCCGCAACCGAGTCAAACAAGGACGTAGACAGACCTCGAGGCTGCGGATCAGACCTTTCACGCTGTCGGTAATCTGGTACGGGCCAATGGATAAATTTGATGATATAGGCGAATTCTTCTTGCAATGCTCGGAATATCTGCAATCTCCTCTGCACTGCGATCGCAACGTACCCTACCGCAACCCTCAAAGCTTGTCCGGAAGAGATGAGAATCCATCTATGACATTTGACCTCAGGGAAAAACTTACCTTCTCCGAGTTCGAGACATTGGCGCAAGGAGTTGACCTATCGGCTAACCTTCAGACTGGTATCACTTTTCCGGAGACAGAACCACCAGCGGCAATTCGAACACCTCTATACAGGCAAGTCGACGCATCAGAACATATCTTTAATCTCATCATGCAAAGTCCCGAGCCATTGCTGACATCTTCCAGTCATCAAAAGCAAGCATTGACGTTCATGTTGATGCGCGAAAAAGATTCGAACGAAATTTGGAAGGCAGTTTTCAACGATACCAACGGTATGACGCGGTATGTTCACCGACTGTTGACGGAATGAAGTCCATGAGACGAAATGAAGAGCTCATAGTGTTCAAGATACGTGAACATGAAAACTGGAGACATTTGTGACTACCACCCTGGTGAGGTCAAAGGTGGTATGCTTGCCGACGCTATGGGGTTAGGAAAAACCTTGAGCATGATATCCCTGCTGGCGACAGACTGGCCACGTCGAGCGAATGAAATAGGACCGACCCTACTCGTTGTCCCGCCTTCTCTCCTCCGCACATGGGAAGGGGAGCTAAGGAGGCACACCCACCCAAATACCCTAAGGTACTGGAAATACCATGGGCCGAAGCGCTCAAATGACACTACAGTTATGCTTGCGCATGACATAGTATTGACGACCTATGATGTGGTGGCCTTGGAATGGCGCTGTCTCGACAACGGGCAGAAGCCACTTTACTCGCGCAGTTGGCATCGCATTGTCTTAGATGAGGGTGAGTCAGATCCCCAATTTATGAACATAACCGCCGACGTGTTTTCCTTAGCCCACGAGATTCGATCCTCCAATACAATCCGGGCTAAAGCCATCGGCGCGCTGCGAGGACACTTGCGTTGGGCGATGACGGGGACCCCGATCCAGAATCGGTGGGAAGATCTCGCCAGTTTACTTGAATTCCTCGAAGTCTATCCAAACAATGACATAAGATCACTCCGGGCCATGTTGAGATCCAACCCATCTAATTCGCACATACGAAGCATGCTTGCCTCAATATGCCTCCGTCGGCCCAAGAATACTATAGAGCTTCCTCCTCGAACTGATAAGATATGTAAAGTCAACTTTGAGGCCGACGAATCAGGGCACTACAAGAACATGAACGAATTCGTGACAGCTAATCTTCATGGGGAAGTAGGGCAAACTCACCTTAGGACTTACTCTAATATACTAGCGAAGATTAACTCGCTAAGGCAAATATGCAATCTTGGGACCCATTATCACTTGTCTCTGCCTGGATCGACTGGGTCCGAGAACCAAATTAACCCAGCGCAGGAATTGTTTGACGGTATGATATCTGCTGGCGCGGCCCTCTGCTCAGAATGCAACCAAAATCTTGGGGAAGGAGACTCGGATGCCCTTGGCAGACCACAACTCGCCACGTGCGGCGAATTGATTTGCGCTTCTTGCTTGGTGTCTTCAGAAAAATACCTAGATGCCAAACATGTAGGTTGCCAAGGCCGAGCACTCTGTAAGCTTTTCGCAGTGGATGCCTGTGGCCCAGCTTCGATTTCTACAGGCGGATCTGTGTCGCGGTTACCGACCAAGATTAGAGCATTGCAGAATGATCTACTGAAAGTGCCTGTGACAGAGAAGAGGTAAGCATTATGTTTAGAGCTGAAATATTGCTGCTACATGTTCTTATATAACCATTAGCATCGTCTTTTCCTTCTGGACTACAACTCTAGATCTCGTCTGCACGGCTCTCAGGGAAGTCGAGATACCTTATACACGCGTTGACGGGACGATGACGAGCAAAGAACGACAGCGTTCTCTTATGTCGCTTACAGCAGACCCTCGGATTCGAGTGATTCTGATATCTCTCCGCTGTGGCTCAACTGGGTATCTCAATCCCAGATGCCTCGATCAGCACATAATTTCTAACATCATCAGGCTGAATTTGACTGCTGCAAACAATGTCTTCCTCATGGAACCACAATGGAATCCTATGCTTGAGGATCAAGCTCTTGACCGTGTGTATAGGATTGGGCAGACCAAGGAGGTCACGACCATTAGGTATATCGTAAAGGGCACTTTGGAAGAGGTACGTTGTAGTCAACCCATATGTTTCACACTTATGCGAGTCTAAATGTGTCAAGAGCATTCGCCATCAGCAATTGAAGAAGCGAAACATGGCTGAGCATGCATTTGTACTTGCCAAGCGTAATGACGACTGGATTGAGGTCAGTATGAGCCTCTCGTATGGCCGAGCTTTTAGTTGACCTATCTTACTAGCTGCTACAGGCAATGCTTACCAAAGTGCCTTTCTGATCTCAGCGTTGATGGGACGACGGCCGAATTAAATCATAGAGTGCAGCGTTGTGATAGAGTATAAGATGAATCAGAGCTCTGATGATATGTTGTGACGGAACGTAGCAATGAATATGAAGGAGACTAAATCTGTAGTATGATCATACATCACATGAGTATGTTGTAGAAGAAGATTGGGAAAGGTGTCCTTCCCTCTCTGGCCCTGGAACTAGAAGCCTTGGCATTCTTGGCGCCTTAAGATGCTATCACTCGCCAGATTCCCACCAATGTGCCCAAGCCTGTGCTGATGCAGCCTGCTAGCTTCTGTGAACAACACTGATAGCTGTCAGCCATCATGGCCAAAGACCAGCAGCCTCTCCTCTCAGAAGACCGCCCTTCCTCCGACCAGTCCAGCGAGAGACTTGTCGAAGAAGAAGACGCCCTTTTAACCGGCCAACAAAAGCAACAGTCCAATTACGGTTGGAAATTCTGGCGCGAAGTTGGTCTTTTTACTTGGGCCCTCATCGCCACCCTTCTCCTTGTCATCTTCGCCGTCCTCTACCAATACAAGGATACCTCACAACCCAGTGGCTCCGGTGGACGGGGCAACGATGGCAAGCCGACAGGGAAGAGGAACATGATCTTCATGGTGTCTGATGGTATGGGGCCGACCAGTCTGTCGTTAACGAGGAGCTTCAGGCAGGCTGAAAGTGGTTTGCCTATTGATCATGTACTGGTGTTGGATCAGCATCTCATCGGATCGTCAAGGACGAGGAGTACGTCCAGTTTGATTACAGACTCGGCGGCTGGGGCTACGGCATTCTCATGTGGGAAGAAGAGCTATAACGGTGCTATATCAATGCTGCCAGATCACTCGCCCTGCGGGACGGTGCTGGAAGCGGCGAAGAAGGCTGGATACATGACTGGCTTGGTAGTAACGACAAGGATCACAGATGCAACACCGGCGTGCTTTGCAGCCCATGTGAATAGAAGAGAGGAAGAAGACAGAATTGCTGAGCAGATGATTGGCGACTACCCGCTAGGCAGAGTAGTGGATCTCATGCTCGGAGGTGGAAAGTGCCACTTTTTGCCCAATAGCACTCGGGGTTCTTGCCGACAAGATGATAAAGATGTGGTCGAAATGGCCAAAAGTAAGGGATTCAATTACGCGGATAATCGAAAAGACTTTGATGGCCTTGGGGTTGGCAGTGCTGTCAAGCTACCTCTATTGGGACTCTTCGCTCATACGGATATACCATACGAGATAGATCGAAGGAGCAAAAATGACATATACCCATCACTTGACGAGATGGCGCAAACAGCATTGAATGCACTGAGAGAAGCTACAAGAGACAGCGATCAGGGCTTCTTTCTTATGATCGAAGGGAGCAGGATTGATCATGCTGGTCACGGCAATGACCCTGTAGCCCAGGTACACGAGGTTCTTGCGTATGATAAGGCATTCGCAAGCGTTTTGGACTTCTTGGACAAAGATGACGTTGAGGGCGTTCTCGTGGGTACCAGTGACCATGAGACAGGTGGATTGGCTACAGCTCGCCGTAAGCAGCTTCACCTGCCTTTCCCTAACATGGCTGATCAAAGCAGAACTTCACGACGCCTATCCAGTGTACCGATGGTACCCTGATATGCTTATCAACGCGACTCACTCCGCGGAAAATCTCGCCTACCAACTCCACCACCACCTCTCCACTCATGTTGCAGCAGCTCGCGATGCCACAGCAGCTTACATCCGACATATTCTGCTCGAGCAAGGCCTCGGTGTCTATGACGCCACAGAGGACGAACTAAATCGGCTGATCGATAATTCAGAACCGTGGCCTGCTTCCTACATATTGGCAGACATCATCAGCCGACGAGCGCAAGTTGGATGGAGCACGCATGGTCATTCAGCTGTGGATGTAAATATATATGCTTCGAATCCTAAGCACGCGAGATCATTGATTGGAAACCATGAGAATACTGAGATTGGGGAGTTCATACGGGCGTATTTGGATGTGGATCTGGATGCTGTGACGAAAGAGCTAAAAGAGCAGGGAGCCGTTCTGTCGGTGGGAAATTCGCTTGAGGATTCCGACACACTGGCAGATCTGGATCATTACCAAGGTGACTTCAAGCGGAGTTTAGGATGTGATTGTGATAGTCACTAGATGAGACTGGCCCATTGAGTTTAGCAAAGGCGTCTTTATGTTTCATTGCTGGCATGGGTAAGGTGGCATAGGCTTGATGTTGTCTTACTAGAAGCTGATACCCATTCAATTCGAAACCGTTGAGTCCTAGGCGTCCTGCGATCCAACTTCTGTGAAGCCTACCACACGCTCCAAGATCAGGACCTTTTAGTATGATGGGTATTACAATTTCTTTCGCAAGAGCTAGGGGCAGACCAGATCCTTCTCTGCATGATGGATCTTGAAGTCATTTCCAGAGCATAATTTTTGGATCACATCTCTTGAGACTCTAGGGCTAACTGAAGCACGGTAGGTAACCTACCGTCATGAGGTCTGCAAAGCCCGAAATGCTTATACTGTTAGGAAACTTTGAAATGGAACATGCCAAAGATTCTAAGTCTATATCTATATAAATTGGGACTTTCTACCAAATCATAGAAAGACCAAGCTCAACGATTTTCAATCTAAGATTTGCGAAAGGACGATCTAGAAACAATGGGCCTATCGATAGTTGAACGCTATGTTTTGATACTCGCGCCTACGACAGAGTGTTCTGTTCCATCGCAGATGAATCGGCCATTTCAGAGGTCTGAAGGTGGCTTAGTCTGAAATGACCATATACAGGCCAGGGACCCCAATCTCCACAGCTTTCCAAGACATCAACGGTGAAAAGGTAGATTCTGCTCTTCTATCTAGAGTCTACCCAGGTCGAGAGGAAGCCTGCGCAAAAAATCTATAACCTTTATTCCCACCAGGCGCAGAAAGCACTTTTGCTGTTCGCTTTGAAAACCACCAGTCCCCCTACAGACATCTTTTTTTGGCCCTCTTTCTCGGGAAGTGTTGGAGAACTCAAATTTCGTGGCCTTCAGTTCCCGCAGTCTCCCGCAGACCCGCATCTTCTGCTTCCTCACCCGAGCTGGGCTGATTTGCAAATGTATCTGCACTTGGAGCTGCATTGGCCGCCGTTCTGTCCGGCATTCGCTCAAGCCCAGTGGCTGAACGTGTCCTCCTCACGTCATCTCCAGCGATTGTGCTGTTGTCAGACTCGGGCAAGCTGCTGCTTGGCTTGCAAACTGGGGGGTCCACCTGATCTGCACTAGGAACAGGTCCCGCCGGTGGAATTGGAGGCGAAGGATGAGGAGGAGCAGCTGGAGCAGCAGGCGCGCCTTGACCGTGACATGCCGGTCTAGTGCCACGGCCACAGCCACCGTCCACAGTGGTGAACACAACATTTGGGGCTTTGTTCGGTCGATTTTGATAGTCGATCAGAGCGTAGTATTGGCGCTCTTGGTTCGCCGGATACAAAGCCCAGATGTTCCGCGGCGGTGTCGCGATAGAACCCAGAGCCCGGTTCATGAGTTCACGGCGTTGTGTCTCGCCGAAACCATTACTCTCGAACTGTCCGATCATCCACAGATCCCAAGCTGCCTGTTCTTGTAGGACGAATTGGGATACAAGACGTCCCCTTAGCTTCACTGGTGGGCAAGTCCTGGGCACGATGAGCGGCTCGTTCAAGGGCTCCCACGATGGTTGGTCGTGGTAGAAGACGAGCGCGGCACTGACTGCGTCACATCGGTCGTTGATGTTGGCTTGCACGTCTGGGATGTTATGGCTGCATTGGCGGTAGTGGATGAGGTGGGTGATACACATCTTGGTCGATGTGTTGTAGGCGTCGAACGAACGGCTTCGAGAAGCACTCGGGAGACAGCGACTACCGAGGAAAGAGTGAGGCTTCTGATCGACAGGAGATTGAATCTTTCTGATAACGGTAGTCTAATGGAGTGTTGTGACTAGGATTTTGACGACCGGGTCTGCCAAAGGAGCCTTACCTAAGGTGCTGTATGCCTCTCTGAGTGTCTTCGACCCGTACTGAATTTGCTATTTTTCTGTAGGCTTGGAAAAGTCTGTAAAGTAAGATGATCGCCTGTCCTGGCGGTATCTCGACCAAGGCGTCCTACCAGGTACGTTTTTGATGTCTTGATATCCTGACGTGATCTTCTCAGTCTCGAATCCCTCAGCGCATGCAAGAAAGAAACAGTCTGTGTCTGATGGAAGGCTTGAGAAGGAAATCAAAGCATGCAATGAATGTAAATCAGTCTGTTGGTGTTATTATCCCTGTGGTGTTGACCTTGAAAGCGATGTCTCTGTCAAGATCGATCCCCCCTTAAATACCCCTGCCTCCCACCAATCCCCACTTTTATCTTCACCCGCGCCCCCTATCAGCACGAAGTGATGATATTATCTTCTCTTGATACAAATGCGAACAGTGACGCTTTCCTCAGTATCACCCCACAAGCTAAACCACTGCTCTGCCACCAAAGCAAACCATTCCTGCCTTCAATACCATCCAGTGAATGAGTCGTCTCGATGATGAGATATCCCTACGGACGTATATCTATATATATCTATATCTATATCCCTACGGAAAAGAAAGTAATCGTGTTACGCACGTCATGGGCGTGAAGGGGGATACTTAAGATCGGACGATGCTATTTGAGTGACATCGCGGAAGGAGATGAAGAATTTGCGGTTTATATTCGCAGGTATAAGTATCAGGGGATGAAGAATCGATGCTCTATGTGCCAAGGCTTTTCATCTAATGATGCCAGCTTGAGAGGCAGAGATCTTGTGGTCGAGAGACACCAATTCTGCCAAATGGGCTCAGCAATGGCTTTCTTGACGCGCTGGATAACCTCAAACTGTCGTTGCCCAAAGTACAACCTTGACTCCGATCCAGCGAGAGATTCTACAGGGAGGTGCTGTCACAGGAGAGGAGCAAGGCAAAGGCCAGCTAAACAAACTCCATTACTCCTTATAAACCATATTCTCAAACCCTTTCTCACAATGATAGCAGGCAACCCTCATCCCTCATCCCCCCTTCTCCCTCCGCCTACCACCCCCCATGCCCATGCCCATCCCCTCACGAATCCCAAATCCACCCCCTCTCCCCCCTACT
>JAABUK010006295.1_pt1 | contig 17824 bp, 19 predicted proteins | sample 5559141 | NCBI WGS metagenome assembly JAABUK01 (sample SAMN10711869, study PRJNA513367) | rock metagenome | isolation source: Antarctica rocks | place: Antarctica: Victoria Land, Pudding Butte nord | collected 2016-01-03 | reverse complement strand
CTGTATCTCCATGAAACCCTCCAGTCGCACCATCCCAACCCTCCATGGGTCAGAATGATCGGGCTCGGCCTCAGCTGGGGATTTTTCAAGCGACCAATCCGGGGAATCTTAAGATACCGCTGACAGCTCACGCCGTACGCGGCCCGAAGCACACGCAGCGACGCGGCAAGACCCCTGTCCTCAATGTGGAGGAAGCCCGTGCGCTGATCGATGCGATCGACGTCACTTCCCTGCCCGGACTGCGCGATCGCGCTCTGATCGGCCTGATGGTCTACACCTTCGCCCGCGTGGGCGCGGCGGTCTCGATGAAGGTGGAGGATTTCTATGTGCAGGGACGGCGTGGCTGGGTTCGGCTCCACGAGAAAGGCGGCAAGCAACACGAGATGCCGACCCACCACAATCTTGACCGCTACCTGGAGGAGTACATTGCCGCCGCCGGCATCGCCGCCGATCATAAAGGACCTCTCTTCCGAACGACGCGCGGCCGATCGGGCGAGCTGACTGGCAATTCCCTGCTCCAGTCCGATGTGTGGCGCATGATCCGCCGGCGAGCGCTTCTCGCTGGAATCAAGACCGAGATCGGCTGCCACACCTTTCGGGCCACCGGCATCACAGCGTATCTCAAGAACGGGGGAAGGCTAGAGGTCGCCCAGCAGATGGCTGCCCATGAGTCATCCCGGACCACCGGACTCTATGACCGTAGGGATGACGAGGTTTCTCTCGACGAGGTCGAGCGGATTGGCATTTGAGGGTAAAGAGACAATGCTGGGCTATCGTCAAGCTCTCCCTAGCCTGACTTGCGAATCGCCCCCGTACGAGCTGCAGACCAAGACATCAATGCCGATACCCACGTGCCATAGCTGAAAGCCTTGTCTTCGCTCTTGCAACTATATCGTCGTAAGTTCGAAGCTCGACGCCTGGAAGGTCTAGGCTAATGTCTTTTCTCTGAATCGGATCAACAGAACCCTTGCGACCGATGATCAGGAACATCCTTGGCTTGTAAGCCTGGAGGTTATATCGCTCAGCGATGAGGCGGCGATTCCTCGACTCATCAAAGAATCGAGCATAAGCCCGAAGCTGAGCACATCCTTCAACAACTGCGCTGGAGTAGCGATCTCTGTTCGGTTTAAGAGTGAAGATCTTGGCGTTCGGTAGCTTCAAGTCGAGAAGGTCACAGAGTTCACCGGAGCTGTGTGGTTCGAGGACAAAATCCGGGATGAGACTACCCTCGTCGCGACTCAACACAACATGGGGGTGAGCAGCTTTATACTCCTCCCCTTTGATCAATCCTGGGTTTCGCTCGAAGAATTCCTGTAGATCACGTTCACGCGTACCAGCATTGTTAATCAGGTCCTCTAGCTCATCGACCGCAGCTTTCAACGCCAGGGTCTCAGCCGACCACACGTAGAGAATACTTTGAAGTCGCTGCACCTCTTCAACAAAGGAGCAATTACCGTCGGGGGAGATCGCAACCAGTTTGAAACGATCTCCTACCACTGTGACCGCGAGAAGATCGTCTTTGGGCGTGACTAGAGTTGACTCCCCGACTGCTGTTTCCTCTCGCAATTTGGTCAGTAGGTCGGTTGGGTGTACTGGCATCGGCAGAAATGCAAAGGTCGTACCAGCTAGTGAATTTGCGTCCCGCACCTCCCTTTCGTGTCTTGCACTGTCGAAGAAGTACACTTTGCAGCTTGGAAATTGCGCATGGATCTCCAAAGCAGCTTTGAGCCCGCTGTTTGTACCCTCCATGTAGATGTTTGTAATCAGAAACTGCGGCTTGAAATGTTCCGATGCAGTGACCGCCCTAGGCCCACTGTGAGCTGCTAGCGCTTCAAAACCGGCTTGGTTGAGAATGATGGCAAGGGTATTCGCTATGACCTGTTCGTCGTCAACAACAAGGACTCTAAGCTTCGTTGCCGGCGGGTCCAAGGGTACTCCGTCTTAAAGAAGTGAGCAGATCGCTTGAACAGCGGTAACGCCCTTCATCGTCCGTAGAAAGAATGTAACAGATGCCGCGAATGCGTCAGAACCCACCAGTGACGTGCAATAACGTCCCTTTATCGTATGTAGATTTCGCCTAGAGAAAGAGGGCCCACGCGAGGCTTCCTATAAGGCGTTCAGGGGAAGAGCGTCATGAGAATATGAGTGAAAGCATGGCTTACGATCTGACTTCCATCCCGCTCGATGCGGAAAGCTTCACAGCCGCTTCTGCCATTCTGGAAAGTTTCTACGCCGCAGGTAGTGATCTGAACTCCCCAAGGCTTCTGGAATTGGAAGGCGCTTACGGCATCACATTTGCCGAGGCTGCCGACGCTCTCAGTGCCCACCGGCTCTACCTGGCGAAGCAGAATGTTATTGGCTAAGGCTTGATGTCGTCACGGTTCAGCAGATGCTCGTTCCCCGCAAAGTCAGGTTTTGGCAAAACGAGCCCTCCGGACTGGCGGGCGCACACGTATACCCGGCTGTAACGCTCGTTTCAGGATTAACAAGGGTGCACCTCTTTCCTGTAAACGCAATTGGCAATAGTTGCCAATAGGCTTTATCGTAGAAGGAGGAGACGCCGCCATGCCGACTCGCAACGTTAATCTGACGGACCACTACGATAGCTTCATCGACACCAGCATCGCCCTCGGTCGCTTCAGCAACGCCAGCGAGGCCGTCCGGGCCGGGCTGCATCTCTTAGAACGCCAGGAAGCTGAGGACCAAGCCAGGATTGAATGGCTGCGCGGCACTACCAAGGAGGCTTTTGCGGCGCTCGATCGGGGCGAAGGTGTTTCGCTATCGTCCGCTGATGACATCGATACTTTCGTGAAAAGTGCGATCGAAGAGGGAAGAGCCGCGCGTCGCACGACCCATGCGTAAGACTTTCCTCGCGTCATACTTGCCCGGCTTTCGCCGCGATATTCAGGAAATTGTCGCTTGGAGCGAAGACCAGTTCGGAGCGTTCGCTGCTGATCGCTACGGTCTCTTGATCCAGCAAGCGTTACGCGACGTACTGGAAGAGCCAACACTTCCAGGTGCAAAGGCGCGCCCTGACCTTGCACCCCACGCCTATGTCTATCATTTGATGTTCAGCCGCGAACGAGTGGCCGGCGAACGGGTGAAAGCCCCACGTCACTTTGTGCTCTACCGCTACATGGACGAGAAAGTTGAGTTTGCCCGTTTGCTCCATGACAGTCGTGATCTTGCCCGGCATGTACCGCTAGCGCTCCAAGGCGAGTAATTACGGCTGTCCGATTGCGTGATCGACCGCATGACAAGGGACATTCGCAGGCGTGATCAGGCGGACGGTGGAACGTGCGATAACGTCCTTTATCGTATATAGAAGCGGGTAGGACGGGGAGGTCAAGTCAAATGTCCGAAAAGTCGACTTCACGGGAAGCACGACTTCCGCAGCGAGGCTGATAACACAGGCGATCTTGAGGCCAATTATCAACCTCAGCTTGGACCGCTCCTTGCGAGGCAGCGTGCTCAGGAGATGCTCACGCTTCGTCTCCTCTTTGCCGCTGCTGAACGCACCCCTGTCACTCACTCTCTCGTCATTTTTTAGGATAGAGTCCGTCAGTTCGCGCTTGATCCTTATCTCCCAGAACCCAAAGACGAACCCACCCATGATCGTTATAAGGTAGAGCCCAGCCTTCCATGTGAACACTGCGGCATTGTCTCGCACGACTTCTCGTCCAAGTGTTTGTCTTTGGGGAAGTACCTCGAAGACTTTTGGGGCGATCACCAAACACAAGCGCGATTAAAGACTTATGACGTCTCATTCTGAGCTGTACTCCGATTCAACCTTGTCATTTGGTAAACAAAGGGCGGAGGATACACAGCATGAAAAGCATGCATGCTCTGTTGGTTCTAGGCTTGCTGGCCAGTCCGGGGGTAAGTCAAACGAGTAAGCACGACTCGCCGGCCGTCGACCGGCTCCTCAAGGACACAGAAGCAATCGCTTCCAGTCAACACAAAAATATACTGCTCATCTTCAATGCTTCATGGTGCGGCGCCTGTCATAGGTTAGAGAGCTTCCTGGCCGACCCGGCTATGCGTCCGATCTTTGATCGCCATTTCGTAAAGCTGGTCGTGGACTATGGCGAACGCTCCCATGACACACGGCACCAAGACACTCCCGGTGCAGACGAGCTGATTGACTCCCTTCACGACACAGACACCGGCCTCCCGCTCATCGTCATGCTTAGCAGCAGCGGAAAGCCCATCGTGGATTCGGTTCGTCCCGTATACGGTCGCCGAAATAACCACGCCAACATCGGCTATCCCTACAGTCCAACGGGGATCGATTGGTTTTTAGAGATGCTAAGGCGTGCCGCTCCTTCGCTCACCTCGAACGAGAGCGAAACGATCCAGAATTGGTTGCAGCAGCACAGTGACTACGGGCGCATCGAACCGACATCAAACCGATGAAGCAGGCATCCAGACGGTGAAATCTCCTCTGCCGCCGCCAGTGACCGATCGCGGCCATACTTCATGGAAAACGGCAACTTCGACAATCGAGGCGGGTTCCTTCGTCGAGATCCCGCGACGCAACTGCGGCCCCGCTCAGATGGGTGGCGATGGTCTGCCATGATGGCACGCCTGAAGGGTGCCCTTCTACGGAAACTCATTGAAAAACGGTGTTTTCGGAAATTTCGCCGCGCTGAGTTTACCCACGACAACTCTGGTTGTTATGGGTAAGACTGCGGCCTCAGCGGTTTTTCTTGCGTTCGCTTTAGAGGCTTGAGAGCATGTCCTTTATGCAAAGTGGGATTAAGTCTTGCTTTCTTCAGCGCTGTCTAGGCTTCGTGGTTCTCTTGTTTGTTTCCGTTTTGGCAGCTGCATACAATCCAGTTCTGGTGAGAACGGTAGAGGCTAAAGAGAAGGTTCATGACTGGAAGAGCGGGAAGCTCACGGATATCGATCAGCGGGATGCTTCCCGTTTAGTCGAGGGCACCAGTCATGAACGGATCTATTGGACGTATACGGTGGACGACGGGACGTACATTTGGAAGCTGCAGCGGGACACCCGACGGCGCGACAAGCCTGTAAACACAACGATCAACACCATAGTCGACTTTGCTGTCGAAGGCCAAGACGCATATATCAAAGATGAGCAGGGGGAAGCACACAAGCTCTCGGTGCAGACAAAAACACTCAAGCAGCCTTAGAGATCCCTCCTGGCCCCGTGCTCAAGATTGGAGCTCAGCTTCTCAAGAAGTACCTCATACCTGCCTAAGAGCGCGTCATCCGATAACTTAGCTTGCTCCCAATTTGGGAGCGGGTTACACTCGACTCGTGAGAGTCATTGCACGCGGCACCCTGAACGGTTTTGTTCGAAATAGGGTTGATGCCAAGCACAAGAAAGCCGTCAAGGCTCATTTGGATGCTTGGTATGCCGAAGCTGCTAAAGCCGCTTGGAAGTCCTCAGCCGAACTCAAGAGCCAGTACACCTCCGCGAGCATTGTGTCGGCAGAGCGAGTCGTCTTCAACATCAAAGGGAACGATTACAGGCTCGTTGTGGCAATCAACTATCACTTCCAAGTCGTGCTGATCAAGTGGCTCGGCACTCACAAGGAGTACGACAACATCGATGTGGAACAGGTGACATATGACGAGAACCGCTATGCAGATCCGGCCCATTAGGACGGAGCAGGACCATAGGGCTGCCGTGGCCCGCATTGAAGAACTGATGAGCGCTTCGCCGGACACCGCCGACGGGGATGAGCTCGATGTGCTCGCAACCCTGGTGGACGCCTATGAGGCGAAGCACCATGCCATCGACGCACCCGATCCCGTGACAGCCATTCAGTTCCGTATGGAGCAGCAGCACCTGAGCCGCAAGGACCTGGAGCCTCTCATTGGAAGCCGAGCCCGCGTCTCTGAGGTTTTGACGGGCAAGCGTCCCTTGACGCTGGAGATGGTGCGCCGTGTGAAGGTTGGGCTGGGCATCTCTGCCGACCTGCTCATTATGCCTGCGCCGGCGTTAGAAGGAATTCGCCCCGGGTCCCGGCTTAGGCTGGCAAAAGCAGCGGCTCCGGCGAACGTCTCTCGAGGCGGCCGGGTAAGAAAGCAGCTTTGATTGGTTGAGAGAGGGCCGGACCGACTATCTCCGCTCCGCATTCGGTTCGCCGCTTTCGTTGTGAGATGGTCGTAGTCCTACATACGACTAAGCGGCGAAGGAGTAAATCAATGAAGCGGTGCATCCGAATGGTGGCTTCTCTGGCGGCAATGTTTACCTGCGTCAGCCTTCTAAAAGCGCAGAATGCTCCGAAGCCAGACATCTCTCCTCACACCGTTCAGATGATCTCGGTTGAGCCTAACGTCAAATTAGAGGTTCTTGATTGGGGAGGTACGGGGCGGTCTCTCGTTCTTCTCGCAGGTATGGGCGACACGGCTCATGTGTTCGACACTTTTGCTCCAAAACTCACTGCAAAGTACCACGTGTACGGAATTACCCGGCGTGGGTTTGGTGTATCCAGCAAGCCCGAGTTTGTGACGGCCAACTACAACGCGGCGCGTCTCGGCGATGACGTTCTCGCCGTGATCGAGGGGCTTCACCTGAGCCATCCCGTTCTGGCTGGTCACTCCCTCGCAGGAGAAGAGCTAAGCGATATTGGATTTCACCATCCTGATGTCGTCGCCGGACTCATCTACCTGGACGCGGGGTACTCCTACGCCCTCTACGATCAGGCTCATGGACAGATCATGCTTGACGCGGTTAAGTTGCACGACATGCTGCCACAAATTGTTCCGGGGAAGATCCCTAGCGATGTTCCGAAATCCTTAAATGAAATTCTGGCTCAGCTCAAGCTTGTAGAGAAAGAGATTGTGGAGTACCTGCCGCTGTTGCCGCCGTCGCCTTCTGTTGCGAGTCCACGACCAGATCCGCCACCCTATCTCTTTGCCATGTTCTCCGGCCAGGAGAGTTTCCCGACCATTCATGCTCCGGCGCTCGCGATCTTTGCGGTGCCTCACGATTTCGGTCCGACGGACCACTCCGCATCCCGTGCCCAGCTAGAGGCGCGGGATCTACGGATCACCGAGTACCAGGTGAAAGCCTTTGAGACACAGGTTCCTAGTGCGCACGTCGTTCGCATCCCGCACGCAAGCCACTATGTATATCGATCAAACGAGGGAGACGTTCTTCGAGAGATGAACGCCTTCATTGCTGCGCTTCCGTAAGCAACATCGCTGCGACTGTACAGAATTCAGCTTATCGGGCTTAGTTACTTTATATGTATAAGATACACGCATGATAAAGGACCTATCATGCGTGAACAAGAGCCACTCCTAATTAGATGCCAGCGCCCCCGGAGACCAACACGCAGGCGTACCGCGCTTTTGATGCCCTTCTAGACAATGCAAAGCCTCCACAAAGTGCCCTGCCAGAAGCGCCACTAAACCTCTAATACGACCCTTGATGCCTTTCTGTACGGTCATGACGGTGCAAGTGAATACCAGATTGGCTGTGGCGTTCACTTGCCACGAGACAGCTTACGTTTCATAGGAGCTTTCACTTTGCCGCTCTTTGTACCCTTCTGTGACTCAGATTGGTTTAACAACTCCGTCTTCCGCGCAGGAAGCGGTCGAGCGCTACGCCCGTGATCTAGGCATTATTGCCGAGGTGAAATATCGGTTGGACGCCTTGAGCACGCCCCAAAAGCGCCTGCTCTTCTCCAGCGTCTAGCGGCTGGAAATTCTGGGCCACGTCCATCGCGAGGCGGAAGTAACGCTCATCGCCAGGAGGCAGCGCAGCTGTAACGGGATGTCCAAGCGTCCAGCGCAAACCAAGCGAGGCCTCGCTGGGAAACGCCGCAGGCTGATACCAGCACTTTGGCTCTGGATGATTCTGTTTCTGGTTGTCGGCCCAGACAGTTTTGGCCATTCCCTTGAGAGCGAGAATACCGATGTTCTTCTCCTGGGCTCGCTTAAGAATCTGCGGTCCAAAATTTGCCTGACTGAAAAGAACCCAGTTAACCGGAAAGAGAATGGTATCGAAGGGGTAACGATCCATCGCTGCAAGTGCCGTTTCGGCCGAGTGTACAGAAAATCCGATGTAACGGATCTTTCCTTCCTTCTTTGCAGCCTCCATGGTCTCCATGGCGCCCCCGGGCGCCAGTACGGCGTCGAGCTCGGTCATTTTCGTGAGGGCGTGAAACTGATACAGATCAAGGTGGTCGGTCTTGAGCAGCTTCAAGGATTGTTCGAGCTGAACACGTGAATCATCGCGCGATCGTCCTTCCGTCTTACAAGCAAGGAAGCAATTCTTACGATATGGTGCGAGTGCGGGTCCGAGGCGCTCCTGTGCATTACCGTAGCTGGGCGCAACGTCGAAGTAGTTGACACCGCGGTCCACGGCTTCGGAAACGATGTTGCTGGCTGCACCGGTCTCCTCGTTCATGACGACGATGCCACCGAATCCAATGATAGAAAGCTTCTCGCCGGTCTTGCCAAGGGTTCGGCGGGGGATAACGCGAGAAGGGGTGGTGGGCATCGCGTGAAGCGGTTTGCAGCTTGCGACAACGGCGGTACTGGCGGCTTGGCAAAGGAACGCACGGCGCTTCATTAAATAAACCTCGGCGAGCGAGTTGACCAACACATCAATGTTACGCCTCGCACAAAGCCAGTGTCCTGTACATCGGTAGCTCTCGAAATTCAGGATAGACCTCAACTGTCCGTGAAGTCGCCATTTCGGACAAGTGGAACCTGTCGCCTCAGCATCCCAAACGCTATCGCGGTAGGGATGCGCATTACTGCGCACCCCCCGCACAGATCCCGGCGGGCGTATTTCACGCACCGGGCTCCCACCTTGGGTGTTTGACGACGAAGCGAACGCTCGGCCATGGATGAAGGATGCGTGGAGATGGCAGGAACTCCGCCGCGAGTTTCGCCATCCGGTTCCATGTAGTGTGATCGCGTTGGCTGCGCTGTACAAGCGAGCGCCTCCAGAGATCAACCACATAGTGCCGGAAGCCCCGAGGCATTTGCTGTTAGTCGGTACTGCGTGATACGCGAAGTATCCGCGGACGACTTGTCCCAGCCACTTTCCCTGTATCGGGATCGGTTCGTGCATGCGCCGCCTCAACTCCTCTTTGATCGCTCGCAACCTTGCCCGCATCCGGTCCCGGCGCGTCTGCCGCTTGAGCTGAAAGGCGCCCCGGGGGACGGGGCTGATTCAGGCGAAGGCGCGCATCAAGAAAGCGCAGAAGTTAGTGCGTCTTTCTGGCGTTGAGGCGATTTGCGCGGCGGCGTAACTTCTTCACACCCCCTCCCCAGGTCAGCTACAGAGCCAGGTTTTTCGAACTGAGGTGCGGCCCATGCGGTTGAATCTGAGGCGAATGTTGCCGACCGTTGCCATGTTGCTGGTTGCCATGGTGTTTGGAAGCAGTGTGGCCGATGCGGCGGGACCGCCGATGGATGCTGCACGTGCGAAGCTGGCGCTTGAGGCTCGCGGGATCGGTTCCGCTACAAAGGTACGGCGGGGCGACGGAGCTATGCACCGGGGAACGATTGTCTCGCTCGGGGAGCAGAGCTTCGTTTTTCAGGAGAAAGGCAGACCGCCGTCCGAGGTCCCTTTCTCCGAAGTAAGATCGGTGCAGGGCCTGGGGATGTCGCGTGGGGCAAAGATTGGACTGGGGCTGGGCATTGGGGCAGCGGCATTCGTAGTCCTGCTTGTGATTGGGGCTGCCAGCGCGCCGCCCATTTAGAACTAAAGCGATGGAGATTGAATCTTCAAGGGGTCCCCCAACAATGGAAGCGTTCCGATGTACCCGACGAACGCGGCTAACGGCGCGTCGAGCGATTTTGTGTGAAGTCTCATCGCCGTCTCCTGGTCTGCAAGGTGGGCTTCTCCTTCTTCGGTAATCAGAAGGTGATGCAGAAACCCGTGCTGACCCGCTGGAATATCCGGGTGTCCATGTTCCGCATGTACCAGCTCGTGAGCGATAGCCACGGCCCGCAGCTCGGGGGAGGAGGCAGGTCAAGGTTACTAGATCCTTTGATTATGGACGTCCGGTACAACTTGGATAACGACGGATTTTGAGCCGAGCGTCGAATGCACGGCTTTGAGAACGATCTTTCCGGAGCTGGCGGGGGAGCTCTTAATCCAAATGGCTCCAGTACCTCCGCTCTCAGTGAGCGAAAAGGGATTGTCGCCGACGAGGACGCCGGGGCCGGTGAGCTTCATGGTGACGTCACCTCCAGCGAAGAGCCGGGGGGCGCCGAATTTGTCGGCGATTTGGAAGACGACACGGGTTGCGTCGGTTCCATCGCCGACGATGGCCAGGTCGTCGGCGGTAAGCACGAACTCGTCCTTGCCCGCGTTCGCGGAGAAGGATCGGGAGAGCGCGGGGCGGTTTGCGACGTAGCCGTCGATGCGCAGCTCGGGATGGCCAGCGCCGTCGAGGTCAAGGGCGGCGAAGAATGGCGGATATTTAAGGTTGGGATAGTTGGTTCGATCCGGTTGAATTGTGGAGTGTACTTTGCCATCGAGGAAGAGCTCGAGGCGATCGCAGTTGGAGAAGATGACGGCGTTGCTGCCGGGACCGCGCGGGGTCGTTGGGCCGAAGTCCCAATAAAAATTGGGCATGATGATGGGACGCTCGGCGGGGCTGACCTGAGACTGGTAGAAGGAGGCACCAAGTTTCGGAATGCGGAAGACGTCGGCGACGCCGGGATTTTTGACGCCTTTGTACGAGTTATCGGGACTGCCGTACTCGAAGGCGCACCACGCGATGACACCGCACATGCGCGGATACGCCAGCGCCCTGTCGTGTGCCTGAGCGTGATACAGGGCCTGTTTATATTGAATGGCAACATCGCCGCCGCGACGATACACGTTGCCGAATCCTTTGGCGGTGTAGGTGCGCTGTCCGACCGTTTCGGCGAGCATGTAAGGCACGCCAGGCAGAGGCGGAAGAATCTGCACGGTGCCATCTGGCGATTGGTGATAGTCATCCATCGCAAAGACATCTTCGTGCCAATCCGTCTCCCAGTTGGTAGTGTGCGTCATGGAACCGGAGTCGGGGCGGGAGTCGTCGAGCGACTTGGCAAGCGCGGTGGTGCGGCGGTAGAGAGGTTGAACGTCAGCTGATTCGTTGACGCGCACGCCCCAGATGACGATGGAGGCGTGGTTGCGATCGCGGCGAATCATGTCGCCAACGTTCTGGACGACCTGGTCCTGGTAGGGGGCGTCGGCACCGATGTACTGCCAGCCGGGAGTCTCCTCCCACACCATGAGCCCGAGTTCGTCGCAGGCTTCGAGGAAGGCCTCCGACTGCGGGTAATGGGAGCAGCGAACGATGTTGCAGTTAAATTCATTGCGGATGATCTCGGCGTCACGGCGCATAACGCGCGGGGGCATGGCGTAGCCGACGTAGGGGTAAATCTCGTGGCGGTTGAGGCCGAAGAGGTGGAGACGGCGGCCGTTGAGGAAGAAGCCGTCCACGGTGAAGCTTGCATCGCGGAAGCCAATTCTGGTTCGGTAGTCGTGCACCGGTTCGCCATCGATTGAGAGCGTGGTGACAAGATCGTAAAGGTGCGGGCTGTCGATGTCCCAGAGCTTGACGTCGCTGAGGCCCGACAGAGTCAGCGCCGTGTCGGTCTTGCCGGCTTGCGTAATGGTGATTTCCTTCCGAACGCTGGAGATGATCTTACTTCCATCCATCAACTTCGCCTCGAGATGGGCGGGGCCGTGTGATGCTACAGCGGCGTCAATCGAACACGCGATTTCAACACGTCTGGTGAATTTGAGCACGTCGACGGGCTTTGCAAAGACATCGCTGAGGAACACCTGGGGCACGGCGTAGAGGCTGACGCCGCGGATGATGCCGCCCGGCAGGTAATAGTCGAGCGCATGGGTACCGCGAGGCGAACCCTCCGGCGGCACGTTCTGGAAGCGGGCGTCTACCTTTAAGTCGAGAACGTTGCCGCTCGTCTTGAGCAAGGAAGTGAGCTCATAAGTGAAGGGCAGATAGCCGCCCTGATGGGTGGGCAGGGGGGTGCCGTTGACGGTTGCATCGGTGCTGACCATGACCCCGTCGAATTTGACGAAGAACCGCCGATTGGTGAACTCCTTTGGTACGGAGAAGTGGCGGCGATACAGAAAGAGGTCCTGCCATGATGCGGCATCCCAGTCCTGCCAGGAAAGTTTGGCGACACAGTGAGGCAGCGTAACCTTCGTGAAAGCGCTATCGTCGATGTGGCCTTCTTTGGCGTTGGGATCGACCTTGCCCCCGAAGAGCCAATCCTGGTCGAGCGCGAACAAGAGATGGGCTGGGCCGGTCCGCGAGGTTTTGCCTGCCGGAGCGAGACCCCACAGAGAGCCGGCTGCGAGTGTGGCGGCTCCGGCAGCGCAGGAGCGGACAAAGGTGCGGCGGGAGAGTTGGCTTTGCTTTAAGAAATCGAAATCCATGGTTAAGTGTGCCGTCCAGTTTTGAAAGTCTTGGGAGACGCCTACAAATGAGCTGACACTGCAGCCGTGATCCCTTTCGGTTGGTGGCGGCCCATGCGCAAAACCCTCCACCCTATACCCTTCGGCCTCGGCTCCTTCGCGGATGACGGCCAGTGTCGTGGTCTTCCCGGCTCCGGCTATGCCGTCGATCTTCTCCCGCGACGCGAAGACCTCACGAGCGGCTTCCTGCTGCGAACGGTTCAGCTCCGGGTGCCGCTCCAGCGTATCGAAGCGTTCTCTCCCCTCCATCAGCATTGGGTCGCCGTAGCCGCGCCGGTTGCCCTGCTGCATCTGGCCGACGATCTCCCGCTCCATCCGCACCATTTGCGCGGTCGTGATCTGCGGTCCGCGAACCGACGCCTGCGCCTCGCGGAACTCGCCTGCCTGAATCCGCTGCTCGAACTCTTGCCGAACGTGCGAGTAGTTGATCTCGCCCATGCCGCGATTCAGCGCCGTTTCGCAGAGCGCACGCCGGTCCTGTACGGCATCTTTCTCTAACAGGTGATCGCGGGCATACGTCACGGCCTGTTGTGCCGTCTGTGCCGGAGAGCGGGTCTGTTCCTGCTGGACCTTCTGAGTACGCTCCAGTGCTTCGGCCACTACCCGGTCGGCCTGATAGCCGAACTGCCCGGCAAGCTCCCGGTGCTGGCGCTGCACCTCCTCCGGCGACAGCAGCTCCTTCTTGTCACGTGTGCGGTGGGCGGCGATCTGCCCTGCGGCCGCGCCGTCGATGCCCTGCTCCCGCTTGTAATCCTGCACCTGCTGCCGCCGTGGGCTCGACGCCTCCAGGTACTCCCGCGTGTAGCCCTTGATCTCCGGCTGGCCATCCTTGCCGCGCTCCAGCTCGTAGCCGAGCTTTGCAAGGCGCGTGGCCAGCTCCGCGCGATAGATTGCCGTGCCGTAGTGCTGCGAAGCGTACAGCTCATGCGACTGCACGGAGCGGGTCTGGCCGTTCTCCCGCTCGGTCACGTTGAAGATCACGGCATGGGTATGGAGCTGCGGCGCGGCGTAGCCATCGACGGGCCGCGCCGTGTCGTGCTCGAAGGTGGCGGAGGCGAACTTGCCGGTCGTCTCCGGGGCATGCACGTTGCCGATCCGCGCCTGGGTGTAGTGCTCGATCTCGCCCAGCGCCACGCGGACACTCTCCCGGTGCGCCTCCCGCACCCGCTTATCGCCGCCAACAAGCGCGGTTAGCGAAACGGACTTCGGCGCGGAGAACGTGGCATCCCATCCGGCGCGGTGCTCCACGCTCGTCACTTCCCTGCCGCTCTTGCCTTCGTAGGTCCGGGAAACCTGATGCCGCACGAGCTGCTCTTCGGTGAACGGATGCTGGCCTTCGCTCAGTCGCGCAAAATGGTCGGTGCCGACCGCGCTCTCCAAGCCCCACTGCTCCGCAAGCCTGCCCTGCCACTCGCTGAAGCCCTGCTGGTCGCGGCTCCAGTAGTTCTGCCGCTCCGACGCGAACTCCCGCGCATGGTACGTTCGCGCCTGGCCGGCCGAAAGCGGTTTCGAGGACATCGTGAGCATGGTTATGGCCGGTTCTGGTTTCCCTCAAAGATTACTTTTCCAGCGCGGATGCCCGCAGGCACTCTTACGTGACTCCCAACAGAGCTTATCTTCCCCTTGAGGATGAGGTCACCCTGGTTTTCACCCGATGCACGAGATCGCTCAGAAAGGGTGCCGGGAAGCCCATAGGTCATTCCATCACTGTAAAATTTCGCGTAGGCCCTGAGCAGGGATCGCTCTCGCTTGTAACTGCACCTATTTGTACACAGGAGATCAACTATGACCACGAAGACCTGGACTCGCCCTGATTTTGTAGCTGTAAGCCTCGGCTGCGAGATCAACTGCTACGCCCCTGCGGAACTCTAAACGATGTTTCGGTTCAAATTGCTGGGGACTGCCGCCGGTGGTGGCAGTCCCCAGTGGAATTGCGCGTGCATTCTTTGTGAGCTAAGCCGACGCCATCCACAGGTTTTTGAGCCACGGCTCCAGTTGCAGGCAGTGATGTCGGCCGATGGAGAGAACTGGTTCCTCCTGAATGCGTCGCCGGACCTTCGGGTTCAGATCGAAGCCAATCCTGAGCTGCAGCCGGTCCCGACACGCGGCAAACGCAACACCCCGATTCAAGCCATCATCCTGACCAGCGCCGATTTAGACCAGGTGCTCGGCCTGCTGTTGCTGCGGGAGTTCCAGCCGCTCACGGTGTATGCGACCGCGCTGGTGCGCCGGACGCTGGAAGCGAACAGCTTCTTCCGGATGCTGGAGCGCGTTCCCAACCAGCTCACCTGGCATGAGATCGTTCCGGGCGAGACGTTCGCGGTGGGCGCGAGCGGTATCCTCTGCACGCCCGTCCCGCTCGCCGGCAGCCTTCCTTTCTACGCAAAAGAGCTGGACACGCACGAGCATGGTCAGGCCAGCCTGGGGCTGGTGCTCGCGTGCGAGGGCCGCCGCATCGCCTATACACCGGCACTGCCGGAGATCACGGACGATCTCCTGGCGATCTATCGATCCTGCGATACGGTGCTCGTTGATGGCACCTTCTGGAGCGACGCGGAGCTGACGCGGACGCACACGGGCACGCCGCTGGCGCGAGCGATCGGCCATATTCCGATGAGCGGAGAGGACGGGACCATAGCGTTGCTCGCGGAGGCGAACGTTCCGCGCAGGGTCTTCGTCCATATCAACAACACGAATCCAGTGCTCGACCCGCGCAGCCCGGAGCGCCAGGCAGCGGTCGAAGCCGGCTGGCAGATAGGATATGACGGATGGCAACTGCCGTAACGCGGATGGAGACGACGGAAACGCGCTTATCGCGTGAGGATCTGCACGGTCGGCTGAAGGCGGTGGGCGCTGCCCGCTATCATCATCGGCACCCGTTTCACCTGCGCATGCACCGCGGCGAGCTGACGCGGGGGCAACTACAGGCGTGGGCGCTGAACCGGTATTACTACCAGAGCCGCATTCCGATGAAGGACTCCCTGCTACTGGCGAAGAGCGACGATCCGGCGTTTCGGCGCGCGTGGAGGAAGCGCATCCTCGACCACGATGGCGACCAGGATGGATACGGCGGCGTGGAGAAATGGATTCAGCTTGCGGAGTCCAGCGGACTGTCGCGCGACCAGGTGATTCCATGCGATGGCATTCTGCCGGGGGTGCGCTATGCTGTCGACGCCTATCTGGCGCTGGTGCGGGACAGCCCGCTACTGATTGCGGTGGCGTCCTCGCTGACGGAGCTTTTTTCGCGCGACCTGATCACGCTGCGGATGGACCAGATGCGGCTGCACTATCCTTACCTGACTCCGGGACTGGCCTACTTCGTGGGGCGGCTGACGCAGGCGCCGGAGGATGCAACCTTCGCGCTCGATTACGTTTCTACCCATGCGGCCACACGCGCCGAACAGGAGCAGGTGCTTGGCGCGCTCGAACAGAAGTGCGCGATCCTATGGGCGCAGCTCGATGCGATCGACTATGCCTATGTGTCTCCGGGCAATATCCCGCCCGGCTGCTTTACTCCCGATCGCGAATGAAGCGCAGGCCTTATGAATATGGATTCGATACCACGCATTGCGCCGGGCTGCCGGTTGCACCCTACCGCCGAGGTGCTGCTCGTCCCGGAGGGTGCGCTGCAGCTGAGCGGACCGTCGCGGGAGATATTGCAGCGGCTTGACGGCCAGAGGAGCGTGCAGGCGGTTGTCGAGGAGCTGCTGCTGCAGTACCCGGGCGCCGATGCCGAAGAGGTGCGAGGTGACGTTCTGAGCCTGCTCGACCGGATGGCTGAGCGTGGTGTGGTGCGGGTCTGATGGCGGCCCCAGACACGGGCGCGATGCATGCTCCGTTCTCGCTGATTGCGGAGCTGACACATCGGTGTCCGCTGCACTGCCTGTACTGTTCGAACCCGATCGAAATGCAGCGCAGCCAGGAGGAGCTGTCGACCGAGGACTGGAAGCGTGTCTTTCGGCAGGCTGCGGCGATGGGGATCCTGCATCTCCACCTGACTGGTGGAGAGCCGCTGGTCCGCAAGGATCTGGAAGAGCTGATCGCGGCGGCGCGGGATGCGGGGCTCTACGTCAACATGATTACGTCGGGCGTGGGGCTGACCGAGGATCGGCTCAGCAACCTGGTGGAGGCCGGGCTCGAGCATTTACAGCTTAGCTTTCAGGATGTGGATGAGGCCTCTGCCAATCACATTGCGGGAACGCGGGCACATGCCATCAAGCTGGCGCTGGTGCCGGTGCTGAAGAAGTTTCCGCTCGCGTTCACCATCAACCTCGTGGTTCATCGTATGAACCTGGATCGGCTGGAGGAGTTTATCCGGCTGGCAGAAGAGCTGGAGCCAGACCGGCTGGAGGTCGCTCATGTGCAGTACTACGGCTGGGCGCTGAAGAATCGTTCGCTGCTAATGCCGACCGAGGAGCAGGTGATGCGCTCGCTGCCTATCGTCGAAGCGGCGAAGGAACGGCTGAAGGGAAAGATTCACCTGGAAGCGGTTTTCCCGGATTACTTCGGCAGCTTTCCCAAGGCGTGCGTGGGCGGCTGGGGGCGGCAGACGATGCTGATCGATCCGGCGGGGCTGGCGTTACCCTGCCACTCGGCTGCGATCATTCCCGGGCTTTCGTTCGACAACATCCGCGAGCACGATCTTCAGTGGATATGGCAGTCCTCTTCGGCGTTCAACCGGTTTCGCGGAGACGCGTGGATGTCGGAGACCTGCAAGAGCTGCGAGCGCAAGGAGAAGGACTTCGGCGGCTGCCGCTGCCAAGCGTTCCTGCTGACGGGCGACGCCGAGGCAATCGATCCGGTGTGCAGCTACAGCCCGGACCACGGGATGTTGACGGCGCTGCGGGTCTCTGCTCCCGATCTGCTTCCGATCTGGAGAGGATAGGCGTTACGCTGCGCTCTCGCGCCGTCACTCAATCTCCTGACTGGCGTCCCAGACAAACCCTTCCCGCTTCATGGCGGGCGCGTGGATGAGCGGCAGCGCGGCCTGAACCGGCTTCTTCGCAGGCGCTTGCGATGGAGCTACCTGCGCGGGCGCTGGTAGCTCTACTCCCTTCCTGGGCGCTGGTTTCTCCATTTTGCGCTCGATGAACTCGGGCTGTTTCTTGCGCTTCTTCGCCAACCGAAAGCGCACCGGCACGACCCGATTCTCCTGCTTGATGTAGGCACGATGGCTGTCGAGGCCGGCGATCTCGGAGGCCATGACGAGCGGCTTGGTGGCGATCTCCATCGCATAGGACTTCTTCGCCCGCAGCAGTCCCATGCTGCGCGACTCCTTCAGCCGCTCGACCTCGATCTCGCCGATGGCCTCCGAGATCCATTTCGCCGCGCGCGGCTCGGAGGTCCTGAAGAATACCTTGGTCGCGGGCTGCGAGAGCATGGCCT
>JAABUK010006294.1_pt1 | contig 17826 bp, 25 predicted proteins | sample 5559141 | NCBI WGS metagenome assembly JAABUK01 (sample SAMN10711869, study PRJNA513367) | rock metagenome | isolation source: Antarctica rocks | place: Antarctica: Victoria Land, Pudding Butte nord | collected 2016-01-03 | reverse complement strand
CAATAGACATTGCCATCTTCCCCTTGCTTCTGCTGCACTTCCTCTATCTGATCCAATGACTTTCTTTGCCCTGTTGTGACCCTTGCTGTTGCCCTGTGACCATGCCCATGAACACAGTCTTATTCAGGAATACCTGGCAAATGTGAGGCTCAAATTGTGCTCGCACCACAGATGTTGATATGCCTATTATGTACAGCATTTTTCTCAGTGCCAGCGGACTTCAGTGGTGCCACAATTAGCACCACTGGTGATAGAGCTGCTGTTGCAAATTGACACCTCATGTCTCCAGAGAATGGAGCTTTTCAGACGCATGCAGATTTGATGTGCTTTGCAGACCATGTTTGTGATGGTCATGTCTTGGGTGAGTCATATGCTGCTGGTAGCCACAGATGAAAAGTGATCTATCAAGAGAATTGCATACAGAGATGCTGAACAGCTGTGGCTGGAAAGAGCATCCTGCGACCATGACTGACCTGTCAATGAGCACAGCATTGGCTACATCTCTAGGCTTCCAGTCATCAGGCTTGCGCTCACTCAGCCAAGGTGGGGGAGGACCGACCTAACACATCACAGTGCACAATTGTTGCATGGACAGACAAGCTACATGTACAGCATGCAATGGTGGGCTAGTGACATTGCATCGGAAGCAGATGAAGTGATGGTTTAACACTGACTACATAGGGTTGCATGCCAGAGGTGCAGAATCTGACGCTACACATGTATGCAAACAGCAAAGAAGCATATGGACCAGACCTGTCAGGGAATTGGAGGCAGCCAACGGCCAGGCCGCCATGTGTATGCAATGCATTGGGAACACACATGAAAGAGGAAGATAGGACTCACAGAGACAGATATGGTGATGCCATCAGGGAAATCTACAAGTTCCGTGACAATGCGCTGCCGGGCATCTGCAGTCATGGGCGCCGCTGACGAATATCTCTCAGGCTTTCTGGATATGATGACTGGTAGCTTTCTGCCAGATTCTGTGCTGACCGGGTACTGAAACTCGAAGGCTAGGGTGGGGTAGCTCAGTGTCTTGAACTGCATTCGGCAGCACATGCAAATTTGCAAGGCACAAGCATGGACTGATGTATGTACTTGTGACTGTGCTGGCAGCCAAACAAGCAATGGCCTTAAGGCACATACTGACCTGCACATCTTCAGCAGCCAGAACCTCATTTTGAGGCAGAGCAACTGCAAGAGCGGCTGCCGCAAGTGTTTGTAGCGTCTGCCGGCGTGTCATGCAAGCTTCTGCACACATACCAAAAAAAGCATCAGTAAACATGGGTAAATGTGGGGCACACAGCTGTTTTGCTGTACTCAGGGGTTGCTTGCCTTCTGGTTGTTGCTTATGGTCTGCGCTTGGTGCCTTCTTGCTGGTGGATGCTTTCTGCAAGTTAGCCGCAGAACAGCATGGCATGGCCGAGACCCGGCAGGAGAAGCTTGCAGAAGTCGCATGTTTGCTATGATGAGGTCGTCGTATCCGCTGCAACTGCACGCATGCCCTGCACGGTGTCACATGTGCTGACACGCCTTGACCGGCCAACACCTGTTGTCTCGACATTGCTGCACACCTTCAGATCAACAGTGCATTGCAGCCCGTGACTTTGTATGTGTTCGTGCTGGCATATGTAAAGAGACTCAGGATGCTAGAAGCCTACAAGCTATCACTACGTGCACGTGACGCTGCGCATCACTCAGTTGAAAATCTTTCTCCTCATGCAAATTGCAATACATCTGTCGTGCGGTGCCATGCATGGCATCACATCTATGAGTGTGTAATGCACAACGCTCGCACGAAGTAGTGGTCTGGCTGCTGCACAAAGCATGCGCTCCAGTTGATCAGCCATGCCCCTTGCATTGATGCAAGCCAAAGGGGCGTGCATAAACGTAACTCAGGAAGGAGGACTTCGTTTGGGCAGACAGCATGTTGCACCAAGCTTCGGCGGGGCCGCTCATGTCAGCAGGCAATTGACACAGCCTCCTGCCACACATGTCAAGATAGCTTTGCAAGTATCACTCACACATATGTTGCAGTGCAAAAGCTATTGTATGCCACCTCAGGGTGCAGTGTGAGGTATCATCCGTTACTTCTGGCAGGCAGGCCTGTCTGTTGCTCACCAGCAAGAGTAAACACAACCCCACTGGCGTTCAGCTTGGTACTCACAGATCTGATCATAAACGGGCGGTGAAGCTGCTAAACGAAGGTAATTGGCAGCAACTGGCTTGTGGCACTTTGGAACAATGCTGCTCAAAGCTCCTGCTGATGACTGCAGGTGAAAGCACTCAGCTGCATGTGGGGGATCGTATCCTATTGCTGGCCAACCACCTTGACCAATTTCTGGAAGTGGCTGAGTCGGCTGAAACAAGCAATGCTGAGACAGCACAGCCACCTCCACAGAAAAGGTGCAGCTGATCTGGTTGCCATTGATACTCTCTCCTTAGTCATGGACACTAAACAACATCCAAATCCTATTCACTGTATGAGTACCTTGGCTGCTGATGACATCCCCATTGGCCCGCAGTGGCTGTAACTCTGCAAGTTCACTTCTGTTGCCACGCATAGACAGATGTGCGCATTTGCCTTAATAACTCAGACTGTTTCACCAAGCTATCGATGCTGACGCAGGCAGCGGCTGTCTTCGCCTCATGACATAGGCAGCACTGGCAATAAAGCATCCCTTTCACCGTCCACATCAGGTGAAGCCACCTGACAAGAGCCGCTCTGTCACTGTTGCCGGCTCAGCTGAGTGCTCAAAGCTAGATGTCAGCATGAGACCTGCAAAGAATCTGCACAGCAAGTCAGACAAGCATTTCATCCTATTGTTGCTTGACAAGTTACTGGCTTGCATGACATGTCTGCCTGGGGTGCACCTATGCTATATGTAACCCAATGACATAGCAAGTTGGAATCATGACTTGTCATGACAACTGTCTCTGCTCTACAGCTTTAGGCCCGTTTGGAAGCCTCTTTGCATTGGTGCATCCCACTGCAGGCTGAAAGAACACATACAGTACAGCTGCATAAGCAAATTTCCTTCCCACAGGAACCTGGGTCATATTCAAGCAGCTAGCTGTGAGCATATTAGCGGCAGCTCAGCGGGGTTTCACACGTATCATGCTGTTCTTATTTGCAGGAGAGCTGCGTTCAACGTCTGAGGCTAGCACTGATGCAGATGGTGCTCAGGCCCTCACCAATGGCACTCTCCCTGAGCATACTGCAGCTGTCAGCTCAGCAGATACATACAGTCCAAATGATGCTCCAGGCGACACGCTTGCCCCATCTAGTCTCAGTCCCAAGCAGGCTGCGGCAGACCAAGCTGCAGCTGCTGATGTGCCAGAAGCAGCAACTGACCCGCATCTATCAGGCATGACAGCTGACAGAGAATTAGTCACTCAGGGTGTAGCAACATCGGCAGGCCCGGCAGGTTCTGCTGCACCTGCTGGCGCTGCGCCTGTTGTAGTCATCTTGGTTGGGGTTCCAGGCAGTGGCAAGAGCACCTTCTGTGCACGACTCATTGCCAAGGGCAATACAACATGGGTGAGGGTGAATCAGGACAGCATCAGCAATGGCAGGAGGGGTAGCAAGCAGCAGTGCCTGGCAGCTGCTAGGAACGCTGTGCTGGCTGGCCACAGCTGCATTTTGGACAGGTGTCATCAGGATGCGCAACAGCGCAGTGACTTCATCAAGCTTGCAGCAGCCTTGCACTGTGAGGTGTGTGTGAACATGCACAGCACGTTCAGGCTTGATGCATTTGATAGTCAGAGATAGTTGCACTCATGGGGCAGCTCCCCAAAATTGCTACTGTGGGTGTTTGCAGCGAGTGTGCATGTCTCTGCCTGGCTCCATCATACAGGCAAAAGAGAGAGCTGGTGGCAACCAATGTTCTTGATTCTTCTGCTTCATGCTGTTCTGAGCGCACGTTTAGCAGATATCTCCAGCAGCACTTTTATGGCCTGCAAGGTGGATGGCAGTAGTCGACAGCATTTCGTCATATCTGTCAGCATATTTGTACAGGTTTGGTCATGCTGAGACTGTGTGACGGCCTTGGAAAACATAGAAGATAATGTGATGGTTGATGGTTCGATTAGTCCTTCACTCTCTGGTTATGCGGCTGCAGGGCTTGGTTGAATCATCAGCCAGCCTAATTCTGACATTGCTTTGCAAGGTAGCTTCACAGTGTCACCATGCACCACTGTGATGGACCACCTGCTTGCAGCAGTTACTCTGAGCACAGGCACAACTTGTTCATTGGTTGCTGTGCATGTTCACAAGTGTCTGGGCTGACAAATTATTGGGAGCAACAGGAGCAGACTCCCCACAAGCTGTGGCCCCAACAGCAGGGACCTCAGCTGTAGCAGCAACAGTTGCTGCAGCAAGCTTGGACTGGATCTGGGTGTCAGACCCATCCCCAGCAAGCTTGGGCTCGTCCAGCACAGACGAGGCACATGCGTCCATATCAATGGCTCGCATCTGCTCAGAGATGCCAGGTGACACTACAGGCACCTTGGGAGTATCTCTGAGCAGATGCGAGCCATTAATATGGACGCAGGTGCCTCGTCTGTGCTGGACGAGCCCAAGCTTGCTGGGGATGGGTCTGACACCCAGATCCAGTCCAAGCTTGCTGCGGCAACTGTTGCTGCTACAGCTGAGGTCCCTGCTGTTGGGGCCACAGCTTGTGGGGAGTCTGCTCCTGTTGCTCCCAATATTTCCTTGCCCAAAGCACAACAGAAATAACTGACTTGTATTGCTGCTTTGGTGTTGACACCGCTTGTGTGGGGGTGTGCTTACCTGGGCTACTGGAAAACCAGCCCATCAGAACAGCATGCTGCACCTAACATTGCTAGAAATGTTGTGCTGACACTGAACGGCAAGATGATCTTGGGTCAGATGAAGGTCTGCACCAAGACCAACTGGCTGCTAGGCTAGTTGGTCTTGGTGCTTACCTTCGTCTGACCCAAGACCAAATTACTGCCAAGTGTCAGCACAATATCTCCAATGTTGCAGCAATGTTGGGTGCAGCATGCTGTTCTGATGGGTCATGTGCAGCAGTGCCAGACTTACTAGCCAAGCTGCAAATTGCACTATCCAGGCGGATCTCAAAACATCGTCATGCCTCTCAGCCAAGCGTGGCGCTCATGTGTGGTGTAGATGCACACTGTGATCTGTTGTGTGCTGGGACTGAGAGGCAGATGCTGAGCAGCCTGCAGCCAGGGTGGCTCATGAGGGGTGCATACCCCTTTGGTGATCAAGGCGTTTAAATCCAGAAATGTACTAAAAAACCAAATGGCTCAAACAACAGCTCAAAAATCAAGTATGCTGTGTGCTGGTATGCAGGCGCATGCTGTTGTGTTGGGACTGCCTGCTAAAGTGTGTGCTGGCAGGGCAGCAGCCAGGGTAGATCATGAGGGAGGTGTGCAGGGCCCCTCTGCCCCCAGGGTCGTCCACATGATGCATAGCCAGCTGATCAAGGCAGGGCCTCCTACCAAGGCTGAAGGCCTCACAACCATCATGGTACCAGGACATCTTGCCGTATCAGTTGCACTTCCTGTTGTCACAATGTGTTCTAACTTGGCAACCTTGACTGCTTTGGTGATGTCAGCAGCCGGCTAGAGCAGTTACTGTTGCTGCACAGCGGAAGCATGGACCATGCTGATAGCTCTTGGAGGGCATGCCGCTGCAGCCTGAATGTTGTTGTACTATGTGTTTCAAAAAATCTCAAGTCCAGCTTACAGTTTGTAGGTCTAGGACGCGAGATATCATCGTGAACTCGCCAATGCTGTGAGTGGTGCATGTTGCTGGCAAGGTGATATGCTCAGTATTTGACAGTGCAAGTGCCTCCAGGTGTGCCGCTCAGATCAAGATGTGAAATCAGCACTGCAAGCCTGGTGTGCTTACGGCCAGCCTGGCAGCATGCCCGCTGACATGTTCAAGCAAGCAAACCCCCTGCGTCAGGCATTTGCATCAAGCGTGGGCAAAGCTGTAACAACTGCAGATGGCAGCTCTGGCCATGGAAAGCAACTGAGGCAGGTGAGCAGGACTTTAAACCTCAATGTGCATAATGCAATGTGCACTGTTCTGATTACGCTCCAGGAACCATACAGTCAATGATGATTGATTTGGGTCAGCCTGAATATGACAACAGCAACAGCTGAATGCCAAAAGGCTTTATACTCACAGTTGTGCCAGCATCACTCGAGCTTGTGTTGGCTTCACATTCTCTGCATTGCAGCTCTGCTGTTCAGGCTGTGCAAGCAATATTGCAGATGGGTGTTTTTGCTGTCTTGCCTGACCATCCTTCAATGATGCAGAATGTGTTCCTTGCTGTGTTGATGTCAATGATCATGCTACTGTGCCCATTGGTCCATGGCTTGCATCCTGTTCTGCTGCTTGCAGCCGGGTAGTAGTCACAAGGATGGAAAGCAGCAGCAGGAAGCAGCAGACGCGCTCAGCAGTCCACCACCACCTGTTCAGTTGCAACACACTCATTTCCCATCGACATCTTCTTTTGCTGCTGCCAAGCAAAAAGGACACAACATCGAGGGCCCAACATGCAGCAGCAGTCCAGCGGTTGCAACTCAGCTTGTGTTGGATCAGCTCGAGCCTCGTCCCTTACAAGCCGCAGCACCTGATGCTAGGATTCAGCAGCTGCCAGAGCCTCAGACGCACACACAGAAGCCCTCAGGCAGCTCTCAGAATGCGTTCACCCTGTTGATGCGAGCCTCAAAGGGCACCAGCAAGGCTCAGCCTACAGGCCAATCCCCTCCGGACTTGGTTGCCAGCAATGTGAGTGTCCTTGGAGGCAGCAATGGGCCTACGGCTGCAGGTGTGGGTAGCAGGCCAAGGGTAGGGGTGCCTGGAGGGCGCAGTGGGGTTCAAGCAGGCTGGCAGGGGGCTCTGCAGCGCATTGCAGCTCACCCTGAAAGGTGGGCTCTCGCCTGACATTGGCATTTCTGGACACTAGAGTGCAATCTAAATGCCGTCTCAAGGCGGCAAACAGGCACATAATTTACGTGTATATGGGCATACACAGCGGCAGTGTCACTGCATATAACAGGCGGAAGCCTTGCCTGCAAAGCAGCTGCACCGTCGTGAAAGTATGGTACTCCTGCTGCGCTGTACGCCTTGCATGTCAGCAGGCCTTGAACTACAACACAAAGTGCAACTGCGCAAAATATGTGCCCCAGCTGTCTGCTGTAGTGGACATATGTATGTATGCATCTGCTGTCTGATACAAAGACATGCTTAGTCGACACATTCCAGAAAGGGCTTGCACCTGTGCTGTGCTCATGCAGGCACACTGAGCAATACCCAGAGATGCAGATCTATGATGACTGTGTGGTCATCAACGATGCATTCCCAAAGGCACGTTGCCATGCCTTGGTCATTGCACGACAGGAAGGTCTGGAGGGGCCGGCAAACTTGAGGCCTGAACACCTACCTTTGTTGAAAAGCATGCAGGTAATGCTTCAGATCATCTGTCCTGTCCAGGAAAACACTTTTTGCATATTGTGCTGCTGCATGTAACTCTTGGCTGTCCAGTGACCCTCTTATCATGTTCCAATTTGGAGATGTAACAGCAGTAGCATATGTAGTGCAGCTGATGTATACAGTCCTAGCATACCATTGCTTGGTGTGATGTATATATCGAGATCTGACAAAACCTGACATTTTATTTTCTGCATCTTACTTCCAGGCACCGCAACTATCATACTTTGGCTCTTGCAATTTTACTGCTTTTGCACAGAGCAACACAGCAACAGCCCCTGCTGGTGTTGATGGCCACTGTTGCAAAGCCATACACTGTTGTGGCAGCACTGAGTTGTTGGAATGCAGGCAGCCGCAGAGCAGTATAAACACAGGGTGCAAAGTGCAGTGGCAGCAGACCCACACGGACAATCCGGTGTCTTCAAGATGGGCTTCCACAGCATTCCTTCCATGTCTCAGCTCCATATGCACGTCATCAGCCAGGTAATGCCAATCTACATGCCTGTCACTATTGGTATCCAGAGTTCTGCCATGCTTGCTCACCTTGTTGTGTGCTATGCACAGACTTGCAACGCATGATGCAAGGCGAATTGGGCTTTGTGGTGTCTTTGCACATACCCAAAAGAGTGCTTCCATCTGAAGCGGCATCACCATTAATCATGCTTTGAGCTTTCAAATCACCTGTGAGTGCGCAGCGCAGTGTACATATGTAAGCATGCATCTGAGCTGCGTGCAACATGCAGGACTTTGTGTCAGCTTCACTGAAGAACAAGAAGCATTGGAATTCTTTCACCACAGACTTTTTCATTGAAGCACATGATGCAGTCATGCAGCTACAGAGCAGAGGGTGCCTAGAAATCAATATTGGCCAAGCTGAAAGGATGTTGAAGAACGACTTGCTATGTCATATCTGCCACAAATCTGTGAAGAATATGCCCACATTGAAAACACACATACAGACATGTACAAATAGCAAGCACTGATGCAAAAAACGGCAGCGCATGACTTCTATCAGTTCTGAGCTAGTATATAGGCTAGAGCTGAAGAGCATGCCGACAACCATTATGAAATTTTACCAGGTGTCTGAGCTATCATGCTGTTGTTCCGAATTCTTGTGTCCACTGCTCAAAGATGCCTAATTGCTGTCGATTCACACTTGGCTTACTTCTACGCGCTGCATCAGCAAAATCTCTAAGCTCTAGTGGTCTGATTGTGTCTGCTGACACAGTGGTGATGGCTGGCCCTAGCTCCCTGCAACACAACTCGAGCTGCTGTTACTTGTGGATCTCAGGTACAACTCACAGTGAAACAGCTGGCATTTGCAGTCATGTACGAGCCAGGCATCTGTATGCCAAACTTGGCTACAGATGGATATGTAACAGCATATCCAGATCTCACAAGGACTCGTCTGTTGTGACTGTCACAACATATAGGCTGAGCAAGAAAATGCTGACAATGACTGTGCTTCATTGCTGGTTAATATTTGCACAGTTACCTGATGGGCACCATGGCAGCTTCTCTACACAATGCTCGGATGTCACTGCCACTGTAGCCATCTGTAGTGCGGACTACACGCTCAATGTCACCAGCCTTCAGGCGTGAGGGCTGGCCTTGCAGCATGGCTGTGATGAGACTGCGCCTGGCAGCATCATCAGGCAGAGGAATGTAGATGCGCTTCACCAAGCGACGCCTGCATGCAATGGCATCTTGAGTGGTGGGTGTCACAAAGTGTCCTCTTGATCAATCAGACAGCTTGCTGTATGATGCGCAACTGCTTGAACAGCACTACTGTGTCCAACAGAAGCACACACAATGCTGAGGGCCTGCCAGGCATTTTGCTTGCTTGGGTTACCAGCGTGATTACTGTGAGACAGTAAAGTCAGAAAAGCCCTTTGAATGCAGCCTGTCGTGCCAATATGAGTGCAGTTGTTACCTCACCTGATGGCATCATCAAGCTCCTGAGGCCTGTTGGTTGCACCTATAACCACGATGCGCTCACTGCCGCTATTGACACCATCAAATTGCACCAGGAACTCTGTTTTGAGGCGGCGGCTTGCATCGTGCTCCCCAGATGACCGCTCAGACAGGATGCTGTCAATCTCATCTGCACAGCAGGTTGAAGAAATTGCTTTACCTACTAAACCTGGTCACAAAGTTTTGGTTAACGGTTTGTCAGGATTCTAACAGCCAATGTGAGCTCTAAGCAGACAATGTAGCAACAGCAGTGTAAAGGGCCAAAAAGTGGGCATGTAGGGAAAGGATGCACGGATTTGAGCTGCACAAGCTGCGGCTGTGCAACCAGCTTTGATCACTCCATGCCTGATGTGTCAGCATTGGGGGCTTCGGGTGCTTGCTTGCCTCCCTTTTGCATCCAAGCCTGACTCATGACGAATGAGGTTTGCCAGTAGCTAGACTATACATGTATCATGCGGCTGCAACGGCATGCCGTTGCAGCTGTTGAAGGGGGCATCTGAAATCTAAAATGCAGTGACATTCCAGCTACATCCAAACTACCAATGCCACTCAAGTTAGCGCGTCACAGCACAGCACGGCACGGCACAGCACAGCACAGCACAGCACAGCACAGCACAGCACAGCACAGCACAGCACAGCACAGCACAGCACAGCACAGCACAGCACAGCACAGCACGGAACAGCACAGCACAGCATAGCACGACAACACAGCAAAGATCATGTGGACAAGAGACCTATGAAAATGATAGCAGGCTGGTTCTCCTGGGCAACTTTAAACAGCATTCTGACCAGCTTTTCTCCCTCCCCGTGCCACTTGCTGGTCAAAGTGGCGGCAGAAATGTTGAAAAAGGTGGCCTTTGCTTCGTGGGCTAAAGCCTTTGCCAGCATGGTCTTGCCATTGCCAGGAGGGCCATACAGGAGGAGCCCTCGAGCAGGGGCCCTCAAGCCTTGGAAAAGATCTGCCCTCTGGGTTGGCAAGATGACCATCTCTTGAAGGGCCTGTGCAAATCGACCACTTTATCTGGGAGGGATAGCCTCTTGGCAGAGACTTTTTGCACACAACAACAGCCAGCTTTGACAAGGATACCAAGATGTCTTGACACATTGCATACGCATTCAGCTTGACGCACTTGGGCAATGTGCACATGCGCTGTCTGAAATCACAGCACCTGGCTTGTAAACCAGTGACCAAAACGTAAATGCTGGGAGCATGGCTACACACAGACTCTTGCCAGTCATGCTTCCGAGTTGTGGCTAAGCTTGCAAGGGCAATCAGGCTTCAGCAATAATGACAGGAATTGTCTGGCTTGAGGCTTGCTTAGTGCAGGGCATTGCTGAAGTAATGTGAGAAGCAGAGCGTACATATGCCCCTATGCAAACTGCCATCAGTGCATACCTGCTTTGCCCCAGCCAGTCCAGCGATGTCATTCCATGATTCAGAAGGCTTTATGTCTAGCACCTCCGACAGGACAGCTTCTCGCAGCTTTGCATCTTCAGCTGTCTCTTTCTTTCTGTCTGGTGCAGATCGCTGCCTTGCAATTGCTGTGGACTGCTTGTCCTTGCGGATGGTGGCAGTTGTGAAGGCAGGCTTGCTGGTGCGCTGAGATGTGAGCTTGCCGTTGTTGCTAGGCTGTGACTGTGGCGATGTTTTGGTGATTTGTGTGGCTGAAGTACTGGGCTCAGGAGACTCTAGATCCCGTAACCTGGAAAAGGCAGAGCACTCCTTTTTAGATATGCCATGTGCAGCTTGTGAGGTGAGCTGTGGTACCTGTCATTGGCTAGCTGAAGCCAGCTGTTGAGGTTGGAGCGCCACTTGTTGACATTGCTACCAGTCAGCCATGCAGACGGTACTTGGAGCCCAAGGCCCTCATATATGGTGTCAATGCCAAGGCGGTATAGTTTGCTGGCTTCGGCAGTGTGACCTGAGACGTCTTGCTTGTATGCTCTTTCTAATGTGTCCTGAGGAGCAGACAGCGCGACATACACAAGGGGCCTCTGGTGAGGTGAACACAGACTTGAGTACCTTTGCTAGCTCGTGGTACGCCTGCAATTTCTCAATCGCCTTCTCTGATTGTTCTTTTTCCTTGACAGCGTCTGTTGACGATGCGCGTGATTTTGCGCCAAACACCCAGGACATGCGATTGCTCGTTGAGGGCAGCTCGAGCGGGCACGACCACCCTGCAGATCGCTGCAAGAGAGTGTGTAACGCACGGCTCAGTGTCGTTGCAAGTCTTCCCAAAAGCTTGCTCATGTTGTTGGCAGCATGATGTGAATGTCCCTAGTGTGGCAGGCAGTGACGTCAGCACGAGGCAAGCAGATGCAGCGTGATGCAAGACCTTGCCAAAACTCGCTGTGACCAATGTTGACTCGGGTGGTAAAAGATGACTCATGGGGTTAACCGACGTTGCAGTACCGGTGGGCATCGCCTGCTTGCTTACATTTCTGGGTCGACCGAGCGCTAGCGCGCGTCCACAAACCTTGCAGCTTCTGAGCGGCCCTGCTGTCGTTGTGCTGCTGTGTACGCTCCAAATCATTCGCAGAAATATTCGCTGCGATACAGTTGATCCAGCTGCCTCTGACAACTTGGGAGGGCGACCACCTGTTTGCCTGTGAGGGCGGACGCTTTTCAATCTCCTGAAGCTTTTGCAGCATCTGCCTTCAACGAAAATTGGGACGCAGTTCGCATGACTCAAAGAGGCGTTTGGCAGTTGCAGCGGCTGACTGTCAGCTATTGTGAGCACTCAGGCAGCTCCAGGGGTGCTCGGTGAGGGTGCACGCCAGGTTTGTATGTAGTCCTGAAAGTTATAGAAATGATTAATCGACTGCACTTGTTGCAGAGAGTTTGTGCAAAACTTCCTGCCACTTTTTGCTGAAGACAATAAGCAAATAGAAGTCAAGGCCGAACTCAAACCTGGCCAGCATCCTTGCTTGAGGGGAGAGTACCGTAAGTTTCTCTTGGCGCAAAAAGTCACTCTTGCGGTCATGCAAACAAAGTGACAGTGTTGCATGCCTGCAGTCTTGCTGAAAAGGCTGTGTTTGCTTTTCAGGAAATGGCAGCTCCCGACAAGTAGGACTCAAGAATGAACCTCAAGAAGAGCTGCTGCGACAGGCAATGATGCTTCGTGGCACAATTGGAAGGAAAGCAAGCCTGATAGTAAAACGTCGACATGTGCAGAAAAATCCAAGCATACAAGCTGCTTCAGAGCAAACATTGCAATCTCTATGAAGCAAGACATGCAATGACAGCCCCGCAAAACCAGAGCAGGCTTTCGAGCTGCACTTGCGCTTGCCGGCTTGTTTTTGTGCAGATCAAGTGTTTGCAAGATGCGGTCAGATGAAGCTATGCAACCAACTATAAACATCTCGGCATGTCCGTCATATTGTGCTGCATGATGCTGTCAGGTGGTGCGACAGATTTTTGATACAGCGTATATGATATGTTTGCTAGGTCCCTGCAACACTGTTCCTCTGCTTATGCTATCCAGTGAAATGTACACATTGTGATAGAAATAGTCACAGCACTAGCCTGTATTGCGCCAAGCCAACACATACTTTATTGAACATGTCAGTTGCGTGTCAGTTGCATGTCAGCTCAGTGTCAACAGATCCAAACACTTGGCATGAATTCAGCACATGCAACAAGGACTGCATTTAAATGACTTGGCAGCTGCCTCCTGTGGTGCATGCCTGCACATTGCTACTGGTGGTGCCCTCTGAGTCAGTAATGCCTTCAGGGTTGGCACCGTGCTAGGCTAGCACGGTGCTGAGCATCTGTCATATTGTATGGAACATAATCAACAGTTACTTCTGTCTGACAATTAGTCAAACAACATATGTGGCATGCAGCCAAGTATGCGCACAAGATGTGCCAGCGCTGTGTCACAAATAAAGCAGTTGCAATGGACTAGACTGTAATAGCCTGCAGGTGTTACATTGGATGGAAGAGTCATCACTCTTTTCACTGACTGTGCTGAGTCGTTGACAACCAGACCAGCTTAGGCATGGTGAGGAGATGAGCTTTGCCCCTCCCATCATTGCTGTTAGTTAACAAATCTGATTACACCTATCAGGCTGAAACAGTTGCACTCAGCAATGATTGCGCACAGTCCTGCACACGCTTAAGCAAGCTTGTCACAATTTCAGCGCATTTTCCCTGTGGACAAAGCTGGCACACAGTCTAAAAATTGCACCTGCATAATATAGTATGGCATGTTGCGCAGTACACTGCTCAGCCAGCTCTAACAAGTCTGGCAAACACAGCAGGACAGTCCATGCCAGCATGAAACAGCAAGGGGCTTGACAAATCAAGATGCTATTGCAATTGGCGCAAGTTGTGACTGTTCGTCACTGCATAAGTCACGCTGGAAATGCCATCATGCCGGTATAGAGACTTTCACCCTGCCAAAGGGCTGCTGCAAATACTGGTCTTGTTGTACCTGTACGTAGAGGCTTCCCTATGTCCTTCTCAATCTTGTTACCTTTTTACACACAAAGCCAGCTTGCCAAAAGGCCTGTAAAGTTGGAGCTAGGCTCTGCTTCACGGCAGAGCTGTCCTCCAGTCAGACTATGACACAACCAGATTTACATTGACAACTATGGTACAGGAATGCTCAAACTTGTAGTACAAGTCCGTCACACTTGTAAACATGGCAGAAGTCTTGATCACAGCGAACGTGATATCACTGACAGGCGATTGTAAACATGGCAGAAGTCTTGATCACAGCAAACGTGGCATCACCAAAAGACAACCTAGAGACTATTCCAGCCTGCAGTGCGCTACTCTGAATTAAGGCCCACTTAACACACCCCTTGTATTTGTTGTAGATTGCAAAACTTGATGGACCCTGTTTGTCTTTGCGCTTTGCTGCAGCAGGCAAGCTGCAGTGCCATGCTGTTGATAAATGGACCAAAAAAAGCATTTTGGCAGTTTGTTGAAGCAAGACTGAGCAATAGGCTCATAAAAAATGCTACTAACAGATAATGCACTGTTTATTGTAACAGACGAACATGGCTCATGGACGATGAATTTTGGCAAATTCCTTTGTACGGAAAGTCGCGGAGAAGGCAAAACTAGCACCCAAGCGTGCTGCTGAGTGACTACCGAGCCAGATGCAGATACATCAAGTAAAGCGTATACAGTGTCAGCTGCACTCTAACCTAGAATGGTTATGTAGCATGGCTTCACTTTCAGACAATAGTCTCTGCACCATTAGCTGGTATCATTTCTAGATTAGAGTTGCCGGTGTCAAGTATTGGGTCACCAGTTGTCCTTGCCTCATCCTTGCTCTTGCCTTTGCCCTTTCTTGCTGGACCCTTGCCGTTGGCAAGTGCTGGAAAAGCTGTTTGCCCCAAATCTTTCTGACTGCCTGCAGCATTCAGCATACATATGCTCTCATACAGCATAATAGATGGTTTGCACTGACATGGCACTTTGTGACTTGTTGCCTAGTTGGCTCTCTCTAGGCAGCGAGGTTCCTGCAGGCATCATTTGCACAGAACACTGGGCAGGAACAGCTGTCAACCCAAGCTCCATCTCACTTGCATTTGTGTGTCGATGCTCTACACAGCAAAGTAACAGCGTGCGCATTTGACAGATGGAAAATCTATGTGCATGAATAACAGCCATCAGGGTTATATGAACATTCAGAGAGCTGCATCTGCATGTGGTCAACATGCCCATGAGCTTGACACATATTGCAGCACTGCAATTGTGAATAGCACATCCATGCGTAGATGCACAGCTGTACACAAAATGCACAAACAGCATGTCAGTACTAGCTCTAGCTTGCTCAAACACAGACAATGGCTCGTACCTATGACATGTGCTGCTTTGAGCCTCTCCTCTTCTTCTGCAGGTGTGCAGCCTACCAGCAGATACTCCAGGTCATTCTTCAGCATGACAATGATGTAAAAACCGCCTAACACCACAGCCTGAGCAATGATGTTCTTATACGCGTCGCTGGACAGATACATGCCAATGAAAATGTTGGCAATGCCCAAAGCCAGGGCAGATCTGCCCAGTGTCCAGTGGGTGAGATTCCATACGCGCCTCAGGTTAGATGTGTTTGGCGGTTTTATCAGAATTCCAGCAGCAACCTGCATGCATTCAAATCCTTCAAGAACACAATAGTGTCCTCAACCTCAGCTAGTGAATGTCTATGTGCATGAGCAGGTGTGCACAAGTGCACAACAGACGACGCAGCGCTGTCAGCTGCAGATCACATGTCAAACTGAAACTAAATCAGCAGTCCTCAAGCTAGATCATACCTGTACCAAGGCCAGGACGTTGACTACAATGCCAATGATCTTGTGCTGCCAGAATAGGCCGCCCACACCAGGGTCTAGGTACACCCCAACAGCAAGACCTGCCACGCTGATGAGGAAACCCAGCAGCGCCAGGATCCTATGCAGGTGGAACCACCAAGAATCCGAGCCACGCACTGTGCGGAAGCATGCTATCACCACTCCCAAGGGGATCAGGCAGCCCCAGGATATGCAAATGAGCCACCCATGGACCTGCAGCACTAAATACAGTGGCATAAATGATTGCTAGACATTTGCCAGGATGCTCTATCTTGCACTTATAAATGGTGAAGTATATAAATTGAAAACTTGGGACCGCCAGACCACTGAATCAAGGGCATGAGCGGAGCCAGGAGCCGTACGTGATGCAGCTTATCCAAGTAAGCTACCCTAGCCGCGCTCAACCCTCCTCGAAGTAGGTGTCTACCAGAATTTGCTTCGGACGCGTAAGCGTGCGGGGAGCTACCTCTGCTTGGCTGCATACATCAACTAGATTTCGGGTTGCGACGCTAATTTGCAGCACACATGCCGGCTTAGCATAGCGACTGCTGCATGTGTACCGGTACCGCCCGGCATGCCTATATATAGGTGCTGTGTAGTCGCGATGCTTTTCATGCAAGCGATCGTGATCACCCACCTGCAGATATCCAGATAGGATAACTGTACACAGGCTGCAAACAAGCAGAGTTGCAACGATGCCGCAGAAAAAGGACGCCCGGGCTCGTGACAGCTGCGAGTGGTGATCGCGAAGTGGCATACTTGCTAGAGCTCGCAATTTCACATTCGCGGCAAAGATGTCTATGCACGGCGGTGGTAGCGATCTACCAGTGTCAGCTTGACACTTGCTTGTTGACTCGAACCCGACCGTGTTGTCTGGATAGTCGTGGCGTTATGGTCGATCCAAGGAAGTAGCTCTCAGTGAGGACGAGCTACGCGTTTGAAAATATTACTCACTGCTATTACTCATTACAACGAAGCACGTGAGAAAAAGATGCCTCTGGGTCCCATATTGGTCCCAGAGCGATGTAGCATTCTCTAGAATGCGAGTCGCAAGCAGGAAGTGCATCACTATTCAGAAATCGCTCACATGCAATCTGCTGAAACAAAACGCATCTTGTGCATGTAGAGTGACAAAGTGTATCTGAGGTCCGGACCGATTTATCAAGGCAAGCGTGACAGCAAGACTGTGCAGCATGCCATTGATCATGATTGCTGTGACGCTCATTCAGCAGTGTGACAGGGCATTGCCCTGTTGCAAAGCAGGGGGGCGGGGTCAAGTTTAGAGTTATTCAAAGGCATTGTAACATGTTGCAGAAGTATTGTATAATATACATAAGTACCTTTGTGACGCAAAGACGGGTATGCAAGCCAGTATGTATACAGGCACGCCAAGGTAGATCATTCAGGGACTCCATGGAGACTCATGGATCTTAATGTACAATCTTTAGGACAGTTCTCCATCTTATAGTATACAGGAGCATTTGTGCCTGTGGGCTGTTCTAGATGCCAAATCACCATCTAACATATACACATGCAAGGTGTGCAATGTGACTCTAAAGTGTGTCACTGAGCATGGATCCAGTGACACCAACTCAAGCACTGGCGCGCAAAGCTTAGCTTCTGGTTTGGCAAGCACACACCAATCTGACCAATCACAATGACTAGCTGAGTTTCTTTTCAGCGCGCAATGCAGAAACAGGGGTGTGAGCTGCTGACTCAGCCACCTTTGCCAGCTCTGTTGAACAGCTCAGCATCCTCCTGTGCTTCACCCACCATTTGCTTACTCAATTCTGCAATGCCCTCCAACAAAGCCATGCCATCCTGTGGACTCTGGTTGGCAGCTGACAGTGCTGTGTCAGTCTTCTCCTTCACTTGTGTTGTAAGCTCTCGTAAGGTTTTGGTACCACCAGCATTGCCTTTGGTTTCAGAGGCTTCACCAGAGCTGGGCTGACTGTGGCCTGATCGCTGTGACTGACTGATCACCTGGTCTTCTTCTTCCAGTGTGTCCATGATGCTCTTGAGCTGATGCAAGTCTTGACTCCATTCTGTCAGCTGATTGT
>JAABUK010006293.1_pt1 | contig 17826 bp, 31 predicted proteins | sample 5559141 | NCBI WGS metagenome assembly JAABUK01 (sample SAMN10711869, study PRJNA513367) | rock metagenome | isolation source: Antarctica rocks | place: Antarctica: Victoria Land, Pudding Butte nord | collected 2016-01-03 | reverse complement strand
GCATTGTTGAGTTTGCACTGCAGACCTGCAGCGTGCTCAGGATTCTGTACAGCGCAATGGAGAGCCTGGAACAGGCGTGACAATGTCTGCATGTGCATTGAGTTGCGTTTCAGCCTAGTCGCCAGCCCTGTGTCTTTAGGAAGTTTTACAAGCAGAAAGCTACTGATCTGGCATGCCGTTACTGCTTCCGCCCTCTTGGATGCAAGCTGCTGCATTTGTGGCAATCGGGTATGGGGTTCGTAACGCAGGAATCTGCAAGGACAAGGAGATACAGGTTGGTGCCGTTCTCGCTTCGTTCTGCGCCATGCAGGCGATTCCAGGCTGCACAGCTGGCCTGTATGCAGGCTGCTTCTCGCTTCGGGTCTGCTGTCTTAGCTCCAGCAATGGTAGTTCAGTCCTTTTTGCGGTAAGGTCAAGGCAAGCCTATAGCCTCAGTCTGTCAAAAATCCTTCACCCTTGCCAAGTCCACGCTGCTTGCAGGCTACCAAGCCTGCACTTTGCTTGGGTCTTAGTCATGGGGGCAACCGCCATTGCAGTTTTGCTTTCAGTGGCTGTTATGTGGTGAGTGTTTCTGCAAGTCAGCAGCGTTTCATTGTCTCAGACAATCGTAGTGACTGCACACGGTGTGAGGTATGACTGCCTTACACACAGGGTCACAACCCCAAAGCGCCATCCTGCTCAGAGAGCTCTGCTGTTAGGTGAGCACTCTGTCTTGTCCTTTTGCAAAGCCCTTGTGCTGACACAAATCTGACAAGTCTTTCCAGAAATCTGCCTTGTCATGTACAGGTTGCTCGGCGGGGGGTCTGGTCAGCATGATAGCCCTGCCTCTGCTTTCTATGCTGTTTGGTAGTATTGCTGTGCAGATAGCAGCTGTGGCAGGATTGGTCACTGCTACTTCAGGTACTCTCACTCTGTGCAGCTTTCCTAAGTTGCACTCAGCTAGATCAGCCATACAAAACAAGATCAGTAAAATGGTCCCCTACAAAACAAGATCAGAAAAGTGGTCATGCTATTGTGGAATGTGTGTAATGCTGTGGTGCCCTGCATGACAGTGCACTCTGGATCGCATTGACATATGCAAGCATCCTGTTTACGCCTGTGTATGCAAGTCCATTTTGCTTATAGCTGCCATGAGCTTCACATTGAGATGAGCTGATGAGTGTGTCATCATTTGCCTCAGTGCTTGCTGGAAGCTACCTGCTGTGCTCAACAAGTCAGAGTGGCTATCCCAAGAACTACCTGCATGAGGATGGTGGGGTGTACAATGGTCAGTGGCAAGGCAAAAACAAGCAGGGGCTGGGGTCTTACCTGTATCCTGGGGGTGCTAAGTATGAGGGTGAGTGGAGGAACAATTGCAAGGAAGGCAGAGGCGTGTACACCTTTTCAAAGGTAAGCACTTGTGAGGATGATCAACTCAGGATCTGTCGGTATCATGAAAATAAGTGTGTGCTGGATGGAACAATGAGTAATCAGCAAACAAGCCCCTGACTGGCGCAAGCTGGAGAGGAAGTGCAATAAGTGTGTGCTTCTGCAGACGCTGCTGCAGATGTCTAGCAGATGCAGAAATTGCTCTTGATGAATGGATCAGCAGCTCCCGCAGCTTTGCCTGCAGCATGAGACTGTGATGCTGTCACTGCATGTTGACGTCCAGACCGATGACTGCAGGGTGGTAGCTATGAGGGGGAGTGGCATGAGGGGGAGAGAGAGGGTGTGGGGATCCGCACTATGCGCTCAGGCAAAGTTCTTGCAGGTCAGTCCATCTGAAGCTGGTTCACATGCTGCTTTTGTACTCATGCATGGTCCAGTGCTGTTTTACATGCAGGAAAGAGCGTTTGCTACAGCCTATTGTGCACCATGCACAAGCAAAGCTTTGAGTCAACGAACTTATTCTCAATAAATGGGGAAACATGCTGATGATGTAGATGATGACGCACATGTATGCACTGTAATCTCCTCTGCCTCTACAGACAAGATTGCCCCAAGACAAGGCTCACAAATGCAGAGTGGCACCTAGTGCACAGGCTCACATGCACAGAGCCAGGAAAGGTACAACAACTTGTTGTCGCACTGACCAAATGCAGCCAGACAAGTGGCTACATACGTATGCAGGGCGGTGGCAGCAGGGGCAGTTGGCAATGCCAATGGAAGAGTGGCAATGTGCCCTGGCAGCCGAGACAGCACACCATGCAGCCCGTGCTGCCAAAAGGTTTCGCCTACACTGACACTTTTGCGCAGATTCACCAGCCACAGCATACACATCGCACAGCTTTGCACTTGCACAGCCTGTTGCAGCCAGTGCCGTGTGTTGCACGAGACAACAGATCCTGTTGGGTTTTGGTGAGTAGTGGGGCTTGTCCAATGTCCTGCAGTATCTCTCACCAGGCGATGGTGTCTTCCCATCGTTCTGACACAGGTCAAGTTACTTTGCTCTATCTGAGCTTGCAAGGGCAAAAACCATTGCAGCTTGGTGATGCAACCATGCATCTGTGCACAGGGGCTGTGCTGAATGTTGCTGAGGTCTTTGCAAACCTTTCTGGCCTCTCATGGCCACTTCTTGCTTACAGCATCCGATCCCCTCCACAGGGGCATCAACACCTTGTGTGATGGTGCGTGCAGGGTGCCTGTGGGCCAGGGGGAGCTTGGGGTAGCCCTACAGCAGGTCCTCATCAGCCCTGTGCTTCTGGCGACCATTGCTGGCATGCTACTCAGTGTTCTGCAGCTTTCGCCACCACCCACGGTAAGATTGCTGGTGAGGCATTGTTGTATCTTCAGCAAATGTATGCACAGTCACACATTGAATTTCGCACTCTCTGGCAATGCCCAGTGCGTTTTGCTTGATTCGAGAGCTGTCGGGCAATTCGTTACGTAGTCATGTGTCTGAGCAGCTTCAGTAATGTAGGCCAGGTTGACACCAAAGTCATGTTCTGGCGTGATTTAATTGAGCTGTATCGTTGAAGCTCGATGTGGGAAGGTAATAAAAGCCAGGAGTATTTTGCATGTTTGAAGGCAGGTGTGTTGTCAATGCACCGTGTTGCTGAGCTATGTTGACTGGTTGCAGGTTGTGACATTGACTGGCATACTGGCTGTTCCCTTCGCTCCCTTGATGCTCATCGTTCACGGGGCAAGCTTGCAGACAAAAGGCATTCCTGCCAGTCAGGTGTGCCCTTGTTACCCTCATCCATGCTCACCTACTGTTGCTTTCTCTGTATGCCTAGGCAATAGCCTCATGAGCTCTTGGCATTTCAGCAGAGTTGCTGCAAGCTTGCATTCAATTTATCATGCAATGATGTCTGTCTTGCTTGCTATCGATACAGTTCCCACAGCATACGCTTTGCAAGTGACAGTCATGCTTGCAACTCTATGCCATGGCAACGTTACTGCATACGTCAGCTCAATATGTGACATCACGACCCTGTGCAGGCCGCTAGTGACAACTTCTATAGAAGTAGCTTGCACAATCTTTGCATGCCAAGCTTTTAAAGGGAAAGCAGCAGCAGTCAGCATGTAATTGTCTGGTGATTGCAGTGGCAGGATGTGTGCCAGGTCACAGCAGCACGCTATGTGCCTGCCTTGATGTTGCTAGCCGGGGCGCTGTCCTGTGTTGCCCTGCCTGGTGCAGCCCTGCCCTTGGTCTCCCCTGGCGCTGCAGCTGTGGTCATGGTGGCCTGTGTTGCCCTTGTATCACCTGTTCCTATTGAGGTAAGGTCACATCTCAGACAGTTAGGCCTGCTGACAAATACATGGTATGATGTATCATTGCAATCATCGTTTGCATGAACATATGCATGCCCCGGCAGTTTCCAAACAACAAGGAGTTCTTGACAGGCCATCAGTGCTGATCAAACATACATGAGCATGAAGATGCTCACTGGATGCGTGACAGGTCCTGTGACATGTCATTTCAGAAGCGAATTTCAACACACATGTGTGCATGAGCCCTGCTGCCTCTCTATGGGCAAGCAAGACCTGCTCCTCACACAGCCAGCATATATATCACAACGAGCCATCTCTGTGCAATGATTGCCATGCATGTCAGCCAATACGCGCAGCGGTTCAACCTGAGTGCATCACTCTGTGCATCGACTGCCATGCAGGTCCGTCAATATGCCCAGCGCTTCAACCTGAGTGCATCGCTAGCCTCAAGCATCACCAGACTCTCCTCCTGGGTCTCTTCAGCACTCCTGCTGGCTCTACTCTCAGTCACAGGCACACACATGCACCGCCTCGCTGCAGCGCAAGAAGCAGTCTCTGTGACTGACGTGGTGGCAGCTGTGAGGTGGCCTCTGCTAGCAGTAGCTGCCACGGCAGCTGCAGTGCTGACGATCAGTGTGCCTGTGTCGGCTTCCCTGGCGAAGAAGAGCCGCAGCCAAGGCCCCAAAAGGAGTCAGGCTGCTGCTGCTGGCAACACCAGTCCATCAGCTGCTGAAAGCGCAGGCTCAAGTGCTGGCAAAGCTGAGTCACTGGTTGCTACGCATGAGTCAGCAGTCAATGGTACAGGCGCAGCTGGTCCCGAGAGAAGTTCAGCTGTGGCAGATGAACTGGCAGAACATGCTGCTGTAGAGGGTCCTGAGCAAGAGCCATCAGAAGCAACAATCTCAGATCCAGCAACACTGCCAGATGATAGCCAAGCAGGTGACACAGGCAGCAGCAGCAGCAATGTTGGGACAGCAGGGCTTGGATTGGACAGCAATGTACAGAAGGGGCCTGACAATCAGGGCAGCAGGCAAGCTGATGGGGACAGCGCATCAGGCACTGCAGATGGTGCTGTGGAAGGGCCTGTGGAGGGGCCTGTGGAAGGGCCTGTGGAAGAGCCCTCTGAGGACATGATCTCAGATCCAGCTACCTTGCCAGATGACAGTCAACCCTCTGGAAATGGAGATGATGTCAATGTGGGGACACCTGGCTTTGGCGACAGCGATGTGGGCAATGACAATGTGCGCAAGGGGCCAGACCAGCATGGTGGTAGTCATGATGACAAACACAGCTCTGCAAAATCCAATGAAGAGAGTCAGGTTGCACCAAGTGAAGCACAACCTCCTGCTGAAGGCAGTGGGCGCGGTAAGAGGGGTGGGTTTTTCAGGGACATCGAAACGAATTGCATGCCTGTCAGAAGACAAAGACGTGCGCCATTGCGACCTAGAGCTTGTTATGGCAGGCATGTCAGACACGCTCCATGCTGTATGAAGTTGTTCAGGCGAACACAGGTCAATGGTGCAATTGCAACATGCAATGCTTTTGGACATAGTAGATGGCTGAGGGTAGTTTAATACATGATTATGGCCCATGTTAATGTTTTTGTTTTATACAACTTGTCAGATTGCCATGCCATGTACAAGGGAACAAGCCCGGCCCGGACAGGCCAGCATTGTTGAATGGCATGGTTATTGCAGTGGATGCAATGACAGCCTGCTTTACATGCCTGCTTTGCGTGTCCCGTTGGCCGAATTTGCAAAAACACTTTAGTAATGCGGTCAGATCGACAGTTGCAGCACAAGCTGACATGCGCTCCTGGTCAGGGCTGGTGAGCAGGTGTATTACTTCGTCAGCAAGCTTTCCGCGCATTGAGTCTTGTTGTTCCGCATCGTGTAGTTCACGTGTAGAGCACACGTCGAGTCTGCCCAAACGGGTTGCAGCGCTAGCGTTGACTCGCTCTGGCATACTTTCGCGCGAGCCAACGAGGGTAAGATCGTCTGCCTGCAAACAACAAAACATGCATATAGCGGCAAATTGCCGAGACCCCCAGGATCGTAAGGGAGCATTTGCTTGGCTCACGGCGAGGGTGGCGAACTCCGCGTCGGGATTATAGGTCTCTTCTACTCAAAGCTTGAGTGATTCTGGAGTTGATTCTGGAGTGCTTTTTGTGCGTAATCTATCGGAAGTGATCGCGCTATTGCAGGAGCTGGCGGAAACACTAAAAAGCTTCACATACCAAACCTGCAAAAGATAAACGGCGTGCAAGTCGTTTCAGTTGCAAATCGATCATTGGAATCATCCAAAAAGGCCGCTGCTGAACTTGGTATTGGTAAGGTGCGCACTGCCCAGTTGATCCTGACCACCATGCCTGTGCATACTTGCACCTGCAGCACAGACACAAGTGCAGGCAGCGCAACATTTAATAGTCATGAATGCGCTGCACAATGGCCTATACGGAAATCGTATAGGCCATTGTGAGAGCCTGGCTTGACATGTAAAAGCAGTGACGACTCAGCAAAGGCAAGCGCAGTACCTTGACAAAGCTGCCACGCAGGCTGCTGCAAGTTGGTCTGAGATCATAGAGGATCCAGAGGTTGACGCTGTAGTGATCGGCACATGGCCATATCTGCACCACACCTTGGTCCTAGCAGCACTTGCCGCCAACAAACATGTCCTGACTGAGGCACGCCTGGTCAGTCACATGTCCTCCTTACGGCATGATCTGTTCATGTTTGTTAACAACATTGCAAAGGTTGGCATGAAGTCAAGCTATAAGGAGAAAGACAGCAGACATGCATGCATGCATGCATGGTTTCTGCTGCCTCACATGCATGCGGATGGTGCATGCATGTATGGCTTCTTGCTGCCTCACATGCATGCGGAATGTGAATAAATCGAACCATAAGCTCAAAATGACTGATCAACCACTTTGCACATCCAGCCAGGGGATACGACTCATGCACAGTCACACAGCTCATTGTATGGGCAGTATCAACAGCCTGGCCTTGTTGAACTGAGCGGCCATCGTGATGCAGGCCATGAATGCGCAAGAGGCGAGAGAGATGCTGAAGGCCTCTCAACAGAAGCCCAACCTGGTCACTCAGGTGGTACCTTCCCCCATCACCTTCACCTGGGATGCCACGATTCAGGGGATCGTTCAAGACGGAAAGCTAGGGGATCTCATCTATGTGGAGGTACATCAACAAACATATGCACACACATGGACTTGTATCATCACAGGCAATCACAGCAATGGTAAGCAAGTGAATGTGCTGCTGCAGCAGCAGCAGCAGCAGCCAGCGTCCAGTGGCAGTGTCAGCATTGACCAACATTGTGAAGCACCAATGACACGTGGTGCTGATAGTGCAGGTGAGGGGCCAGTCTGGCGCATTTCCGCAAGCTACCGGCAGCACGATGACCTGGAGGCAGGATGTGGACCTGAGTGGTCTAAATGTCATGAAGCTTGGGATTTTCTACGAGGCCCTACAAAGGTCAGCTCTGCTTGGATGCCTTGTGTCACCCAGGTGCTCGAGTCCTTTGAAATGAGGCTGGGTGCGTCACGATGCTCAGCTTTGTGTTGCTGGCCATGTCCTCATGTCATCAGTAGGTATGCATGGAGATGGCACATGAGTGTGAAGAAAGGCTGTGATGCATTTGGGTTATCGCAACAGATTCAAGGGAATTCACAAAAGTCTAAAAGCTGCACAGCCTGAGAGCTGCAGAGCATCACGTCGCTCTGTCAGCGCCTGCGTTCATTGCTAGCTAATCAGGCTGAAGGCTGTTCGCACATCCTTTCAGCAGCTGTTGGGTGCCAATCGACACCGGGATACTAAGGCTGTGTCTGCACACACAAGCAGCTGCACACTCAAGACTGTACATGCATGAGCCCAGAAGTAGGACCCCTTGGAGAAGACACTCAACCCGTGAACAAACGAATGCATGATGGGACAAGTGTCTGTTTGCACAGGTGGGTAGGAGATGCCACAAAGGTGCAGGCTCTAGCCAAGACGGTTGTCAAGACGCGCACACATGGGGAAACTGGAGAGCCAGCTCATGTCCAGATTCCAGATCATCTGGATGTACTGGCTGAGCTGGCTTGTGGGGCCCAAGCACACATTGTCATCAGCGATGTCACAGGTGACTAGTCATATGACCACTGAGCTGAAGAGCTTTGTTGGATTACAACAAAGAGGACCTCAACCATTTACATTAAAAATGATTGTCTTATAAAGTGCATCTTGACAGTCGTCGAGCAAGGATTGCTGTTGTTGCCAATATTTGTGCTGTCAGCAGAATTAGCTGAACATGCTTTGCATACTCTTACAAATTGCATGACCTGCCACTAGTGTACAGTACTGTGCGGTGTGCATGCAAGTGTGATCATCAGAGGAATGTAATCCGCACCTGCTGTACTTACATTTGTGCATGTTCCGCAGAAATATAGCACAGTCTTCTGGGTCTTTAGTGTGCATCAAGTCAAGCGTGGCTGTGTGCTTGCAGAGTGTGGGGCGTATCACTCAAAATGAGATCTGGCTGTATGGGTCAAAAGGCACCTTGCACCTGGATCTAGACGCAAAGAAACTCAGCATAGCGCTTCAAGAAGCTGGTGAGTCCAATTCCTGTCTGCCGTCCTGGACCCTTGTGTGTGATGTGTTCATGTCTCATGTATACAGAAGACTTCAAGCTGTTGTCTATTGGCCTCCACAATTGACCATTTTGATCTGGAACTTGAGCTGTAACATGGTCTTAAATTGACTCGTTTTGACCTCCAAATTGGTCTCAAGGACAGATACAGCAGAGGAACAGAATGGCAGAGCATGACATAAAACTGCAGTCAAAGTCAGACACTGTAACATGTGACATGGTGGAAAACATGTTACACATATTCTCTGTGTTGTCTTTTGCGGTGCTTGCAAACCTGCAACCCTTCTGAATCCTTCTGGACTGCAGGAGGCAAGCTGCAGGAGGTCAAGGTTTCAGCAGAAAAGGAGGGAGCATGGCGGGTAGAAGAAGAGTTCATTGGTGCCATCCGCGGTACTGAGCAAACACAGAGGACTAGTTTTGCAACTGGGTTGCGGTATATGGAATTCACGCAAGCAGTTGCAGCCAGCTATCAGACTGGGCAGGCTGTCTATCTGCCATTGACCCATTGAAGGGACATCCAGGTCCTCAGCGTGAACTTATGGTGTACCTAGGCCTGCACCTGCAGGCGCTGTGGTAAAACCTTCTGATAAGCAATGTGTACAAGGCCCTACAATTATATGAGCTTGGATCTGACACAGCTCTTCATGAATTCCCCTCATAAAGCCTTTCTGACGTTGCTTGCACACTGCCTGGGCGGCTTTTCAAAGCTGTTCAAAGCTAATTAGCTGCTCACAACAAAAAAGGGCTTCGATGGATTTTGTTGCCGTAACGCTCGCTACGCTATGCTGAGACAGAAGACGTACGTGCCATGACTGCAGTGTCCGCTCTTGCATGCTGTGAGTGCGGCATCCACCTCGTGCAGCTGCATCATGATCATGCTGCAGGTGCAGTCACGTCTAGGGCTGCTGCATTCTTCACGGCTGGTCTGATCACAGATGGAGCAGGCGTCAGAGGAAGTGGAGAGTCCAGCCCCAGCCTTGGCTGTCACTGCCTTGTAAGTTCTCGAACGTCACTGTGCTCCGCACCGGCATCTCGTACCTGCTTCTGACAATGTTGTGCACCGGTAGGTGTGGTTTTGGTCTCAGCAAGCATGTCAAGAACAACGTATTGCACGTTGACGATCGCCATATTCTGCACCCCCTTGGCAAGCACATTGCGAACTATGACTGCAGTACTTCTGAGGTGAGGCCTGTTCTGTTCGAGAGTCTGGCACTGTGAAGGGCTCATCACACCTTAGTGCTTTTGCTGCAGACCACATTCATGCTGGCTGGCGAGGGTGTGCCTAGGGTGTGGAACCTTGCTCTGTCACCCAACAAGGCATATGCAGCTGTTGTGCAATCGGTGCCTGGTGAACAGCGCAAGCTGCAGGTACACTGAACCTAAGTTTACAAAGGCTCTTCTCATGAATTTTCCAGCCAGAACTGTACATGCACAACTACAGCACTCAGTGTCAAGCATGGCTGTTTACTTTTGATGGTGTTCTGTGCAGTGTGCTGTATATGTTTTGGCAAAACCAAAAAGGGCCAAGATCCTGCACGTGGATCCTAAGTACAGTTTGGATGCAAGCATACAAACGCTCACTTTCAGGTAAGACCGTCCCTCTTCCATACTACCAGCAACCCCTACTCTCTCCTGCTGGTCCAAAGCAGCTTTCGACCAAAAACATGCTTTGTACAGCGGGGATGGTCGTCTTTTGGTCATGGCAACTGGAGAGCCAGAGAACTCCATCATGATCTGGAAATGGTCCACTGGCAAGGTCCTGGTGGCAGATGCATCCAGCTTTCCAGTCCACCACATCAGCTTCAACCCCTGGGATGGCACCCAGCTGGTGTGTGTTGGGGAGACAGAGCTGAATCATGTGGACTTTGTGGAAGAAGAGTTGAAGCTCAAAGCTGACACTCTCCTGTACCATGTATGTTCTCTCACCTGAGTTTACATTTACGACGCACATGATTACTGTACCAAATTCACAGTCAGCGCATGAATTTTGCAACAGCTTACATGTCCCAGAAATTGGCGTTGCAGCAAGAGCTGCATTCATCTGCAGATGTCTGGCCATGTGCACAATGCTCATGCATTCAGGTGTTTGACAAAGAGAAGAATCAGAAAAGAATTGAGCACTGATCTGAGCCATGCTGCAGAGTGGCCTATCCACCTTCACATCGCACACATGGGTCAGAGGCACTCTTGTGGCTGTGGGCACCGTGACAGGTCAAGTGGGTGTCTTCCTGCGGGGTGAGCAGAAGGGCTGCTACCAGTTGATGGAGCATATTCCTGTCATCTGCATTGCTGCCCACCAGGCAGGCTTTGTCATACTGAGCCATGCCATGCTCACTTTCTTTGCGCCTACGGAGCCTGATCGCAGGTGTGTCCCCCCACTTGCAGCTGTTGGTGTAATGTGCCTATGGGGGAAAGCACCCCAACACGCCTTGCTTGAAGATATACTGGCTGCCTTTTGGGGATAGCCTTGCCTGGCAGCCTTCTTTAATAAATCAATCAATTTACATTTCTTGTCTTTATGACTCATCAGGGGAGTCAACAGACAATAACTGGGAAAACAACATACACTAAGCACTGAACGTTAGCTGCTACAGCCAAGGCAGCCACACATGTGTCTTTGTTGCATCAACAAGCTCTGGGTGGCTGCAGCCTGCCGGGCAACCCTGCAGCCGATGCACGACCATATGCAGTGATGTCTGTCTAACCTGATTTGCGAGTAGGCAGTTGTTGAGATGCCCAGCCTAGTCAGCAGCATTTGCTTGATTCTGCATTGTTCCACAGGCAGTCAAGCAGGGAGGAGTTTTTCAGCATTCAGCAGCAGATACCCCTCATCTTTGCAAAGGACGTAGACCCACTCCACGTTTCCATAGCCCCCACAGGCGTCAACCTCATGCTCAGCACATCAGGCAATGAGATCCTGCAGCTGGATCTGCAGTACCTTTCAGACATGTCATCAGGAGAGTCGCGCAGCCAGCTGACTCGTGCCTGGTCAGCTTTTGGCTCTGGTGCAGTCTTGGCTCCTGCCACTAGCGTCACCACTGCAGACATAGCAGCTGCCTCACCCACACCTCTGGCCTCTGCTTTCCACAGCTCCAGAGTGACCTGCATGGACGCTTGTCCTGCAATGCCCATCATTGCAACAGCTGCACAAGACAGAGAGCTGAGGTGAGTGAGGCAGCTGTATTGGCTTCAGCACGCCATGCAATGTTTGCTCGTGTTCTGTTGACACATTGCCACTTCTCAGTAATGTATGCTTGGCTTGTGGAGTTGGGCCCGAAACATCATGCACTGCAGTTTCTTGACCTTTGTCTCATAGACAAGTCTGCGCAGTAGACTCTGCATTGTTCTGCACCCTTAGCATACACCAGCCTGTACATGGCTCCTGTTGTGATCTTTGAACAGCGTTAACTTCTCTTTTCTACACCAGCCTGCTCTTGTGTTGTGGATCACAGCCTCACTGAGCAGATTGCTTGGTCAGTGCAGGATCTGGAATCATCGCAGACAAGAGTGTGTGCTGAAGCGGCAGCTGACTGATGATCCGGTGGACCTGTCTTTGCACTGCTCTGGTCTTATGCTCCTCATCGCCTACAGTGACCGTCTGCAGCTACTGTACATCTTACGGTATGCCCAGCAGATGCACAAACCTCAGTCTCCAATTCAGTGTCTGCACTCTCAAGCCAGCTTGCTGAGTGTCATGGCCTTGATGCCTTACTCAATTTGAGGTTGTATAGGTTGTGGAGCTAGGGTTTAAAGCCTACTCTACAGCAATGTTGCTATTGCAGCAGCTTGGAGTACGATGCAGTAGTGTATCTGTACCTGGCGCCCTGCTTTTAGTACCTCATGTTCCTGTTCACTTGCCGTCTGTTTGTGCCGCAATTAACTTCAAAAATTGGACCTTGTTGTGGCCCAGAACAGCATTGACTGACTTGTTTCATTCAACTCAGCATTCTCAGGAACTTAGCAGTTGTTGTCTGTTGACTCCCCTGATGAGTCCTCATGTAAATTGATCGATCGATTGATTGATTGATTGATTGATTGATTGAGTGATTGATTGATTGATTGATTGATTGACAATGCATTTGCTTGTCAGGGAAACGTGCGCAGGTGACAGTGGACACTGCTGGGCAATGCAGTAGTTTGAAAAATTACAGGGTGATGTGGATGGTTGCTGATGTGCAGGTCAGATCTGGAGGAGATCACCGAGTTCCCTCTGAAGAAGTGCAGCCTCTGCAGCTTCAGCAATGGCGGGCAGCTGTTTGCAGCAGCTGGGGTTGGCAACATCATCACCGTGTGGGGCTGCCACACTCACCAAGTGCTCGCAACATTCAAGGTGAGTTGCGTCTTTGCACTGGGCAGCCCGGTGTAATACTTGGCTTCTCATTAAAGTCTTTTCTTTTCTTTTCTGCGTCTTTGCAAGCAGGCTTCCCTTGCTGTAATGCTGCTCAGGTATAAAGGTTCTCTCATAGTCAATCCAGCGTGTGGAGTGCTTACGCTCACCAGGCGCTTACAACATCCATGGTGGGTCGTGTCATGGCAAGCAGGCATATCTTGCTACAATACTCCCTAAGTGTTAAGAGGTCACCAATAGTCAATGCTGTTCACAGCTTGGCAACACATTCAGCTCAGCAGCAATCCACCTGTCTTGACATTAGCACAAGTAAGCAGGCTTAGCATGTGAAGTCACCTGCAGTCTCCATCTTGCATTTGCATCGACATAGGTTTGGACACCTTGATCTGCGCCATGCAATATGCAATCTGCTTCCTAGACCCATGTGACAGACAAGAAGCACATGTGCGCAGGGACATGCCTCTGCCATCTCCCACATGGCCTGGTCACCCGATGATGCCAGGCTGGCCAGCGTGGGGGCGGGGGGTGCCTGCTATCAATGGGATGTCCCAGCAGGGGTCAAAATTGCCCACGAGGAGTTTGTGGACAAGCAGAAGAACTATTCCTGTGTCCAGTTCTGCAACAATAGCAGCACCTCAGGAGTGGTTGTACGCAGCCTGGATGGCAAGATCCAGCACATCCAGGTATGTCTGCCTTTGCTGATGCTGCAAGTGCACCTTGCTCAATCTGCATTCAAGGTCATGTAGGTCATCCCTTGTGCCTGTCATATGCTCTGGATGCCTGAAGACTCATGACAATTAGTGCAGCTAGATGATGCACACAGTCTTGTCATATGACGATCACTGCAGCTAGATAATGCACACACTCTTGTCGTATGACAATCACTGCAACTAGATGATACTGGTTTGCGTTCAGGGAGGTGTGGTCGTGCGGGAGGGAGACGTCATGCCTGGGGCTGCACGGGGCTTTGCCCTTGTAGGAGAGGACAGTGCCCTGCTGGCTGCCACAGCTTCTGGAGCTGTGTCCTGTCATACCTGGCCCCTGCAGCCATCGGCTTCAGGTAATCAACTCTTTTCGCTCACAGCTCAGACTCTTCAATACAATCAAGTGGTTTACTTTGCATAAGGGGAGGGTGTCAGGACATGCGGCGTGTTATGCTTTATATGTCATGCACATCAGTAGGATATGTATGTATTCCGCATGAGTAAAACAGCATTGTAGTGGCCTTTGCTGTGCGCAGGGCAGTGCGAGCTGCACGAAGGGTCCATCACGCACATGGCGCTCATAGAGAGTGGCAGCATGCTGGTCACCATCAGCTCAGACGGCATCATGATGCTTTCATCAGTGGATCTGCTGGTCAAGGGGCTGCCCATAGGGCATGCCCCCATCCTGGATCTGCCCCCTGTGCATCTCATGAGGCAGAGTGACCTCGTGGCCATGGATGATCGCATCACTGATCTGAAGAACCAGGTGGGCTCCAGCATCCGCCGCCCCCCATGCATTGCTTTGTAAGCGTCAGCGAAGGCTTGCATGACATGGAACAAACAGCTACTGTCATGTCAGATTATGCTTTGAGATTCCTCACAGCAGCCTTTGCAGCATCTGTCATGCGCCTGGACCTGAACAATCAAGGGCTTGTCATCCTGTTGTACACAACAATGTCTATGTTCAGGAGTTCTGACTAAAAACCAACCTTGTGTAGGTCAAGCAAGTGCGCATAGAGTATGAGTACAAGCTGATGCTCCAGCCACAGCAGCTGAATGAGCAGCTGAGAGAGGTCAATTCTGCCAGAGAGGCAGCTGAGCAAGCACGCGATGAAGCCACTGCTGAGCTCAACATGCTGAAAGCCTCGGCAGCAGAGCAGCAGGAGCAGTTCCTGGCTGATATGGAGGCGCAACATGGTGTTGCCACTGAGCAATTGGAAGCTGCCTATGACAACAGATTTGCGGTATGCCTGTCATGTGCAACTGGAGGTCAGCGTGGTTTCTGAAGCAACTTTGGCAATTGAGCAATTCAATGTGCTGTGGTGCGCAGTAAAGAGCACGCCCCTTGTGTATGATGCATGTCTGCATCTGAGTGTGCTTACCAGGACTTTTGGCTACCCTGTGACTCAACTTGAATGTCTATCTGGTCAGTGAATGCCTGAAAGCTACCTTGGCTACCCATTAGTGGCTGCCCACTGTCAAACTTAGCTGCCCATCAGTGACGTCCCATCAAGCTAGCCTGACTGCCCATCACTGTCTGCTTCCCAGCAGTGGCTACCTCTTAGAAGTCCTGGCTGCCCCATCAACGGCTGCCCACTATTTCACCTTGACCGCCCATCAACAACTGCCCACTGACCCACCCCTGCTGCTTATCACTATATCATCTTGGCTGCCTGTCAATCACAGGCTACACCACCTCTGCACATAGTTACAAATGCAGTGTTGCAAATGCGGTGCAGGTGGAGCATCAGAGGGTGCAGCAGCTGGAGCAGGCCAAGGATGACTTGCAGTTCAGCCTGGAGGAGAAGGTGCGCAAGGTGGATGCAGCGCACTCCAAGATCCTGCAGGACACTCTGGCTGCCTATGACCAGTAAGCCCACCAGTCTGATCAACTCTACAGCCTCAATTTCATGTTGCAGCAGGAGTCAATGGACACAGTATCATATTGTGGGGCCTTGTTGGCCAACATATGGAGTGGAGTAGAATGAAGTCTCAAGCAGGACTTCTGGGGTGATGCCCTGCTGTGCCAGGTCCTCCTGGTACACGTCAGCAGCAAGCCAGACTCAGAACAGACTCGAATTGGCTCTGAGGCTCTCCCATGCTGACATCTGCTGCTGTTCAGTGGGGTTGCCGGACATTGCATTCCCCACATGCAGTCTGTTGCATGCTCACCACCAGCAAGTTATCATGCTCTACACTCAATATGTGTGGGCTCTGGCTGTGAGGGAGCGTGAAGAAAACAGCAGTGGTCTTCCTGGCATGGTCGCACTTTGCGGTGCTGTCGCATAGCTGGTAGAGGGTGAACAGCTATGAGACCGCAGTTCTATGAGTGGCCACAGACGACTGCAAAGGTTGCTCGAAGGGGGAACAGCAAAGGAAGTCATGCGAAGTACAACAGTGTTGCTGGCATGCAGGAAGCTGGTAGAGGCGGAGGAGAAGTACAATGGTGTCATGGACAGCATGCGAGAGGCGGCTGCTGAGTACAGGGAGGTTCTGTCTCAGTATGACCTGGAGTTTGAAGAGAAAGGGCAGCAAATGAGTGACAAGCTGCAGAAGGTATTGCTCCCCTTCTGCACATGGAAGGCAGAAGGCATTGTTGGGCATAATGGAGCAGTTTTGTTGCTCTACAATCTTTACCTTACACTGTGTCACAGCTGCCAGTGTCAATTGCATAGTGCTGAATGCCAAAGCTAGTGTAGGGGCACTGACATGATGAAAAGACACACCTTCATGACCTGATGTGGAGCAACCTGCTCAACCAAGCTTACAAGCACAGTTTGCAGCGTCCATTTTTGCACACCTTGCTTGGTGCAAAGGTTTCAAGGTATCTGCATTAGTACAGGCAAGCATGTTTGCCAAGCTGAAGCACCTTGTTTCGTGCAAAGGCTTCAAGGTTACCGGCCTTGGGTATGGGCTGTATGGGCTATATATCTCAAGCTGTAGGGAACACTCATTGCTGTGCCATTGCCTGTGCAGTTGAAAGAGGCTGCAGACTTTAGGGAAGTCAAGCTGAAGGGCAAAAACCACATACTGAAAACCGGTCACTACCGCCTCAAGAATGAGCTGAAGTCAGACCACAAGAAGGTGGAACAGCTGCAGGAGCAGGTGCTTTCTAGATCACTCCCTGTCATCTTGGAAGTGCATCACAGACTTGGCTCCCTCACTGTTCATCTGCATCCAGGTTCTGTTATCTGATGCATTGCAGTACGTTTTATCACCAATCAGTGACCTATTCAATGCTGACTTGAGAGCTGATCTCTGTGCTTTAGATCAAGCTTTTGCAAATGTCAGTATCTACCTGTCTTCACAAAGAGCCACACTGCAAGTGTCAGTATTTACCACTCTTCTCACAGCGCCACACTTCATCTGAGCTGTTGGTCTGCAGCTTCTGTCGCTGGAGAGCAAGTGCAAAGACTTTCAAGTCAACATTTCGGCTCTGAGGGAGGAGATCTCTGAGAGAGACACTGTGATAGCCCAGAACTATACCACCATTCAGCTGCTACGGCGCCGCCTGGCCGACATGGAGAAGCACAAGTTTGTCCTGGGCTACCGTACACAGGTCTGTCCCTTCTCAGAAAGAAAAGATATAGAAAAGAATTGACTATGCCTTTCTGCGTCAATTTAATGAGAAGCACAAGTTTGTCCTGGGCTACTGCACACAGGTCTATCCCTTCTCACCTGCTGCTTGTGCTTTCTCTGACCATCACTCTCTGTCAGATTTTGTGTGCTAGTTGCCTTCATGCTGCCTCTTGCTACATGCAAAGGCTTGTCATGTTGAGGTGTAGTCCCTGCATGCCAAGCAAAGGGAAGATGAGAACGCACACCCTCTGCACATTCCTTTCACCGCAAACCAACGTCTGCTGCCACATATCATTTTCCACCTATCACTCTCCACCTATCACTCTCCACCTATCACTCTCCACCCATCACTCTCCACCTATCACTGTCCACCTATCACTGTCCACCCATCACTCTCCACCCATCACTCTCCACCTATCACTCTCAAGCTGCGTCAAAGCACTGCTGATGTCAGCCATCTGCAGAACAGTGCAAGAATATCAGGTTGGCAGCCAAGAGCTGCCCGAGGCTGCACCTGATGATGCCTGCCACTTCAAGCCTCCCTGATTTGTCCATAGCTTTGTGTGTGGCCCTGTGAAAATCCTTTTCCTTCAGATGTTGATTCTCTTGGTGAAATTGTGTCAGGAGTTGGAGCAGGAGCTGGAGCCCAAGGAGGAGCAGATTGAGAACCTGAATCAGCAGCTGCAGGAGCAAGATGGGGAGCTGGTGGAGGAGCTCAAACGTGCCTCGGTATGTCTCCCTGCCACCACATCCCTGCACACCCTTGCTGCCCGTGTCCCTGCTACCACACCCCCTGCACACCCTTGCTGCCCGCGTGCCATCTACCACACAGCCCTGCACTTTGATGCTGAAGGCAGT
>JAABUK010006292.1_pt1 | contig 17828 bp, 26 predicted proteins | sample 5559141 | NCBI WGS metagenome assembly JAABUK01 (sample SAMN10711869, study PRJNA513367) | rock metagenome | isolation source: Antarctica rocks | place: Antarctica: Victoria Land, Pudding Butte nord | collected 2016-01-03 | reverse complement strand
TAGTGCAGCTGCGGCAGAACCGCATTGTGCGCATTGACCTTGCTCTGGGGTCTGTGCTGCTATGCCTCAGAAGGCGCTGTGCCTTCAGGGGTCACCTGGAGCTCAAAGTTGACAGGTATGTTGCAAATCTAGCCGATATACTTTGCACAAGCTGTGATCCCAGCACACTGACAGCTTCAAGCTGCATGTTGTGAAGTGTTGGTCTTCATGTTAGTACGCAAGCAGTGCATTGTTCCTGTAGCCGCGAGCATGCCTGCCATTGTAAAGAAAGCACTTGACAGACAGCCCCTGATGTCTCACATGTACATACAGGTACATGGGGTTGAGCCAGACATGGCGCAAGTTCTTCTGTGTACTGGCTCCCCGTGAGAAGGTGGCAGGCTATGCTGCAGACATGCATCTGCTGGTCTTCTCCAAAAATGGCTTTGAATCTGTGACCAGCATTCTGGTGACACATGCAGCTCCAATTCAGGTTCCTCTGAAGGCTGCACATGGCAGAGCCTGCTTTGAGCTGGTGAGTTTTGAGCAACCTCCAGCCTGTGCCTCTCGTATGCATGCACTGTTTGTTGTTAGTCTGAAGAAGTGGCATGTTGTGCACATGACCTGTGTACTATGTCTTAACCAGACAGACAAATAGAGAAGTCCTTCAGCCAAAGTGTCTGCCCTGCCCTGCCCTGTGTCTCAGACTGTTGCCCTATGAACTTCAGTTCATTCGTGCAAACAGGCGCAGAGCAGCTCAGCCGCCTGCAAACCACCTGCATGTCTTGCAGTTGGTTGTTTTGTATGAGTCAAGGCAAACTCCAGCGGGACTCACCTGCAAGGTATATGCAGGTGCTCTCCAGCAAGCAGCTCAAGAAGCCCTCAAAGCTGTTTGCACCTGGCAGCTCCAGGGTCGGCTACAGCATCTATGTCAGAGCGCTATCCAGAGATGACGTGGAAGCACGCTGGGTGCACAGATTTGTAAAACTGGCAACTTGCGACCCAAGTGAGTGTTCAAATATCATTTGAAAGCAACTGGACATGCTGGTGTGACATGTGTGTCTGCAGCGTACATCTGCATGTGCCATACTTGTTCAGCAGACCTGTGTTCAGCATGTTGATCATGCATATGACAGGAGGCAAGGTGTGGCAAGAATTTATCTATCCATTAAATGCATCATGTTCTCGTGTTTTGGTTCAATCACTTACAGTCAAATGATGGCCATGTTAATGATGGCAACACTGCTTATGATCATTCATTCTGTACCTTGATGTTGCCCCAAGTTCACAGACAATCTGCCTCGAGGTTGCTTAGCATGCCTTGCAATGATGTGTGGCTTTTGGACTTACCCGTCACAGAGCAGTGATTGACTGACTGCAGGCAAACTTAGTTGGAACATACGTGAATCCTCGAGGAAAATTTCGTTGCATGGTTCCAGCTGCTGCATGTTGCAGGGCCTGCATGCCTCTGCAGTGCTAACAGTGCTTTTTCTGCAGATGAGGCCATGCTGATTGGCGATAGCGAACATCTACCTGCACTCAGGCCTAGGCACAATGTTCTACAGCAAGATGCGCCTCGTGAGGCCTCAACAGATCAGCAGTCTCAGAAGCACACACAGACAGGTGGCCAGGAAAACAGCACCTCCTCTTTCTCATCTGATTCAGCCCATGTGCCCCTTCACCACATGCCACAGCTGGGTGAAGCTGCAGATGATCAGTCTGAAGCTCACAGCATGCCAGCTGATCCGACAACATCTGGTAGCTATCAGACAGTGCAAGCACCGTTTCCTCCATCACCATCAGTCAGCCAGGCTGATGCATCTCTCTCAACTCACCCACATGTTCAACAGCAGCAGCAAACTTCCACCCCAGACCTGATATCCTCATTGACAGCTTCTTTGCAGAGGGCCAGCAGCACACAGATGTGGCGTAGCAACGCTGCATTTGATGGTGACAAAGCCATTGATGGCACCAGCTCCTACCGCTCCTCCCTGTCACTGCCCTCTGCCAAGAGCTTCACATCCATAGGCAGGCATCTGACAGAGCACTGGAGGGCCAAGGCCCTGCATGGCCTGGATGATGTGCAGGAAGGCCACAAGCCCCCTGTCCACACGCCCTTGCCACCTGTCTCTGAGCATGCTTCACAGTCCTCCCTGTTTCAGGAGTGGGGCTTCAGGTCAGACTACCACCCAGACGCTGTTCAGTCCGTTGAGCAGCAGCCACCGCAGCAGCAGCAGCAGCAGCAGCAGCAGCAGCAGCACGCAGTGAGTCAGCCAGAACAGACTGTGGCTCCAGTTTCAGAGCATGTTTTGCCGGGTGGGGTGAACCTCAGTCACAACCCCATCTTCTCATCTGTGCCTGCACCAACAGACAGCAGGTCACCAACAGACAGCAGGTCAGTGCAGTCATCACCTGGCAGGAGCTACATAGGCCTACCTGCTGCTAGGTCCCATTCTTATCACAGTGATGGCTCACCTGCACGTCATAGCTACTTGCCACTGCCTGAATCTGTCCAACATCATGCTGCACAGTCATACCTGCGGCACCCGCAGCAACTGCGCCAGCCGCAACAACAGGCGCAGTCAGAGGCTGATCAGCAGCAGGGGCTGCAACAACCACAGCTGCACCGCTCTGAGTCGCCGCAGCATAGCAGGGCAAGCCAGTCTGTGCCCACACAATACGAGGAGGAAGACTTTGAAGAGCTGGAGCTGGCTTCTGCGCATCAAGCAGTGGAGGACAGCCTTTCTGGACTTGCTGCACACCTGTCTGGAGCTTCAGCCACGCCTAGCTTGCTGATAGAGAGCAACCTGGAGGCTGTGCGAGCCCGCAGTGACATGCTTGACATACCCTCTGCAGAGCTTCTGGACAGCATCCTGGACTTTGCTAATGCTGTCTGTGGAGAGGCGGCCGGCGGTGGCATTGCTGGGGAACATGAGGTCAGCTCTTGAGCTCAAGAGCTGACCTACACCCGTGCTGTGCAGTGCTGTGCTGTGCTGTGCTGGGCTGTGCTGTGCTGTGCTGTGCTGTGCTGGGCTGTGCTGGGCTGTGCTGTGCTGTGCTGGGCTGGGCTGTGCTGGGCTGTGCTGGAATCTCATGGCCTGTGCTTCGCTTGCCGTCTAGCAATCCACATGCTTTGCTCTGCGATTGCACCAGCAAAGCTTTACCTGATGTTAAGTATCTGTGTCTAGTACTGTGCATCTTGTGTTGTAGGGTATCATACCCAGCCTTATATGCTACTTGATGCTCAACAGACTATGTGACTTGACACTCTTCTGACAATGCTGCTGACTGCATCACAGGCACCATCACGAGATTCTATACAGGGCTACAGTCAGCTGTGGGGCAACAGCAGCCCAGCACAGGCACATGATCAGCCAATAAAGCGGCGGCCTGGTGGCTTCACCACCATGTCCCATACCTCAGCTGGCTCTGTAGAGCCTTTCAGCGACGACGACGATGTCACGATTTTGGACACCACAGAGGTGAAGAAACTGGCGCCACAGCCTCTTCAAGCCCTGCCAGAGTCACCACAGCTGGAAAGGTCTCACTGTCTACCACCCTCCAGGCCAACACTGCCTGTAGAACCAGTTGTGGGGTCAAATCACCTGGATAGTCATGGCGAGGGAGATTTGGTGTATGAAGTGGGTCCAAGACAGGCAGACGTGCCGTTTCACCACTACTCTCTGTCTCCACATCTGATGGAGACCCCAAGTCCAAAAGCTGCAGCCAGGTATGGTCACATCAACAGGATGTATGACACATCCATGTCTGATGCGAGCACGCACTCTCATGGAATGCACCACAGTCATCACTCTCCAGTTCAGCCTGGCATCTATGACAGCTCTGGTAGCCAGAGCCAGGATCATCTGAATAGCGGCACACCCAGAGGTCAGCAACAATATTTTGACATCATTGAAAAGCCCGGTCTGATAGAGGAGCCAATGGCGGCTGTGGACTTCCGTGAGATGATTGATGACATCATGGCTCAGAGTGAGAGGCAAGCTGCGCAAGTGCATACAAGTGGCGGTGCAGCTGCCAATGCAGCTTCTTTGCATCCCATCTGGGAGGATGAAGAAGTGTGTTTGGAGGGGCATCAGTCACCCTGTGTAGCAACTATAGGTGTACGTGCCACAAGATGAAATGGTGCAACATGCCTGCAAGCTGCACTTGTGAACAACTACTGTGACTGCAACACAATCTTTGCTTTTCCTGTTTTACTACACATAATTCAGTGCAGCGTTTAGGTTACATGTCCAGTTGATAGTCTGGGTTCTGTGTTTGTTTGGGTTTACTAGTGAGGCTTGATAAATCTCCGTCTGGCTTTATCAAGGCAGCAGCTGCTTTGCATTCTTTATGACTCTCACTGTCTGCATGTGTGCCTTCCATTTGTTGAATGTTGCCTTTCTGTGTTTTGCTACCAACACACAGAGGATACAGCGGTAAATGACGTATTTGTTATCGAGACAAATTCAAGTTGTTGACATCTGGACATATTTCATGGCTGACAGCAAAGTAAACAATATCAGTATCGCGTTTTGAATTTCAGGAGCTCTCTATTTGCTATAAGGTAAAATGAGAAGTGGGTATAAGGTATAAGGTACCAAGAATAGTAGAGATATTACCCTATATACGAGGTTGTGATGTAGCAAGCGCACATGTACATTCAGGGGGGTCCAGCTTCAATTCAGTTTTATTGAGCATGTCCAGTCCACGGACTTAGTTGGCAGTGAAGATGAGCATGCTAAGGATGCATGTTGCAGCAGGGTCGTAGGACTTGAGAATGTGTTTGCGTAAATCAACATGTCAAGCATCGAGGCTGCTCTAGCTCATGACTAGGCAAGAATTGATTATGTCCCATGTGTCTCTGAACTGCAGCGTTGAACGCTGCAATGAAGGCCGTCTTCAACCTGTGTGCATGCTCAAGGCTCGCAGCATTTGGAAACAGAACTCGGAAATTGCGCTGCGTGTTTGCAAATACTTTTGTGATTCGAGACTCTCCCTTTTGCATGCCGCATATTGATACAGATCACCGCACACAGCCTCTGGCGAGAACCGAAACTTACTCTGCATCACCTGACTCGCCTTTTGCGCCATCAGGCATGATCAACAGGGAGCAAGTACCCTGTATACTAGTCTATGGGTGCGTCTGATACGGAGACCTTGGAGTTCAACCGACAACGACGCTCACAACTCTTGGCAGCTCGGGATAGAGCCAACGAGCTACCCTGTCACGAGCCTATTGAACTTGCCGGCCGGCCAAACGTGTACTACGAGCTCAGAGACTATTCGCAGCCCAACAAACTAGACGGGTCAAAGCAAGCCCGTTCAGACGTGCCCTACCTATTCAAGAGTTTTGAGACAGGTCAAGCCAGGCCTCCTAGGCCTGGCACCAAGAATGCACAGCTGCCTCGTGCAGCTACCATCCATGAATACCTGGACTGGACAGTAACAGCTCAAGGGTCTCAAGCTTTAGATGAGCTGGTATGCCAGCAGGCTTGCCTGTAATTTGAGCATTGATAGTCTGCACTGGTTTTGCCTTTCGAGTTGTCAACAACTTTGCCTCATGATCTGCAGGACTTCAGTGGCTTCAGAACAATTGTGTTAGTCCCTCGCTTCCGGCCACATTGGCCAGCCCCTGGTCTGTTTGACAAGGAGCACTCCAAGAAGCCACGCAGATTGGGAGCTCCCAGGAATCCTTGGCCAGTTCTGTTGTGTGATGGCAAGCCTGTCTGTGCTGCCACAATCAGAGTCAGCCTTGGATACCTGGAAGTAAGTTTCAGAGCACTGCATGTGGCTCATTGTACATGTATAAGCCATTGCTACAGGCTGTTCAACCACCAATGTTCCTGCTATACTGTATCTTCACACTGGTTGTTCTACCCAGGTTCCTTTTTTTGCAACACTTGAGTCAAAGCGGAAAAGGGGCTATGGGAGAGCATTAGTTGAAGCCATTGAGGAGGTCAGCTGCAGCCATACTGTGTCAGCTCTTGGGTGTTTGTGTGCAGCAAATCAATGCGCTGCCGTATCTTGAATTTTGGCTGCTTTGATGGTAATGTGTGGTCAATGCAGTGCACGTCTCTTGACACATGTATAGCAGTTGCTTGTCATACTGGGCTCATGCTCTTGCATGCTTGCAGGTGGCAAGGTCTCTCAATGTCCCTCGATTGCTGCTATGTAGCACAGACGACCCAATTGTCAAAACCACATGGCGTCATCTTGGCTTTGTGTACACCTCTCAGCAGGATCTGGAGGACTTTGGAGTTCAGCATGGTGATCTGGTACACATGGACAATACTGTGCAAATGCACAAAGATGTACCACTAGCTAGAGAATGGCAGACTCTGGTGGTTAGGCACCAACATCTGTGTCAGCGAATCTATTTCCCTGCGCAGCCTTACAAAGCAGCTCATGCAGAGACAGCTGTTCAGTACAAACCAGAGCCTACTCCTGCACAAACTAATGGCCTGCTTGAGCATTGAACTCACAGTTATCATGACAGGTATGACGCTGTGCTTGCAACCTCTGCTTTATAGACTCGCAGAAAGCACACAGTCAGACAGTAGGATCCACAGACTCAACAGCCTGGCTACAGCAGCATCAGCACAGCATAGGTAGAGCATGATTGCACAGGCAATGCCGCCATTTTGGTGGATCCATGAACGTCTCTTGCAAACACATGTATGTAGTTTTCAGTGCATGCAACCTGCTGGTACACGTCTACAGTTATCTGTGCGTTGTGTGGGGATCTTACACAACAAGTAAAAGTTCTGTAGTTGGAGCACACCAATGAGACCAGCAAAACACAAGACTGCAAAACCTACACAAGGTGCTATAGAGCCCGGCACACACTGCATGTGTACTTCCGTGGACAACATCACATTTGCAGCCAGTGCAGCTGAACACTATGAAGACTCCTTGATGAGTGTTGTGACAAAGTGTAGATCATACACTGACCCTGGCAATACCAGAACGACACCATAATGACAGGCTTATTTTGGGGATTTAGCAGTGTTATCCTCAGACACCTGCTCCACGTGAGGGAGGAACTGCAGCAACAAGATACACATTGTTCAGCAGTGAAACAGACTGTGTGCTGTTGCTGCCCTATCTGACAGCAACTCATGTACACAGTACCAGCAGCATAGCATGCTTATTATGCATCATGCAATCTTTTGAGGCTACTGAGACCAGACCCAGTGAATAAGCACAAAGGAGGTGCTGGCCTGGTCCACACATGGGCAAGATTGTGGTGCACGTATGCAAAATGAACCCTCAGCTGGGGTCCTACCTTGCCATTGAGTGAGATGACCAGGCGATTCTCTCCTCCCTTGCCTTTGATCACATCAATCTGCAGTAAAAAAATTGGCTGTGCACATTCACTTTGAAACGATGTCCTCCTGCTGAAGTGACATCCTCATATTGCTTCTGCACATTGGGGTACTACTGTCCAATGACTCCTCAGAATGCACGTGATCTCAACTACAGGTGTCAAAATTTGTAATACTTCACTGTGACACACAGCACTTGACAATGTCATGCAATGGGCCGCCTCGCATGCGTTGGGCTACGCTCTCACCGTTGCATACATATCAATGGCACTCATGATTCCATCACCCAGCTCCTCATTCATGATGGCCTTGATACTTTCACCATAGTGTGTCACTGCCTCAGTCATTCTGCAAACAAAGTAGCAGGCCAGTCGGTGTACAGCGATGGCCATGTCAGTATCAGGACTAATGTGCCTATCAGGATCTTGTATGCTACACCTGTAATGCGAACAGGTTGCACTTGCAACTTGAAGGGCAGTGGTGGGTTAGGGTATGACCTGTAAATGTGGGGCTCCTTGAGGATGGAGGGGTCAAAGCCACGCATGGGGGCACGCTTCATGGCTGCGACTAGCTCATCAGTCAGAGCAGGGCACGCCTTGCGCAGCACCTCCTCCCTTCCTGACTTCAGCTGAGCCTACACCCACATCACAGCTATTCTGTTAAAACAACATTGTCAAAATAGACTCCTTGCAGTCTGCAAGATCAGGCTGCTGTTCTCAACAAGCAACTTTGCTGCAAATGTAATGTACCATGTAGGCCAATCACATTGGTGTCCTGTGCAACATCTGGTTCACTTGATCAGTTCTAACAGCAGCTCTGCTAGGACACCTCTGTGCTGCACTTGTGTCAGAAGTATAGAGGGCTTCACCTGGTTGTAGAACAGCTGAGCAGTGAAAGCGTTGGTGAGGCCAATCTCCTTGGAGATCTGGGTGAAGGTCTTGCCGGATGCCTCTTTGGCGGCCAGCAGCTGCCCAACCAAGTCGTGCTTGCCTGCAGCATCATGTCCATCCTCAGGCAGCCTTTCATGGACCACACCCAGAACCCAAATTTTTGAGGCTCTACTTGTCAGTCATGTTGTCAAAGCTGGTCATGAAATGACCAAGCAAGATGTGGCCAATACAGCTGCTGACACCCCTTGACTTGAGCCTTGGGGCTCAGCATCACAATGAGTCAGATGGGCAAGGCTGCAGCACGTAGCTTGCTGGGCAATGCAATATTTTGCACATGTACAAGCTAGACGTTGACACGTGCCTCTGGTCTCAGGGATGCCAGCAGGAGATGGCTGTGGTCCACCAGCAGGGGGCATGGAGGCCAGAACAGCTCCGCTGCTGCTGAATGACTGTCCACGCCGGGGAACACAGGCTCTAGGCTTCAACAAGGCCTACATTACCACAGATTGCCATCCAATCTCCCTCGAGCAAAGCAAAACATATATATGCAGTAGTTTTGACATACCTGTCTGCTGACCATGCTGTTTGATAGCCTGCCCATAGACAGGGCCCCCTTCATTGCCATGATCCCTGCAAACGAAGATGTGCCTGGTTGGAGAATATGTGAGGGAAATCAACTATCAAATGTCTGCGACTATACTGTTCTAGATCTTGCATGCCAACTTGCAAGCATGCATTGTACAAAGGCTCGCCAGTACTCGGGACGCGACCGGTCAACTCAACGATTTTCAATGTTCAATGATCCTTTGCAGGGCATGGAAAGGTAGTATAGCCACGCCCTCGCAATTTAGACAGTCCAGCAGCAGTCGGCTCAACGAAGTTGCGAAGCTGACCTTTCTCGCTTTGGTGCTATCGGACGAGCACAGCAGTGACACCTAGTTTCGTGTATAAAAGATGAAACAGACTGTTGAATAGACGCTTGTATTGCACGACAAGCAACTTGCTTCGTGCGCTGCTTAAGATGATTACTGACATTACGAATGTTGCAACTGACGATGCATTAGTAAATCTTACCTCGCCTATGCTGTGCATGCTGAGACACACGATGAAATCTTTCGCATCCGTTTGCAAAATCATGATGCATCTTGGCTTCAACGTACCCTGCTGATGCCACCAGGCATGCTGAGGGTGTGCATCCAGGAGCAACTGGGGTGACTGCAATCTCAAATAAATCAATGACATGCAGTTTGCCCTCGCTACTTTCCATGGATTCCTCATGTCTGAGCACCATGCTTGTTTGATATGTACATACAATATATCTGCAACTTGCACCCAGCTCCTGGCTGCTCAGCATTCGATCTTCAGGGTTTTGCATCAGTATTGTGCACAGATTGGTTAAATAGCCGGGCATGCCGTTTGAGTTGTGTGACCTTACAGCATGCACACCCAGGTGAGCAGGTCCCTAAGGGTGGCCCGGGGAGCAGTCCTGGGGTGGTTTGTTCAGGCTTTTCTGTAAAATGTGTCGAGACAACTAGCAGTAATGCTGTGCAAAGTTCGACAATACTGGCACCTAACTGTCATGTACAGCCCTTGACCTGGTCCCGTATGCATTTGCTGCTGAGGTTGGCATAATACTGGTGTGCAATTTGTCCTCACCGCGGCCGCGTATAATTTTGCCGTTTGCCATATTGTTTGATCAACTCTAGGTAAACGGCAGTCTCCCACAGCCAGGACTCTTTTGCAGACGGCTTCGCACATGCCAGCGCAAACGTCTCTTGCATGAAACAAGGCAAGCAAAACAACTCGAAAGCTGTGGGAATCTTTGGCTTAGACGTCAAGGAAGCTCTTAGCTTGAAGCAAGATCTCAACGTTGGTCAAGTCGTGAGCCAGCAGCAGATCTTGCACATCTTGCAAGCCGACAGACATTGTGATGGGGCCTGCAAGTCTAGAAAAGACAATCCCAACTGCCTCTGTGGAGTGGTTCCTGCTACTGGATCATTTCGACGTAAAGGCTTGTGGCAGAAAGAGCCTCAAGGCCTTATGCACTTAGGAGCCAATCCCTCAGATCAAAAGAGACAAGTGTGTATCTTGATCTCGAGAAAATTTGCAAAGATTTTACCTTGCTACTGCTGCTTCTGCGCTGAATTTGAAGCTGAGCTCTGCGGGTGCTGGTGCAGGACGCTGTCTTACCTTGTGGCCTCAACAACCTTGGCAACACATGCTATGTGAACAGCGCATTGCAATGCCTTTTTATGACTCCAATTTTCAGAAATTCAATGTATCAGATTGCAGCTCCAGCAGCAGATGATGTCATCCTCGGACACATCAGGTAATCATGTGGAGGTCAGATGTCAATTAGGCATTTTGCAACATGCAGCACAACAATCAAAACATTCGCTGTAGGCGGCTTTTTGTGGAGTTGCAATCTGGACCACGCTTCAGTGCTGATCCCAAAGCTTTTGCTCAGGCCCTCAACTTGGATCACACCATACAGCAGGTATGCACAGCCTCTTGCCAAATTGGCTCTTGGCGCTCTGCACTCGTTCTCATGCTAGCAATACCGTGCATGCTTTGCAGGACGGTCAGGAGTTTTTGAAGCTGCTGTTGAGTTTGCTTGAGACCAAGCTTGCAGAGTCAGGGCAGCCAGTGAGATTTGTTACTTGTGCAGTCAGCCGACACAAGTTTGTGATGCATGACCTCTTTGGTTGGTTTGCTGTGCACTCTGTCTGGCGCATCTTTTCTGCATGATTGCTGTAGCCGTGCGACGTTCTCATGCATGCTAGTCATAAAAGCATTACCTGGTGCAGATTGCTGTGATTATCGTGTGTTTTGACAAATCTGCAGGCTGTACAGAGCTTGGTACCTGATCTTTTTAGAGGCAGCTATGCCTACGAAACCATCTGCAAGGTGAGAGCTGAATTGTAGGTTGTCTGCAACATGTTCTGTTCAGATGCAGCTTATGACATCTCAGTACAGAACCGTGAGCTGCAACTTGGCTGTGTCATTGCATGAAGGTCTGCTTGCTCAACAAAACTGCATGTGCTTGCGTGAACAACTGGCAGTCAGCATGAATTGATGCCGGTTACACTTCATTGCGCAGGCCTGTGGTCGTGCTTCACAAGGATCAAATAGAGCCACACACTTCTATGAGTTGGATATCCAGGTCAAAGGATCTCCTGCTCTTGACCACAGCCTGGTATGTATCTGTTTATACCTGACAGAATCCATGCTTCAACAGACACATCAACAGCCTTGCTTACACCCTTAAATCAACTGTGTCTGGCAAACCAAGTGTGCTCCTAGCGGTTCCAAATCACTATTTTAGGAGGCACAAAGTGTGGTTCCATGGCAGTCATCAAATGTATTCATTCACATTTGCGACTTCTGGGCAAGCTGTGCATTGAGTACTATACTGTGAAGTTGTCAGGCATCTTTGTTTCAAGTTCACAGCTTTGCTGCAACTACAGGCAGACATGCTGTGCAAAGAAGAGCTGTCTGGGGACAATCAGTACCACTGTGACTTCTGTGGCAAGAAGGTGGATGCCACTCGGCAGCTGTGTCTGCGGCAGCTGCCACCCTACCTTTGCATGTCCCTGCAGCGCTTTGTGTTCGACATGAAGGTGATTGCTGGCTTCATACTCAACCTGTAACGCTCATTTTCCAGCTTGTTGTGCAGTCGTGTCACATTTCATCTGCCGGAGGAGCGCAGCAGCTTGTACAGTATTGCCACATGTCACACAGAACCTCCTTTACACTGCCATTCTGACATACATTTGCTTTACTGCATCCAAAAGGAACTCCCTTGCTTGAACACCACTTCCTGCATGATGTACATTGCAGCCTTTGTGTGTGTGATGTAGAAGCTGATGAAGGTCAAGGCTAGCGACAAGTTTAGTTTCCCGCTCAGCATTGACTTGGGCCCCTACTTGTCTCCAGTGGACGCGTCCCTTGATGCAGGGCTGCAGGTGTATGACCTGCAAGCCATCCTCATACACAAGGGCTCCTCTGCCAGTCAGGGTCATTACGGTAATGGTCTTTGTGGCTTCGTTGCCACCTCTTTGTAGTATTGTTTCCCAGCTTGCAGAGTCCCCTTTCTTGCAATAGAGTGACATCCTAAAGCATATTTCTCTGATCAAGCCTGAGCATCACTGACACTGTGGCACATCATCTCAAGCAAGTATCCCCGTGCAGTTGACACCAGCCATGCATTGGTCGCCCCTGTGATGATGCGACATACATGGCTGAGCGCAGCAGTAACAGCAGGCTGGACATATGACAACTTGAAGACAACTAACTTGGCCTTGGTTGCAGTTGCACACGTTCATGAGGAGGGTGCTAGGAAGTGGTGGCGCTTTGATGATGAGACTGTGACTGTAATGCCTGATGGACCCATTGGTGAGAAGGCAGACCATGGTGCCCCGCCCAATCCTGTGCCCGCAGGCAAGAAGGTGAGCATGCTTTGCACAGCTTTTTTATGAGGTATCCAACAATGTCGTCGACACTCACCATACTTTCGCTAAATCTGTACATCACAAAGGTCCTGCACACAGCAGACGTAGAGTCTGCGCCGCGCTGCGCTTTGCCTATTGCAGACAAGCATGCTTGCATCCCAGCAGTGATCAGTTCAAGGCAGCCAGCGTTCAAAGACAAGGCAAGGCTTTGTTGCAGGTGCAGTCAACAGAGAAGGGCAAGTCCAAGCCAAAGGGCAAGGGTCGAAAGCGGAAGGCATCTGCCAAAGGCGAGGATGATGGCAATAGGGAATCCACGCCAGAGCCTATGCTGGCACCTGCTGACGACTGTGCTGCACCAAGCAGCAATGGTCACCTGAACAGGGCCAGCACACCCCCTCATACCACTCCTCCGTCTGACATTACCTCCAGCAATGCCTACATGCTTTTGTATAAGAAGCGCGACTGGCAGCCGAAGCAGTGTTTGCCTGCAGCAGCACTGCCTGACAGGTGTGTCTGTTCTACCACCTTGCAGCTGTGCATGCTGTGTGCTTAGCTGTGCTTGTCTTGGGTTTAACTGCGCTGCTTACCCATTGCTGGTTCTGTACACAGCCCATTGATGTCCTGCATACAAGATCAGCATCATGTATGTTTTACCTCTGCTGACAATGTTCAGATGATGAGTTGCTTCTTTGTGTAGCAATGCTTGCTGTTGCCTGATGTAGCAAAACACAAAGTCATGACCTGCATTTCACACACTTGCTGCTTGCTTATGCCTGTGCATGTCCATTGATGATGCACATGTGCTGTCTTGCAGCCTGCAGCAGTACATTGATGAGCAGAACCAAGAGTTTGAGACTGCCTGTGCCAACTTTGAGGTGGGCCTACCTCAATATTGATGCAGACTCTATTGCCGTTCCTGCATGGTGTTTTCTGTCTCTGTCATGACTGCTTTTGTTACCAAACGTGTTCTACAATCGACCAGACAAAGTTATAACAGTTGATGAGACCAGCTGATCATGCACACAACATGTCTGGCACTGCAGACCACTCAGCAACAAGTCCGAAAAGCAGTCATGCAGCAGCAGGCTGACGTGAGGAGCATTCTGGAGCTTGCCCCTGTGCCCCCTGGTGAAACAGATTGCAGGTAGTGCTAGCTGAAAGCATCCCTTACCATATGCATGCAGCCTTGCATCCTGCTGGTGTGTCGTTGGGAGTGGTGCCCCTTCCAAAAGTTGACAGGCATCGTTCACATATCTCTTGAGTGATACGGTCCTGGCAGTCTGCCACCTAGCAACAAAGCATGTCCAAAACACAAGTGTGGGTGCAGGTTCATATATGGAGAGTGGCTGACGAAATGGGCTGATAGTGATCCAGAGTTGACAAACATTGACAACTCAGCTCTGCAATGTCCACACGGCAAGCTTCTGCCCAACAAGTCCTCAGGTCTGTGGCAGGCAAGGCAAAGGCATTTCACTAAACCAATTGCACGAACTGCTGCAGCAGACACCATAGGCGCTTGACGTTGCAAACACTTTTGTACATACACAGCTGCAAGTACGCCATGCAGACAATTAGTCTCTCAAGCCACACGGGGTTTACGTTACAATTACTACAGGCATCTTGCTGCCCTGTATGTCTTGCATGCCCATCTCTATAAGGCTTGCCAAAGGGTGTTTATTTCTTTGTTTTAAATACCGTTTGTGAAGGGCCTCCCACCAACAAAGGTCCCGTGTCTGAGCAGCTGTGTCTTGCAGAGATGAAGCGCATCAGCACGGTGGCTTGGGAACACTTGGTGGCAAGGTGCAGAGGAGGGCCAGAGTTTGGGCCCAGTGATGTGTGCACAGTGTGCCTCATGGACATGCTAGATGCTGTGGCCAGCGCTGATGAGCAGGGCCAGGCCCGGGAAGGCGCTCTGGCCATTGCTGAAGGCCTGGATGAGCAAGAGACAAACAGTGCATCTGTGTCCTATGGCTACTACGTCTCCAAAACCTGGCTGCAGTAAGTCTTTACGCTGTCCAGGCTGGCCTGAGTTACTGTGCAATACTGACCTGGCATTGCAGCCTATGTAATCCACTCCTCTTCTGCATAGTCTCTGTGTTGCAATGTCACAAAAGAATGGTCAAGCGATAGTGTCCCTCTGGACTGTTGCTGGCTTGCTTGCTGAGTTGTGATGTCTGCCACCTAAGCAGTGCTGCACCGTGCCTGCATCTTGTTGTCAGCGACACAAGCACCGTCAAGTTGGTCAGCACTATGGCTGATGCAGACATTCAGAGCCATGTGTTGTGCAGAGGTTGGAAAAAGAAGCAAGGCCGCAGCATGAGCAACCTGTCCCCAACAGACAGTATCAGTTGTCCTCATGGGGCTTTGCTACCAGCAGCCCTGGGGCCACGAGCTAAACGCAGCATAGTGCCCCCACCGCTGTGGGACTACTTCAAGGACAGTTGGCAGCAGGCCGAGAAGCAGCGCCAGCAGCAGGCACCGGACTTGTCTGTACCTGCACCTGCTGCACACACTACTCAGTAAGCTTGCATGCAGTCTTGCCTTATACAACAGTGCTGGAAGCAAAGGAATGTGACCTGAGATACGAGCTGCCCTGGTTTTGTATCCTCTTCTGAATTTCATGTTGGCTGATGCATGTGATCTGGCATGCAGGGCGGATGTTGTCATGCTGGATGTTGTGCAAGAAGAGCTTGTCAGCAATGGCGACTCTGTGCATACTGCGGCTGATCAGCAAGGTATGAAACACTTTCTTGTGTTTGGAGGGGCAACCCAGTAGCAATGACTGTCCACCTTGTTGCATTACAGTGTACTGCGTTGTGCTCTGTGCAAACACCAAATCACCTCAAATCACAGCATGAACCTGACTCATGTGCCCATGCCCATGACCATGCAAGCAGTGACCTGTTGCCCCAAAGCTGCTCACTGGCCGCTTCCTGTTGTCTACAGAGCTTGCAAGGCCAATGCATGAATTCCCAGCGCAATCAAGCCATGAGTGCCGAGACTGCTTGGCAGAGCTTGATGTCACCACTGCAAATGGCCAGGTGGGTTCTGCAACACAACTCCAAGTCATGCAGTCCAAAGAGGCATCCTGCAAGAGCTGCAACATCAGAGTGACGCTCCCTTTCACACAGTGCTCGTCTGTCCGTGTCACCAGGTTGCAGTGGATTCTGCATCCTGCAATATGTTCCACATGCCACATGAGTTGCTTGCTCCTCTCCATGGCATGTGAAGGTTATACACCTCACCTGCTCTGCACTTGACTCCAAGCACACTCTGCATGCACCAGGTGCTGGCCTCAGAAGCTGAAGAGGAGCGGATGCAAGCTGCCCAGTTGGCTGCTGGCACGCCCCTCTACCTGGAGCCGGGCACCACCTACACACTCATGCCTCGCCCCTGGCTGCAGCTATGGAGGGCTTACGTCAATGGTGCCTCCAAGAGGGGCAGGCCACCTGGAGCAGCCCTGCCGCCCCTGCCGCCTAGCCTGACTGACGTTTGCCAAGCTCTGTTCTGTGGCTGCCATTCTGGTGATGATGCCAGGCTTGCGTATCAGCTTCCAGACCTTGCTCACAGGTAAGCTAGCACAATAACTGCATCTCAGCACTTTACAACACAGCTGCACTTGGGAAGCTCTGCTGAATAGTTGCAGTCACATAGCACAACATGCCAGAGCGGTCCAGCAAGCAAATAGTAGCCATGCTAGTGTGTGGCAACACTGAAGGACATGATTGCATCTTGCTGTAGGATGACCCCTCATTGGTGCAACTTGCCTGCATGCAGGCGGGGAAAGTGGATGCAGAGTGATGCAGACAGCAGTATGTTTGAGGTGGTGTCCACTGCCGACTGGTTCCAAGTCCTTGCCAGACATGCTGCCGGACAGGAAGCCCAACTCAGGTACAGCAATACACCCATCTGAGTTCTTCCGCACAAATGAATCCACTCAAGACCTCCGTGGTGCATGCATGCACAAAACAAACAGGCTCTGCATGCAGTGGTTGTGCCTAAGAGGCAGGAAGAAGTTAAGCACAAGGGGGTCCAGCAGCTCAGTTGGCTTGTGTGTTGTGCAGGCAGATTGAGGCTTCTCTGCACCTGCTAGACATCTCCATGGACGGCAACACTGTGCGTGTGGAGGGTGCCATGCCTGATGAGCGTGTCATCTCAGACAATGTGCTGGAAGATGTGCAGAAGGCGCACCCTGCCAACATGCCCCAGGCTGCCAGTCTGCACAGCTGTCCGCCTGTGTGTGAGGACACCATTGAGCGGCAAGAGGCAGATGCACTGGCGGCGCGCCTCGTCTACAAGGATGCTGAGGTCATGGTGGAACTTGTTGTACAAGCCGACTTCAAGCCAGACACTCTCAATCTGACAGGTCAGCCCATGGTCGGCCTCCTGATGTGCGTTCCAATATAGTGATGCACAGCGCAATTGACAGCGTTACAGTATTGTCATGCCTGCCTGGCCTACTCACATCAGTCCCCAGCTGAACACACAGCCGCAAGCACACCTTGCTCGGACACCTTTGTGCTAATCTCTATATTGATGCGTAGCTCAGAGCAGAGGTGGTGTAGGTGACCGCAAGAGCAAGAGAGCGCGCAAGGGTAGAGCACCTATCAAAGTCAGTGCAGATGAGACCATTCATGACCTGAAGCTCAAGATTGTGCAGACCTTGAATGTGCATCCTCGCAACATGCTGTTACATCTGTTCCGGGACAGTCAGTGGCAGCCTGTAAGTGATGACGATGCCACACTGGCAGGTAAGCTCTTTGCTGTCATGCTGATTGCTGACAGTGTCGACAGGCTTGCCACTTGGTGCTGATTGGCTAATATTTTTTCGTTTCACGTGTTATGGGCAGTCCTTTTTACACATCAAAGCCTCAAATGCTGTGCTCATTTTCATGCTGGGCGTGCAGATCAATCCATACTGCCAGATGAGGAGCTTGTGGTCATCAACACGCATCAGCATGATGATGAAGACCTTGAGAGCTTCTTTGGAGTGAGCAGCAGCAACCGACAGCCCCAGCCAGAACGCGGCTTCACTGGAACTGCACTCTCAAGCCATGCTGTGCCTGCCATGCCGCCATGACATTGCGCACATAACCAGTACTTGAACAAATCCTACTGGGCATGTTGCCATGATCCAGACCTTGGCTCATTCTGCAGGAGCTACTGTACATCTGCCCGGG
>JAABUK010006291.1_pt1 | contig 17829 bp, 12 predicted proteins | sample 5559141 | NCBI WGS metagenome assembly JAABUK01 (sample SAMN10711869, study PRJNA513367) | rock metagenome | isolation source: Antarctica rocks | place: Antarctica: Victoria Land, Pudding Butte nord | collected 2016-01-03 | reverse complement strand
ATTCTGTCAGACATATTTGAATGATATTCTTATCTACAGTAAGATCTTGAAGAAACATAGAACTCATGTGAAAGAAGTGCTAGACAAGCTTCGCGAAGTCGACTTGCAGATAGACATTGACAAGTGCGAATTCAAGGTTCAGAAAACCTCGTTTCTTGAACTACTGATATTCATCAATGATCTACGAATGAACTCTCGAAAAGTAAATGTGGTTCGAAGCTGAGAAGTGTCGTGATCATTGACTCATGTGCAGATCTTCATTGACTTCTGCAATTTCTATCGATGATTCATAAAAAACTTCTCAAAGATCGTTTGACTCATGATAAAGCTGACTTGAAAAAATCATCTCTTTGAATGAACAGAGATCTGTCAGATGATCTTTGAAGAACTAAAGCAACAGATGATGACAGTCTTCATTCTGAAGCATTTCGACTCGATCAGAAAAGCTATTCTGAAAACAAACTTCTTGAACTATGTGAACGACGAAGTATTGTCTCAGTATGATGATAAAGACATTCTACATTCAGTGATCTTCTATAGCAAGAACATGATTCTCGCAGAATGCAACTACGAGATCTATGACAAAGAACTGCTGATCATTATTCGCTGTTTGAAACATTGACGTCTCAAATTGAAATGTATGAATATTTCAATCAAGATCTTCATCGATCACCTGAATTTGAAGTACTTCATGATCATCAAAGAACTGACTCAACGACAAGCTAAATGAGCTGAGAAGTTATCTGAATATAACTTCAAGATCATATATCAGTCGAGAAAACAGAATCTGAAAGTCAACGTGCTGATCAGAATGTCAAACGTCAAGTCAGTTGAAGCAAACGATGATCGAAAGCTATATCAGCATCAGATGCTATTGTCGAAAGGCAAATTTGAGCTGCAGTCAATAGAAGTTGATCAAGAAGATGATCAGAAAGCTGATCAAGATCTGACTCAGATCTTGCTCAGATTTGACTCAGATTCAAAACAAGAATCGAACGCTAACGAAAATTCGGTCGAAGAGATGATTTCTATTCAGAATCAAATTATAGTCGAAAATCAAATGAATCAACTGTGCTTTGATATTTGAATAGTCATGAAACAGAACAGAAGAACTTGTCAAGATATTGATCTAGACAATTGCAAAGTACTTGATGAAGTACTTTGAAAAGATGATAGACTATGAGTTTCTCAGTCAATGATCACTTGATTGATAAGAGAAGCACATGATCTTTCAACCAGTGATCATTCTGACATGAATTGAACATTGAACTTGCTGAGATGATCATATTGCTGATCGAAGATGAAAATGACAATCAAGCGCTACATTTGAAACTATTACGTTTATCGTAGGTCAAAAGCATCGAGAGATTGAATCAATGAACTGCTGAAGTCATTGCTCATACTCAAGCAGTAATGACAGAACATATCATTAGACTTCATTATCAATTTATCAGAAAATGATGAAAACAACGCGATTCTGACAGTCATAAATCGATTGTCTAAGAAACAACATTATATATCATGTTGATCAGATGACGAAGAAATCTTCGCAGAACAAACAGTCAAGCTACTGTTGATATGAGTCTTCAAAACTCATGAACTATTAAGATCAATAGTGTTTGATCATGATTCACAATTCATATCAATTGTTTGAAAGTCTTTATGTCTGAGACTAAACATCAAGATGAAACTATTCATTGATTATCATTCTCAGACAGATGATCAGACAGAAAGAGCGAATCAGAATGTAGAATAATATTTACGAAGCTACTGCTTATATATGCAAGATGATTGATTTGCCTGATTATTCATGATTGAATTCATTGATAACAATGTTATTTCATCATCAATTAAACAGTCAACGTTCTTTCTAAATAAGAACTTTCACTTTCATATGAGTTTCAATTTGAACTCAATTGAATATGAGATCACTTGAGCTAGAATCGAAGCAGACAAAGCAGAGAATATATTTGAACATATGAAATGATCACTAGCATTGATCAAGCAAGTCTTGACAAAAGTCAGAGTCACAATGAAGAAATAAATTAACAAGCATTTAAAGAAAATGATTTACAAGATAAATGACATGATGTTTCTGAATTCTAGAAACATAATGATCTCACGATCATTAAAGAAGTTAAACGATAAAATGCTAGAACTCTTCAAGATTCTGATCGAGATTGAACATGCTTATTGACTGAAACTATCATTAACTATGAAGATACATTTGAAGTTTGCATCAAATCTGCTGCAACTAAATTCAAAGAACTTTTTGAATGAACAATGAAATAAATCATCTGACTTTATAGTGATTGATGACAAAGATGAATGAAAGATGAAGAACATACTGAACTTCAGACACTACGAATGAAATAAACGACTACAATATCATGTTAATTGAAAAGAATACAACGTTGATTTACATTAATACAACTTTAATGAAAGTGAATTGAAGAATGCTTAAAGATCATAAATAACTTTCATGAATGATATTTGAACAAGTCAAGATAGAAATTAACTTAAGAAAGATTAATCAAACTGCAGCAATGAGAACATTGCTAGATGAAGAAGAGAGATAATGTTGTGATCATGCACTTTGAATTAGTTTAACATAGATCATGTCAGACTATCATAAACTAGTATAGAGCTGATGTTGACACGCTAGCAATCTAGCGTATCTTCGTGAGTAAAACTCATGACGTGTTGCATCTTCTTTCTTCTTCAGCTTTGAACTTTTAGTTATAATACATTCATATGATTCACTTTATGCAGACTCATAACAAAAAGCTCAGTAGAAAGCATTATTTGAAGCATTGTTTGACTTATGTTATGCACTTAATTAACATGTTTTTTGAAGCATGTTTTGAAGTGAGTAAATTGATTAGTAGATGAATGAGTAAATAACTGAGTTAATAACTAAGTTGATAGTTGAGTTGATAGTTGAACATGTTGATATTTTGATTGTTGTTATTCTAGAAAGTAGAAATTATGAAGAAAAAAAGAAGATGAAAACTTCAAACTCTTTAACATCAGCTTTATAAAGCTTAAAGTAAAGATTATTGAGTAAATAGCTGAGCATGTAAAGTGATGAGTAAATAGAAAGTCATGTAGAAAGCATTGTTTGAAGCATTGTTTAATGTGTTTTATACATTTAATCAACGCGTTTGATAGAAAGTAGAATGAAAAGTAAATAAATGAGTAGAATAAAGAGTAAATGAGCGAGTAAAATGATGAGTAAAATGAAAAGTAAATGAGCGAGTAAATAAATGAGTGTTGAAATTGTGTCTAGAAACTAATCAGAGTGCATACGTGACTAGAATGTTTGATCTATAAAGATAGTTATAACTAAGACTTTAAGAATACAGAAGAAAGAAGATATAAAAGACAAGAAGAACATGCTTTATATAGTAGTTACTCAGATCAATGCTAATCTCAAAGAAAACGTGTTGAAACACAAGAAAGATGTTGATTTGAAAGATGTTTGTGACATAAAGAAATGTGTTTGTTATAGAAATCTGTTGATCACTCATAACACAAAGAAGTGTGTTTTTCTAAAAGACAATAGAAGCTGATTAGAAGATGCTAAAGAAGAAAAAAGATGCTGAGTCATATCTGAGTCAAATCTGAGTCAGATCTAGATCAGATCTCGACTAGATCATTGACTAGTTCTAATCAATATGCAGTGAACTTGCTAACGTTCACTGTGAATTGATTAGAGTTAAAGCTTTGATCTTATTCAATTCTGACACATTCGTAACATTATCTCTTTCTTCAAAAATTCATGTTCACATGAATAAAACAAATGAAACGCAAATTTTCACTGTTTTTCAATTTAGTGTGACTTGTCTGAATAAAGCTTATGAAATTCAACTAGAACTTCTTTCAAGTTCTTGAATTCTTCTTTATCAACATAGTATCATTCGTTGTTTTGATCTAGTCTCATTCATTTGATCTTGTATTGTATTCAATCTCAATAGCATCTAAAGTTCAAAATGTCATCTATCTTTCAATGATCATCATCTTCAATTGTCAATGATTTAGAAGATTTCAAATGCTGTTCTGATAATGAGTCTTGAGAATAAGAATGTAATAGCTTTGAGCTGAACATCAAATGCAGCTGCTTCATGCTTATCGATAGACGAAGATGATAAAAGATTTCAACTTTGACAGTGATTTAATAGAGTTTTAACTGTTTGTCTTTCAAATCTTTACATGATCTAGTTGTCTTTATGTTTCTAAAAAATAATCAAATTCAGTCATCTATTTCATAGATGATGTCTCATCTATGTTTATTGATCTGAGCTTCAATGATCTGCTTCATCTTTTTCAATTGCTGATGATCGAAGATAAGAAGCTCTTTCATTCAAATGATAATATCATCTGCTTTTCTAGCTTCAAGACGTTCACAAGTTGTTTTGTAGTCAGTTGTATCTGAATCAAAACTCATTCAAGAGTGAAAATTCTTATTGAAGTAGAACAAAGTCATTGAGATGATTGAGAAGATATTGAAATTCTCGCTGAATTTCATCATGAAAAGTCATTTCGCTCAGTCATTCTACATGTAGTTACAGTAGATTCTTAATTCACGTTCAACATCTTGATTAGCTCATTTCAATTAATTATTGATCTCAGAATGATAAACTGTTGATAAACTAGCTGTGATTTTTAGTCACTTACAAAGACTTTGTCACATTGTTGATATGAATTGAAAGTCTTTGTTCAAAACAATAGAACTAGATAGATCATGAAGTCGATAGACGTTTCATAACATGATTCAAATTGTTTCTTCAACTGAGATGCTTTCGTCTTTTCAATGACAGAGAACATAGTGATGTTTCTTGATGAAATGATATATGATTATGCAAATGATATTATAATCTTCTGATAAAAGTAGCTCAGTAATGAAGTTCATAGCTATATCTTTTCAGCGTTTCTGTGAAATTGAAAGAGAATGAAGAAGTTCATTGATATTATTTCTAGATGCTTTGCTTCGTTGATAAACATGACAGTTTCAAATGTAACGTTTAATCATTGCTTGATAATCTGATCAATAGTAGAAACGTTGAACTAGATCAATAGTTCTTCGATTTTCAGAGTGAAAGATGAAAGACTGATCATGAATTTTCTTTAGCAATTTCATATGCATATTCTCAGAAACTTACAGTAGATCTTTTCTGAACAGAACGTCGTTAACAATCTTGCAGTGCTTCAATTCAGTGCTATGTAGCTTGAGTTTGTTTTCGCTTATAGCTTGTTTATACTCATTGCAAAGCTCATTCATCTTGTTGACATCTTTTACTCATTGATAAAGATCAACTTCAGATTTGATAGCTAGAATATTTATTCTATCGAGTGTCAAAATGATCTGATAGCAATCTTCAGTATGTTGAGTTGATTCAGAGACGTCGATGAGAGACATTCTGATTAAAGCATCGACTTTAGTGTTCATTTTATCTGATCGAAAAATGATCTGAAAGTTAAACTTAAATAGAATGTTTAGATAATTGACTTGACGTTGAGTTAACTGTTTGTTTTTCATGAAGATCTTCAAAGTCTGATGATCAATGAACATCTGAATGAGTAATTTAATGCATTCAAGCTCAAGTCTTCAATGTTTAAAACATTGAATAATGACTAGCAATTTCTTGTCATAGATGTGATAATTGCATTCAGCGAGAATCATGCTTTTGCTGTAGAATGCTACTGAGTGAAAAACACTCTCATCATCATACTGTGATAGTATTTCATCTTTGACGTAGTCAGATGCATTGATTTTCAGAATAGTTTGTCATTTGAGATTGAAATGTCGTAGTACTGAAGTTGAGCTGACTTGTTTCTTTAAATCATTGAAAGCTTGAACACAAACTTCGTTTCATACAAAAGACGTGTTCTTTCTACTCAGCTGAGTGAATGATTTGACTAGCTTCGAGAAGTTCTTAATGAAACGTCGATAGAAGTTAACAAATCTCACGAAGCTTTGAACTTCTTTTAGATTGATCAACGTAGTTCAGTTGACTATGACTTTCACTTTGATAAAGTTCATACAAAGATTTTGTTCTGATACTATGACTTTTAAAAAGACGGTTTCTTCTACATTGAATTCGCACTTTCAAATATTTATCTGTAGATCAGCTTCTTGTAGTCTGCTCAATATCATTTTGACATGTTGTTTATGTTCTTGTTGAGTTTTGCTGTAGATCAGAATGTTGTTTAGATAGACTTGACAAAAGTCATTTAGAAAGTCTCATAAAACATCATTCATATACTGCTGAAATGAGACAGAATCATTGATAAGTTCAAAGAATAACACTTTTGACTTATATGCTTTTAACGCGATAATAAAGATAGTGTAGTTCTCACTATCAGAGTGCATTCGTAGTTTGTTGAATATCAAAATGATATTCAATCAAGTCAGATGTTTGCAATCAACTATTTTGTCAATTACTTCATTTATGAGCGATAGAAAATAGCGATTTCTTTTGATAATAGCATTGAGCTTTCAATAGTTAACGCAGAATCGTAGATCTTCATTTGCTTTCAAGATGAACAGAATGAGTAAGAAATACGAAGCTTTGCTAAAAGTTATAAATTCTTTGAAAAGATTCTTGTTCAGATATTTCTTTACTTTCTGAAGCTTGTAGAGAAACATTCAATATGCTCAACAACGAAGTGACGTTGCGTCACTAGTAAGCTTTATTTTATGATCATATGAATGATGAGACGATAGCTTGTTTGCTTGAGCTCGATCAAAGATATCTAGAAAATTCTGATATTTCAATAATAACTTGACTTTAATATCTTCTAGATTCTGAGTCATTTCATTAACTGAGAAGACGTTTAAGACATCTAGTTTGCATTGAGTATTATAGACGATTTTTCTATCGATGTTTTCGATGAACATAGCAAAAATCTCTGTCTGATTCTTCTTTTTTCATTTTACTAATGTTTAAAAAGAGATGATGTTTATGTTTTGAATTGAAAATGACTCTTTCTGAATGATTGAAACTGAGTGCTTGAGAATCTTTGAGATCTTGCTGTGAGTTGCTGAAAAGATTGAAGTTGACTGCAATCAACTTGAGTGCTTCATATTTGACGAGATTGAAAAAATCGAAATAGAAATATCTAATTGATCAGAGAATACTATAGTATCATGCCTCATGTTCAATAATATTTCATTTTTGTTTATTCAGAATTTGCTCAATATAGCTTCATGATGTTCAATATCAACTATCAGCATTGACATAGTTAATTTCTTATGACTTTCGATCATGAGATTGAGTAAAATCTTATGAGTAATAGTCTTTCTGACTAGCTTCTCATCATAATCTTGTATTAACTTCTCTTTTGCTAGTAATATAGATTGTATTTCAAGTTTCTGACATACTTTATTGACTAGCTGATCATGTATCAGCATGTAGACGACGAAATCACTATCTATCAAAGAGCGAAGACTGAAAGAATTGCTCTGAGAGATAAAAGAAGCATTGATCAGAAATAACTTCTCAAAATAGTTTTCTTTCAATAGAACTTTAATTTGACTGCACAAAGATATGATTTCTATCTTTTTAATGATTCTAAAAGAAATAACTAGTTTTTTGAATCAAAATCTGACTCAGAGTTCAATGTAAATCAATCAAACTCATTATCTTTTAATGCATTGACTCTTGAAGTTTGATCAGAGCACTCTTTAGAGAAATGATTTAACTTATGACAAATGAAACAGCTTTCAGTTTGTAAATCTGTCTCTTTGACGCTAGTCAAAGTCGCGTCGCGCGATTTTAAATGATTGACGAGTGTAGTAACTTCAATCTTTCTATAGAAAGTTCTTGAAACTTCATCAGCAAAGATGACTTGCTTTCTGACTTTGTTCAGAAATTTCTTTTCTTTGATGTCATTTATGACTCGATGCTCATTGTTCAAATGAATCAGATAGTCACGAATTTCATTCAAAAATTCTGACTAAATCAATTGACTACTTCAAGCTGCATGAAGACGATAGACTATCTTGTCTCGTAGATCAACAATCAATTGCTTTTCGTGATACTTCAGATAGAAGAACAAACGTTGAAACATCAAATAAAATTCACTGAATTTGCTTTTTTCTTGAGTGAGATTAGCGTATTCTCTTCGAAAGTTTGTTTCTTTGTCGAAATCATTGTAGAGCTGAGCAAGTTCATTTAACAGATCATTAACTGTGACATAGAAATTCAATGAATCTTGTTGACATCAAGCTAAAGTAGCTTTGACTGCGTCTTCTTTGATTCTGAAGTGAACGTAGATCAGAATAGCTCTATTGATATCAAAATAATCGACGTTGATTTCTAGCTTGTCACGTATCTTTTCTTGTCAATCATCTCAGATAGATTCTTTTTCATCAGTAAACAGAGATGAATTCAAAAGCTTTTAAGATTGCTTGCTGAATGAGAAAAGAATAGAAATCGATGAAGTGATCTCTTTAGTCACTCGCAGTTGATGTTGTGCTTCAGTCAATTTGTTCTGAAGCGTCTGATTCAATTGATTCAATCATTTCTTTGCTTGATCAATTTCTTCAAAGCGAGTCTTTCATATTTGTTCGCTTGATATCTTGTCAAATAGCTCACAAGTTTTCACGTTTAGATCTCGTTGAGTTCGAAGACTGTTCAAGTCTTTTAGAAAAATCTCTGAGTCTTGTTTGACTCAGTGTTGTAACTGCTTTACATTTTTGATATTTCAGAAGATAAAAGCTTTTAAACATTCATCGAAAGTCTGAGAATGAGGCAAAGAGTATTGATGTTTTCATACAACATTGATTCTAAGATATTTTGATATGCAAGATGATAGCTCAGAATAGATGACTGAATCTGAAGTGACAGAAGAATAGAAACTTTGATAATTCTTGAAGAGATTTTTCACAGATGATTGAGTCATAGCGAAGAGTTGATGATCAAGCGAGAAACGATGCTTGACAGTATGTGATGAGATTGCTGTTTTAGTGTTTAGTCTTCAAAGAAGAATGTTGCTGATTTGAGAGAGTTTTTTGATGATTCTCAAGCAATTAAGATCTTAATTTCTTGATTCTATTAATTGATTTGAACGAGCGCGTACTGAATGAGCTGTAGATTCTCTAGCAATGCAAGATCTTAATCTCTTGATTCTATTAATTTCTTGATGTTGTTCTGTCTTTTGATGTTGTTGATCATCAGATACACAAATTTCTTTATACTCATCTCGTTGTCAGTTGAGTGAATTTGAATGAATAATGAAATCAGTATCATGTGATTAATGAATTCTTAAAGTAATGTTGAGATCATGTTTAGAAACTAATCAGAGTGCGTGCGTGACTAGAATGTTTGATTTATAGAGATAGTTATAACTAAGACTTTAAAAATACAGAAGAAAGAAGATACAAAAGACAAGAAGAATACGCTTTATATAGTAGTTATTCAGATCGACGCTAATCTCAAAGAAAACGTGTTGAAACACAAGAAAGATGTTGATTTGAAAGATGTTTGTAACACAAAGAAATGTGTTTGTCATAGAAATCTGTTGATCATTTGTAACACAAAGAAGTGTGTTTTTCTAGAAGACAATAGAAGTTGATTAGAAGATGCTAGAAAAGAAAAAAGATGCTGAGTCATATCTGAGTCAAATCTGAGTCAGATCTAGGTCAGATCTTGACTAGATCGTTGACTAGTTCTAATCAATACGCAGTGAACTCGCTAGCGTTCATTGTGAATTGATTAAAGTTAGAGCTTTGACCTTATTCAATTCTGACACATTCGTAACAATGAGTAGAATGAAGAGTAGATGAGTGAGTAGAATGAAGAGTAAATGAGTGAGTAAATAAATGAGTAGAATGAAGAGTAAATGAGCAAGTAAATAGATGAGTAGAATGAAGAGTAAATGAGCGAGTAGATAAATGAGTAGAGTGAAGAGTAAATGAGTGAGTAAATAAATGAGTAGAGTGAAGAGTAGTGCTAAATCAGCTAAATCAGCTTGTAGCTGATTTATGTAGCATGTAAACTAATCAACAATGTGTCAGAATTGTGTTTAAATGATACAATCAATGAAGATCAGAATTGATAGTGCTTGATCTTTAGAGATAACTATAACTGAATATTAAGAATACAGAAGAAGATTGATACAAAAGCTTCTATTTATGTAATGTTCAGAGACTGCGCTAGGCTTGAAAGAAATGTGTTTGTGACATGAAAATAATGTGATGTAGATGAACAAGATGTTGGTGAAAGAAAAGAATGTTGGGAAAGAAAAAGAGATTGAGTCATATCTGAGTCAAACCTGAGTCAGATCTTGACTAGTCAGTCTTGTTCAGCCTTATCAGTCTTGATACGCTCATAACATTACCTCTTTCTTCGAAAATTCATGTTTGCATAAATGTAGTTCATTTGCTCGCTTTTGTTGATAGTTATTTCGATATTTAGCGCGGTTTGTTTGAATATAGCTTATGAAATTTATTCAAAACTTTCTCTGAGTTATTGAATTTTTCTTTATCGACATAGTATTATTCATTGTCTCTATCTAGATTTGTTCATTTGACTTTGTACTGTATTCATTCTCGATAGCATCTGAAATTCAATATATTTTCTATCTTTCAATGTTCATCGTCTTTAATAGTGATTAATCTGAATAATTCTGAATGCTGTTCTGATAGAAAATCTTCTGAATACAACTGCAGTAGCTTCGAGCTGAACATTGAATGCAGATGCTTCATGCTAACTGATAGACGAAGATGATAGAAGATACTCACTTTGACAGTGATTTGATAGAGATTTAGCTGTTTGTCTTTCAAATCTTTGTAGAGTCTCGTTGTCTTGACGTTTCTGAAAGATAGTCAAACTCAGTCATCTACTTCATATGTGACGTTTTGTCTATGTTTATTGATCTGAACTTCAATGATCAGCTTCGTCTTTTTCAATTGTTGACGGTTGAAGTTCAGTAGCTCTTTCATTCAAATGACAATATCATTTGCTTTTCTAGCTTCAAGTCGTTCATGAGTTGTTTCATAATTCGTTGTATCTGAATTGAAACTCATTCAAGAGTGAAATTCTTTATTGAAGTAGAAAAAGATCATTGAAGTGATCAAGAAGATATTTGAATTGTCGTTGAATTTCATCATAGATATTCATTTAACTCAGTCGTCTTGCATGTAATTGCAGTAGATTCTAAGTTTGCGTTCAACGTCTTGATTGACTCGTTTCGATTGATCATCGATCTCAGAATGATAGACTGTGAATAAACTAGCTGTGATTCTCAGTCGCTTGCAAAGACTTTTTCACATAGTCAATATAAATTGAAAGTCTCTGTTCAAAACAATAGAACTGAATAGATCATGCAGTCAATAAACATTTCATAGCATGATTCAAATCGTTTCTTCGACTGAGATGTCATCATCTTCTCAATGACAGAAAACATAGTGACGTTCTTTAATGAGATGACATATGATTGTGCAAATGACGTTATAGTCTTCTGACAGAAGTAGTTCAGTGATGAAGTTCATAACTATATTTTTTCAGCGTTTCTGTGAAATCGAGAGAGAATGATGAAGTTCATTGATGCTATTTCTAGAGACTTTGCTTCGTTGATAAGCATGACAGTTTCAAATGTATCGTTGAATAGTAGCTTGATGATCTGATCAATAGTAGAAACGCTGAACTAGATCGATAATTTATTTATTGTCGAGATGAAAGATTGAAGATTGATCATGCACTTCTTGTAGTAATTTCGTGTGCATGTTCTCAGAGACTTACAGTAGATTTTTTCTAAATAGAACGTCGTCAATGATCTTGCAGTCTCTCAGTTTAGTGATATGAAATTTGAGCTTGTTTTCTTTCATAGCTTGCTTATATTCGCTGCAGAACTCATCTGTTTGATTGATCATTCATACTTGTTGATAGAGATTTGCTTTTGATTCAATAGATAAAACATTGACTCTATTGAGAGTCAAAATAGTCTGAAAACGATCTTCAAGACGCTGAGCTGATTCAGAGACGTTCGCTAGAGACATTCTGATTAAAGCATCGACTTTAATGTTCATTTTGCCTGATCTAAAGATAATCTGAAAGTTGAACTTCAATAGAATGTTCAGATAGTTGACTTGTTGTCGACTCAACTGTTTATTTTTCGTGAAGATCTTCAAAGTCTGATGATCGATGAATATCTGAATAAGTAGTTCAGTGCATTTCAGCTTAAGTCATCAATGTTCAAAGCATTGAATAATGATTAGCAATTTCTTGTCATAGATGTGATAATTGATTTCAGCAAAAATCATGCTTTTGCTGTAGAAGATCATTGAATGAAGAACTCTCTCATTATCATACTGAGATAGTATTTCATCTTTTACATAGTTCAAAGCATTGATCTTCAGAATAGCTTGTTGTTTGAGATCAAAGTGACGAAGTACTGAGATCGAGCTGACTTGTTTCTTTAGATTGTCAAAGACTTGAACACAGATCTCATTTCAAACAAAAGACGTGTTCTTTCTAGTCAGCTGAGTGAACGATTTTACTAGCTTCGAGAAGTTCTTAATGAAACGACGATAGAAGTTAACAAATCTCACGAAGCTCTGAATTTCTTTTAGGTTGATCGAAGTGATTCAGCTGACTATGACTGTCACTTTGCTGAGATTCATACAAAGATTTAGTTCTGATATGATGACTTCTAGAAAAACAGTCTTTTCTACATTGAATTCGCACTTTCGAATATTCATCTGCAGTTCAGCTTCGCGTAGTCGACTCAATACTAGTTTGACGTGATTTCTATGTTTCTTTCTCGTTTTGCTATAGATGAGAATGTCATTTAGATAGACTTGGCAAAAGTCGTTCAGAAAGTTTCATAGAACATCATTCATATATTGCTGAAAGAAGATCGATTCATTAATCAGTTTGAATGATAGCATCTTATATTTATATGCTTCTAAAGCAGTGATAAAAGTGATGTAATTCTTGTTATTGAAGTGCATTTGAAGTGTTAAAGATCAGCATAGAGCGAGTCATATGAATGTAATGTAACAAGTATATAAATGCTAAGAAAGAAAAGTATCTAGAAGAAAAGAGTCAACTATCTATATGACTCAAAAGAACATAAGCTAACTCTGAATAAAGTTGATCTTGAAACAATTCTATAGTCTAGCGACGAGCGGTCGATGATAGTCATCAACATAGTCATCAACATAGTTATCAACATAGATGCGTAGCTAGAATCGTAACATGAAGTTTGTTGAACGCTGATATGATGTTTAATTTAGTCAGATGCTTGCAACTCACTATTTTATCAATGATCTTGTCTATCAATGATAGAGAATATCTATTTCTTTTGAAAATAACATTTAGCTTTTGATAGTTCACGCAGAATTGAAGATCTTCATTTGCTTTGAGAATGAATAGAACGAGAAAGAAATAGAGAGTCTGACTAGAAGTGATGAATTTCTTTGACAGATTCTCGTTTAAGTACTTCTTTACTTTCAGAAGTTTAACAGAAGACATTCAATAGATTTGACAGCGAGAAAGCGTTGAATCACTGATGAGCTCGATTTTATGATCGTAGAAGCGATGAGAAGGTAGTTTATTCAATTGAACTCGATCAAAAACATTTAGAAACTCATGATATTTTGATGACAACTTCGCTTTAATATCTTTCAAATCTTGAGTCATTTCATTGATTGAAAAGACGTTTAAAGCGTTCAAATTGCACTGAGTATTGTACGCGATTTTTCTATTGATGTTCATCATGAATAGAGCAAAGACTTTGATCTTGTTTTTCTCTGAATGATTCAACAATGTTTTGAACAAAGTTGCATCTATGCTTCGAATCGAGAATGACTCTTCTCGAACGAGTTGTTTGAGCATCATAGAAATCTTAGTCTGAATGATTGAAGAGAACAAAGATGATCGCGATCAACTTGAATGCTTTGAATTGATAGAGATTGAAAAAATTGAAATAGAAGTATTCAATTGATTCAAAAAAACAATGATGTCGTTTTGCATATTCAGTAATATTTCGTTTTTATTCATTCAGAGCTTACTCAATATGACTTCATGATGATCAATATCAGCTATCAACATTGATACAGTCAATTTCTTATGACTTTCAATGATGAGATTGAATAGAATTTTATGAGTGATGATCTTCTTAGATATCTTTTCATCATAATCTCTTATTAGCTTCTCTTTTACCAGTGATATAGATTGAATTTCCAGTTTCTCGCATACTTTATTGACTAGGTTAGAATGTACGATCGTGTAAACGACTGAATCACTGTCTATTAGAAAACAAAGACTGAAAGATCAATTCTGAAAGATGAGATGAGCATCAATTAGAAATGACTTTTCAAAGTAATTTTCTTTCGATAGAATTTCGTCTAGTTTGCACAAAGATATAATCTCTATTTCTTTAATAACTTTTGAAGAGATGACTAGTTTTTTGAATCGAAATTCGAATTGAAATTGAAGCAATCATATTCATTGTTCACTGCATTAATTCTAGTAAATTGATTGAAGCACTTTTTAGAACTATGACCTGATTTATGACATATGAAACAGCTTTCAACTAGAATGTCTGCTTCTTTGACGCTAGTTAAAATCGCGTCGCGTGACTTTAGATGATTAAGCTTCAAATGATTAAATGACTGCTGAGTGACAACAGTTGCTCTATGAAAGATAGTTTTTAAAAGATCATTAACGCGTTTGATCTTGTTCTTGATCTTTCGAATGACTCGCTGATCATTATTCAAATGAATCAAATAGAAACGAATTTCTTTTAGAAAATCAGGTTGAACTAGTTGATCTACTCAAACGAATCAAAGACGAGAATTGATTTTATCTTTCAAATCAACGATCAGTTGCTTCTCGTGATAGTCTAGATAGAATGATAGTCGTTGAAACTGAGTATAAAACTCGCTGAATTTCTTTGATCTCTGAATCAAATTTGTTACGATTCTAGCCTTCGTCTATTTTTCGTCTAGCCTTCGCCTGGTTTCATTCTAATCGAGCCTAGCACAGAGCTGAGAAACACACATATAAGAATCAAGTTCTTTTCTGTAGATACTTTTCTTTCTTAGCATTTATCTATTAGTTAAATGACACTTCTATGACTTGCTCTAGATCAACTTCTAACAGTAGATAAATGCTAATCAACTACTCTGCTATCGACGTGTAAACAATACGAAATAATCTACTTCGTTCATTCAGAAAATTCGCAAGAAATTCTTCAAATTACTTTCATCAAAACACATCTTCAAATTTACTCAAATTTACTCAAATTTATCAAACCAACCACTCAATCTTCTCACAATCTATCTATCTTTACCTTCAATTTCTCACAATGACACGCGACTTGAATCAGTCGAGTCATGAACAGCTCATCTGCTTAGAAGCACTGCTAATAAATGAGTTTTTCTTATTTCTTTCGATGCTTCAACGAAATCTCAGAATGTCGCTATCTCATGAGACATCAACACAAGTCAACAACTTCATCAATGAGTTATCAATCAGTCAGACAAGATCATCAAGATGCTGATCGAGCTAAGAGATCAACGAGACATGACTTTGAAACTTAATGAGCAATGAATCAATGTTCAAGTCGATCACATCAAGAGACTTAATGAGCTAGAGATCAATCAAATGACAATAGACACTCAAGAAGAGATTATCATTGAACTACGAGAGAAAGTCTTGAATCTAAAAAAGAAACAGCGTTCAATGAATCAGTCTCGATCTCGTCAATCTACTGAATCTCGAGTTTCTACGAAATCTCTATCTCATCAATCTATCAAGAATCATACTTGACGTAAGTCGTTCACTCTATTTAATAATGATCATCACAAGTTTTTCAAGTTTTTGAACTCATCTGTATTCATTGATGAAGATGAATCAACATGAAATAGCTGAAGAATCAAGATAAAAGACAAGCTTCAGACAAATGTTGATCACTTCGATAATGAGAATATCTGTATTGTCTATGTGATATCTAGACTAGAAGATGATGCTGCTGAACATATCTTTGCTTGACATCATCATAATGCTTCGCATTCTTACATCTCGATCTACGAGCTATTTGAGCATCTGAAAGAAATATACAATGAACTGAATAGAAATCAAAAGTGTCATCGTGAGTACAACGTTCTGAGACAAACAGACAAGCTCTTCAACGTCTTCTACTTCAACTTTATGAAGCTATTCAGCTATTTAGACTACAACGATCACATTCTGATAAATGATCTTCAGAATAAGATTAACAATTGCTTGCAGAATGCTTTGTCAATATGTCTTGAAGACTTTGCTTCACTTCATTGTCTCAAGATCTTTCTTCAAGATGTGAATAATAAACAGCAAGTCAACTATCAGCTACGCAGTCAGCTTTGCACTGTCACTGTCAAAGTCACTGTCGTATCTGATAAATGTGTTGCTACTTCATTGTCAGTGACAACTTTGATAATCGATTATGTTAAGTTTATTCTCTCTTCTATCTCTGAATCAGCAAGATCATTTATCATCTGCTATACTTGCAAGACTTCGAGTCATTTGTTCAAGAATTGCTCTCAGAACAAGATCAACACTTCTGCATCTCATGCATTCATCTCTTATCTACATGAAATCGTCATTTCAAAGAATAAGAAGAATGAGAAAATGTCTTCTTTCGAAGATAGCGAGGCAAAAAACTAGAGACTTTCATCAAAGACGCGATGAAAGAGATGTTAATTTCTTCAACGACAAGCATGTCAGATGACTCTTTTGCTTCTGAATCTTTGACTACTGAATGTGTACTTTCTAGCAATGAAATTAGTTACTCATTGAAGTCATTGATAGACATCGAAGCTGCTGACTATTCGTTCATTGATGAAGTGATCGCGCAGATTGTTTATGACCAGTTGCAAATCGAGTCTCTGACTTTGATCAAAGCGAAGTCAATTCGAGAATTCGACGATCACTATGCTAAGAAACTCATTACTCATGTCATTTATTTGAATCTGACTGTTCAAGATCATACGATTGACACAGCTTCTATGTTGATCACTCGATTAGATCAACATTAAATGATTCTTGAAAAAACCTGAATGAACAAAATCAACCTAGTAATTGATATGCAAATCGATTCTCTTCAATTTTCGAATTTCATTCTCAATTTGAAATCGATTGTTTTACTCACAAGCAACAAGATAACTACAAAGCAGAAGAGTTTGACTTCTACTCATATACTGAAGAGATCTTTCACTATCTCTCAACTCAGTCTGAAATCACTCTCTTTCAATCAGTTCAATGAGAAGTCAGTTAAACTAATTGAACAGTTAAAATCGTGTGACGCGACTTTAACTAACGTCAAAATCTCTAAATCAACGTCAGGTTCAACAAACATAGCAATGATAGAGACAGCAACATATAGAATGTTAGTCAAATAATCAGACATCAAGATCTTTGCTGTTATTGTCTTGAAAATCAATCGACTCATAACTACAGTCGAAAACAAGTCTGAAGAAGTAAATCTGCATGAGCTTTTTCACGCTGAAGTTCTTGAGCAAGTTAAGGTCAAGCTTCTCTCTGAATATCACGACTATTTAGACATCTTCGATCGAGCAATGATTGATCAGCTATCATTGCATCGTTTCTATGATCACAAAATTGAGTTGATCGATGAAGAAATGCTTTCGCGAAGCAGACTATATCAGATGTTTGATCACAAGCTTCAGAAGATAAAGAAGTATCTGATCAAACATCTGAACAAAGAATTCATTTTCTTCAGCTTTGCATCATACGTCTCGCTCATCTTGTTCGCTGAAAAGAAAGACGAAAGTCTGCGTTTCTGCGTCGATTACAGAAAGCTCAATGCTTTGATCAA
>JAABUK010006290.1_pt1 | contig 17831 bp, 12 predicted proteins | sample 5559141 | NCBI WGS metagenome assembly JAABUK01 (sample SAMN10711869, study PRJNA513367) | rock metagenome | isolation source: Antarctica rocks | place: Antarctica: Victoria Land, Pudding Butte nord | collected 2016-01-03 | reverse complement strand
CATGACAGTTTTGAATGTATCATCGAATAGTAGCTTAATGATCTGATCAATAGTAGAAATGCTGAACTAGATTGATGATTCATTTATTGTCAAGATGAAAGATTAAAGGTTGATCATGCACTTCTTGTAGCAGTTTCGTATGCATATTCTCAAGAACTCACAGTAAGTCTTTTCTAAAGAGAACGCTGTCAATGATTTCGCAGTTCTTCAATTTAGTGATATGAAATTTGAGCTTGTTCTCGTTCATAGCTTGTTTATATTCGTCGCAGAGCTCATTCATTTGATTGATCATATGCATTCGCTGATAGAGATTTGCTTTCGATTCAACGAGTAGAACATCAACTTTATCGAGAATCAGAATAGTCTGAAAATGATCTTCAAGTTGTTGAGCTGATTCAAAGACGTTCGCTAGAGACATTCAAGTTAAAGCATCGACTTTAGTATTCATTTTGCCTGATCTAAAGATGATCTGAAAGTTGAACTTCAACAGAATGTTCAGATAGTTGACTTGTCATCGACTCAACTGTTTATTTTTCATAAAGATCTTCAAAGCTTGATGATCAATGAATATTTGAATGAGTAGTTCAATGCACTTCAGCTCAAGTCGTCAGTGTTCAAAGCATTGAATAATGACTAGTAATTTCTTGTCATAGATGTGGTAATTGATTTCAGCGAGAATCATGCTTTTACTGTAGAAGATCATCGAATGAAGAACTTTCTCATCATCATACTGAGATAGTATTTCATCTTTTACATAGTTCAAAGCATCAATCTTCAGAATAGCTTGTCGTTTGAGATTGAAGTGACAAAGTACTGAGATTGAGCTGACTTGTTTCTTTAGATTGTCAAAGACTTGAACACAGATCTCGTTTCAAACAAAAGACGTGTTTTTTCTTGTCAGCTGAGTGAACAATTTAACTAGCTTCGAGAAGTTCTTAATGAAACAATAATAGAAGTTAACAAATTTCACGAAGTTCTGAATTTCTTTTAGATTGATCAAAGTGATTCAGCTGACTATGACTGTCACTTTGCTGAAATTCATACGAAGATCTAGTTCTGATATAATGACTTCTAGAAAGACAGTCTCTTCTACATTAAATTCATACTTTCAAATATTCATCTGCAGTTCAGCTTCGCGTAGTCAACTCAATACTAGTTTGACGTGATCTTTATGTTTCTTTCTCATTTTGCTATAGATGAGAATGTTATTTAGATAGACTTGACAAAAGTCGTTCAGAAAGTTTCATAGAACATCATTCATATATTGCTGAAAGAAGATCAATTCATTAATCAGTTTGAATGATAGCATCTTGTATTTATATGCTTCTAAAGCAGTGATAAAAGTGATGTAATTCTCGTTATCAAGATGCATTCAAAGTTTGTTGAATGCTGATATGATGTTCAATCTAGTCAGATGCTTGCAACTCACTATTTTACCAATGATCTCATCTATCAGCGATAGAGAATATCTATTTCTTTTGAAAATGACATTTAGCTTTCGATAGTTCACGCAGAATCAAAGATCTTCATTTGCTTTGAGAATGAATAGAATGAGAAAGAAATAGAGAGTCTGACTAGAAGTGATGAATCTCTTCGACAGATTCTCGTTTAAGTACTTCTTTACTTTCAGAAGTTTGACAGAAGACATTTGATAAACTTGACAGTGAGAAGATGTTGAATTACTGATGAGCTCAATTTTATGATCATAAAAGCAATGAGAAGATAGTTTATTCAATTGAGCTCGATCAAAAACATCTAGAAACTCATGATATTCTGATGACAGCTTGACTTTAATATCTTTCAAATTCTGAGTCATTTTATTGATTGAAGAGACGTTTAGAACGTTCAAATTGCACTGAGTATTGTACGCGATTTCTCTATTAATATCAGTCATGAATAGAGCAAAGACTTCAGTCTGATTCTTCTTTGATCAATTCAGTAAAGTTTTGAACGAAGCTGTATCTATGCTTTGAATCGAGAATGATTCTTTCTTAGTCGTAGTTGAAACAGATTGTTTGAGCATAATAGAAGTCTTAGTCTGAATGATAGAAGAGAGCGAAGTTGATCATGATCAACTTGAGTGCTTTGAATTGAGAAGAATCAAAAAAATCGAAATAGAAGTATTTAATTGATTTGAAAAAACAATGATGTCGTTTTGCATATTCAATAATATTTCGTTTTTGTTCATTCAGAGCTTACTCAATATGACTTCATGATGATTGATATCAACTATCAGCATTGATACAATCAATTTCTTATGACTTTCGATGATGAGATTGAGTAGAATTTTATGAATGATGATCTTCTTAAATATCTTCTCATCATAGTCTCTTATTAACTTCTTTTTTGCCAGTGATATAAATTGAATTTCTAGTTTCTCGCATACTCTATTGACTAGATTAGCATGTATGAGCATATGAGCGACTGAATCACTGTCTATCAGAGAACAAAGACTAAAAGATTGATTTTGAGAGTTGAGAAAAACATCAATTAGAAACAACTTTTCAAAGTAATTCTCTTCTGATAGAATTTCGTCTAGTTTGCACAAAGATATAATCTTTATCTCTTCAATGACTTTTGAAAAGATGACTAGTTTTTTGAATTGAAATTCGAATTGAAATCGAACTTGAAACGATTGTATTCATTGTTCACTGCATTGATTCTAGTAGGTCGATCAGAGCACTCTCTAAAGCTATGATCTGATTTATGACATATGAAACAGATTTCAACTAGAACATCTGCTTTCTTGACGTTAGTTAAAATCGCGTCACACGACTTTAGATGATCAGGTTTTAAATGATTAACTGACTGAGTAACAACAGCTTTATGAAAGATGATTTTTGACAGATCATCAACGTGTTTGATGAGATTGACTTTGTTCTTGATTTATCAAATGACTCGTTGATCATTATTCAAATGAATCAGGTAGAAATGAATCTCTTTGAAAGAATCAGGTTGAACTAATTGATCTATTCAAACGAATCAAAGACGAAAGTTTATTTTATCTTTCAGATCAATGATCAGTTGCTTTTCATGATACTTCAGATAGAAAGTTAATCGTTGAAACTGAATGTAAAACTCGCTGAACTTCTTTGATTCTTGAATCAAGTTGTAGTATTCTTTACGAAAGTTGACTTTCTTATTTGAATCATTGAACAACTCAGTTAGTTCTTTCAAAAGATCATCGACAATCTTATAGAGATTGACATAGTCACGTTCACGTCTAGATTGAGTGACATCAGCTGCGTCATTGAATAATCTGAAATGTACATAACTCAGTTTGATTCATTCATTTGAAAAGAGATCAACGTTGATCTCTAGTTTATTCTGAATTTTGCCGTACCAGTTTTTCCAAGTAGAATTATTTTTGTCAGTAAATCAGAGAGAATCAGATATTTTCTGAGATTTAGAACGCTCAAAGTAGATGAAATCAGAAGAAGTGATTTCTTTAGTTTGAAGTCTAGTCTTCAACTCTTTGATTTCGTTGTCTCGTTGTTTACTCAGCTCGTTGAGTTGATCTGTTTCTCTGTCGAGAATCATGCATTGAGTCTTTCAGTTTTCAATAGAAACAGAAAGTATTACTGTTTCAGCGAATGACTCGTCGTCTTCATTGATGAATGATTCAGCACTAGAGAGTTTCGATGAATCAGTCTCAGAAATTTGAGAAAAGTGACTTTGAAATTCTTTAAAATGTTCTTCGATAGATGAATGTTTTGACATGATGAAATTTGAAGAAAGAACGAGATCGAGCAAATGATGATGCTCAACAGTATTAATGAAGACGTATGATCAAGTGTTTAATCTTCAGAAAAGAATGTTGTTGATTAGAAAGATATTTTTGATTTGTGAGTTTTTGAATGATTCTCAAGCAATTCACGAAGATTCTTTATCGTCGATTCTCTTAATCAAGTTGAACAGCTTATTTTCACTCGTCTGTTTCATGAGAATGAGTTAATTCTCTTGATTGAATGAACTTTGCGTACTTAGTGAGCAATAAGTTGTCTAGCGATTCAAACAGTCTTGTCGTTGATTCTATCAAACTCTCTAGTGTTGTTCAGTCTTTTGATTGCGTCGATTATCAGATAAATGAATTTCTTTAAACTCGTTCTGTCTGTACAAGTATGTTGAATGAGTAATGAGATCAGTATCATGTGATTAATGAATTCTTAATATAATGTCAGAATCATGTCTAAATGAGTCAATCAGCGAAAGTCAAAGTTGAATAGTGCTTGATCTTTAAAGATAGCTATAACTAAATATTAAGAATACAGAAGAAGATGAGTACAAAAGCTTCTATTTAAGTAATATTCAGAGACTGCGTTAAGCTTGAAGAGAATGTGTTTGTGACATGAGTAAAATATGATGTAGAAAGAAAGATGATGTTGAACAAAGAGATGTTGATGAAAGAAAATAGAGACTAAGTCAGATCTGAGCTAGAGACACTGACTAGCTTTATTCAGCCTTGATATGAAATAGAGACTGAGTCAGATCTGAGCTAGAGACACTGACTAGCTCTATTCAGCCTTGATACGCTCGTAACAATCTGCGCATCAAGTCAGAAAAAAGTGAATTTCATGTACAGAGTGTACAGTTTTTGAAATTCATAGTCACATCTCAGAGTCTAAGAATAAATTCAAAGAAGATAGAAGCTGTTACGACTTGATCAACGTCAAAGTCAAAGATTGAAGTTCAATTCTTTCTAGAATTCGCGAACTTTTATAGACGCTTTATAGAGAAATACTTCAGAATCATCTCGTCACTTACAAATCTTACGAGAAAGAATATATCGTTCGTGTGAACTGAGAAAGCAGAAGAAGCTTTCAAGAAGCTGAAGAAATTGTTCATCTTTCAGTCAGTACTGATCATGTTTGAATCAGGAAAACTTATTATGCTCAAGATGAATGCGTCAGATGAAGCTATTGAAGCATGTATCAATCAATCAGATGATAAGAAACATCTGCATCTCATTGCATTTCACAGTAGAAAGCTTACAGAAGCTGAATTAAACTATGAGATACACAACAAGAAGCTGTTAATTATTGTCAACTCTTTCAAACAATGAAAAGTGTATCTAGAAGAATCTAGATATCAGATTCAAGTATATACAGATTATAAAAATCTGCTATACTTTACAATCACAAAAGTTCTAAATCGAAGACAAATTAAATGATTAAAAGAGTTGTTGTTGTACAACTTTCAAATTCAATATCAAAAGAAATCTGAAAACTTGAAGATCAACGTCTTGAACAGAAGAGCAGATCACATGACAGATAGATCACAGATAAATCAGACTATCTTGCAAGAGAACTCAAATGATTCGATTGTCTATAATAGACAAAACGCAGCTACTTTACGAATTAATAACAGAGATCTTGAGAAACGAGTAAAGCTAAAGCTAGCGAAGAACTCAGTCACGCAAGATATTATAGAGAATATCAAGAACAACGTGAACTTTGAGATTATCAATGAAATACTAACATTTCAAGATCTGATCTATGTTTCAACAAGATGCAGACAAGAGATGATAAACGATCATCACAAGTCAATGATACATGAACATCAGAGTTCGAATAAAACCATTGAAAGAATATCTAGAATCTACTATTTTTCAAAGATGAGAAAACAGATAGAAGATATTATTAGAAAGTGCAATGTGTGTATTCATACAAAACACAATCAACATAAACTCTATGAACTTTTAAAAAGTCTCAGCACATCAGATCATGCGTGAAAAAGCATAGCTTTGAACTTTATAGTCAAGCTATCTAAGTCGAAGAAAAGAGTCATCGAAACAACATATGACTTTATCTTAATTATAACAGACAGATTAATCAAGTATGAATACTTTTTGTCATACAAGAAAGCAACATTCGCAGAAGATTTGACTTACACATTTCTGAGAATGATTGTAGCAAATCATGAATTATTGAACGAAATAATTTCAAATAGAGACAAGCTCTTCACATTGAAATTCTGAAAATTCTTGATGAATCAACTAGAAATTCATCATAAGCTGTCAACAGCTTATCATTCACAGATGAACAAACAAATGAAAAGAATGAATCAGACACTGAAACAGTATCTCAGATGCTATATTAACTATAGGCAGAATGATTGAGTACAGCTACTGTCAGTAGCACAGTTGACTTTCAATAGCACAACAACAGAAGTAATCAGTGTGTCATCATTCTTTGCAAACTACGAGTTCAAGTCAAAAACTCTTAAGAAATCGCGTAAATTTGTACAATTAGCTCAAAAAGCTACGCTACAGATAGAACAATTGCAACTGCTACAAAAAGAATTACAGAAGAACATACAGTTTCTCAGCAAGCGCATGACTCTATATGCTAATAAAAAAAGAGATAGAAAACCTACTCTTAAAGAGAGAAACAAAGCATATCTTCTAAGATGAAACATCAAGACGAAAAGATCAAGTAACAAATTGAATCACATGAAGCTAGAATCTTATAAGATTCTAGAGATCAAAGAATCAATTAACTACAAGTTAAATCTGTCAGCATCTATGAGAATACATTTAATATTTCATATTTGTCTGTTGAAATCTGCAAATGCAAATACATCAATTCAGACAGAATCTTCAGAGATTGATTTGAAGAGTCAGAACGTTGAATACAAAGTAGAAGATATACTAAATCAGCAAGACATCACAGATCAGTCTCATTGATTGATCAAGTGAAAAGATTATAATCATATCAAGAACACTTGAGAATCAGAGAAAAATCTCAAGAACTGTCAGAAGCTTCTTCAACAATTTCAGCAAAGAAATTCAACAATCAGTTGAAATCAGAAGAGATTTTGAGCTGTTCAAAATCAACGTTAAGAAGAAGATCATTAATAAATGACTCAATCATTCAACGACATTTATTCTTCTTGAGTTCTTCAATATTCTTGAACTTTCATTGCATCATATTCTTTCAATGAGACTCGATTAATTCTTGTTGCTTTTGCAGATGAGCTGCTTTAGTCAAAGTCTCACTCAGCTCAGCACGAAGACGAGCTCATTTCTTACAAACTTGATTTTATTCAGTCTTTGAGATGATCAGATTGCATTTGCGATCTAGATGCATACACTCAACACAATGATCAAAGTCAGTGTCAACACAACACTTCATGAAATGATTGAAACAGTGATTGCAGAGACGCATAACTGAACTATCGTTATAATGAAGTTTCTTCAAAAGATGATAATGCTTTGCAATAAAACTCGACGATTTGAATACTTGATTCAAATACATAGAAATGATGATTTCTGAAAACAGAAATCTTGAAGAAAATCTAGTGTTAAAACATGATTCAAATTGAGATAGAAACTACGATGAAATAAAGCGTAGTTTACAGCATGATGAACTCTGAGCTAGTAAGATCATGATCACATGCTAATGATTCATTATATGAAATCATTGAGATCATAAAGTGATTCTCATGATTCAGAATCTGAGTTGACGAGATCATTCAATGACTCAAATGATTGCACAAATCTTTTATGTTTATATAATGATGATTGTTTTCTTAGATAGAAGCTTCGTGCTCAACTCATGTAAGTAGTCAATACATATTATTGTCTCAACTATCTTCAGATCTCAAGTTTAGTAATAGTGATTACTGTTTGATCTCTGTATATATCTTGTGTTGTTAAAGAAACAATCATTACATATATGATCTTGAAGTTATATTCAGATAACTTCTCAGCTCATCTAGCTTGTTGTCTGATCAGTTCTTTGATGATCATGAAGTACTTCAAATTCAGATGATTGATGAGAATCTTGATTAAAATATTCGTACATTTTAATTTGAAACGTCAATGCTTCAAGCAGCAAATGATGATCAGCAGTTTCTTGTCATAGATCTTGTAGTTACATTCTGCGAAAATCATGTTCTTGCTATAGAAGATCATTGAATGTAGAATGTCTTCATCGTCATATTGAAACAATACTTTGTCGTTGACATAGTTCAAGAAGTCAGTTTTCAGAATAGCTTTTCTGATTGAGTCAAAATGCTTCAGAATGAGAACTATCATCACTTGTTACTTCAGTTCTTCAAAGATCATCTGACAGATCTCTGTTCATTCAAAGAGATGATCTTTTCAAGTCAACTTTATCATGAATCAAGCAATCTTTGAAAAGTTCTTTATGAATTGTTGATAGAAATTGCAGAAATCAATGAAGATCTGCACATGAATCAACAATCAAGACACTTCTCAGTCTTGAATCACATCTACTTTTCGAGAATTCATTCGTAAATCATTGATGAATATCAGTAATTTAAGAAATGAGATTTTCTGAATCTTGAATTTGCACTTGTCAATGTTTATCTGTAGATCGACTTCACGAAGCTTTTCTAGCACTTCTTTCACATGAATTCTATGTTCTTTCAATGTCTTACTGTAGATGAGAATATCATTTAAGTATGTTTGACAGAATTTATGCAGACAGTTGAACAACACATCGTTGATATAGTGCTGAAAGAAAGCAGATTTATTGATTAATTCAAAGAGCATTACTCTATACTTGTAGATGTTGAAGAAAGTAACAAAAGTAGTTAAATCTTCACTTTCTGAACTCATGCGCAGTTTTATTGAACGTGATGATAATGTTAAGTTGAATCAGATACTTACTGTCTTGAATTCAAGCTAGTACTTCGTCTATCAAGAATATTGAATAACGATCTCTTTTGATCAGAGCATTCAATTTTCAATAGTTCATGCAAAAGCGAAGACTGTTGTCTTTCTTTTCAACAAACAGTATTAATGAAGCAAAAGAAGCTTTGCTGAGTGTGATAAACTTCTTCTTCAAATTCTCTTCTAGATACTCTTTGATCTTCTGCAACTTGTAACTTGACATGAGATACAATTGATTTCTAGAGAATTAACTCTCTTCTTCTAATTCAATCTTATGATTGTATGATCAATGCAAGAGCAACTGCGTTGTCTTTTCTCTATCAAAAACATTCAGAAAGTCATGATAAACTATTAAAAGCTTCTTTTTCAGTTCATTTAATGACATGACAGAGATCATTTCATTCAGTTTCGCGAAATTTTCAACTGAGCTAAGCGCTTTGTTGATTTCACTAATGATCAAAAAGAAGATCTTGATCTTCTTATTCTTGACTAAAGTTCAATATGCAACGACTTTGATCATGACAATATTGATGAGTTTCTTTGTCTCAGTTGACTGAAATGAGCAAAGTTGATTGAAGTCAACTTGAATGCTTTGCTTTGTTATGAGAGCAGATTCAATGAATTGAGCAGATTTAATGAATCTATTCACTGATTTCTGATTCATGAGTTTCTTCAAGATGATTGTTGATGTAACAATTGAGTTCAAGTTCTTTCATTTCATTTCACAGATTTCATTTGATTCAGATCTGTAAAATGCTGATTGACTGCTTACTTTTGAAACAACAGATTTCAATGTTTGAATCTTCAACAATGATATTAATTGATCGTTTGCAGAATCTATCAACATTTGATTTCTTTTCAATCAGAGATTTTTAATGATTATCTTGTGTTGATCTAAATGAGTTATTAATAAAGACATCATTTCATTCTTGTGTTCTTGTATCATGATCAATGTATACAGAGCGTATGTAATCGACTTTCAATCAGAAATTTCATCATATGATCAAATCAACTTTGATTTTGACAGCAATATTGACTGAATATCATGTTGAGATCATGTCTAGAATCTAATCACACTGCAGCGAGATAGTGCGTAGCTGAATAGAATGTTTGATCAATAAAGATAGTTATAACTAGAATATTAAAAATACAGAAGAAATTAAAGAGAATTTCAAGCTGTATTTATAGTAGAGCAAAACAAAGAGAACAAAGCAGATTTGCTTGAGTATTGAAAGCGCTAGAATAGAGTATCGAGGTTGAGATTTAACATGAGTCAAAACTTCTAGAACTTATTGACTAGAAAACTCTATTCAATTTCAACACACTCGTAACATTATCTTCTTCTCTTTAAAAGTCATGTCTCTATGACTTGTAGTGTAGTTCATAGCACTGACGTAAAATCTTGATGTTTGTCTTTCTATTAATCTTTCTATTGATTCAAATCAACTCATCAAATGTTTATTGTAACAGACTCACTATGTGAGATAAAGTGATCATTGAAGCAGACTCACTAGTCAACTTACTCATCAAAGAGATTGACTATCGACTTGCTCTTGAAGCAGACTCACTAGTTGCATGTAAACATGAGATAGATCAATTCACTGATAGATAGAGTGATGTGAGTAGATAAATCATTGCATTAACAGCATCTTTGTAGCAGACTCACTAAATTGATCTTGATTTGAATCAAGTTGAATCAAATTTGATGACACAGATTGTTTTAACTCAACTGATTCATGAGCTTGAGAAGAGAAGAGATTGAACAGATTGTTTTCACTCATCTGCTTCATGAGAATGAGTTGATTCTCAAGCAATTCACGAAGATTCTTTATCGTTGATTCTATTAATTGAGTGAACTGTGTCTACTTAATGAGCAATAGATTCTTTAGCAATTCAAACAGTCTTGTCGTTGATTCTATTGACTCTCTGATATTGTTCTGTCTTTTGATTGCGTTGATCATCAGATAAATGAATTTCTTTAAACTCGTTCTGTCTAGACGAGTATCTTGAATGAGTAATGAAATCAATATCATGTGATAAACGAATTCTTAATATAATGTTAAGATCATGTCTAGAATCTAATCACACTGCAATGAGATAGTGTGTAGCTGAATAGAATGTTTGATCAATAAAGATAGCTATAACTAGAATATTAAGAATACAGAAGAAATTAAAGAAAGTTTCAAGCTGTATCTATAGTAGAGCAAAACAAAGAAAACAAAGCAGATTTGCTTGAGTATCAAAAGCGCTAGAATAAAGTATCAAGACTGAGATTTAACATGAGTCAAAATCTCTAGAGCTTATTGACTAGAAAACTCTATTCAATTTTGATACATTCGTAACATATCAAAGTGTTCACATAGCTTTGACATCAAAGATTCATCAATGAAAGTCATGTCAATGACTTTAGTATTTATCAGAACGAGAAATCTGAATATCTTTTTTAAACTACTCAAGATGATGTTAACAGTGAACGACTTGAAATCAAATGAATCATCAGACATGCTGATAAAGCAGAATATGAGTATATTGTTCTCAGTCACTACTTTGACGAAGACAAGTCATTTTTCAAATTCGCTGCGATTTCATGCATCTGAGCTGATTCAAGACAGTTGCATGCTTTATGTTCTGACTTTTTGCATTTGAAACAGAGTTCTTTTTTAAACAACTTTTCTCTAGCAGAATCAACGTTTAATATTCTGAGTTTCTTTCATGCAGAGATTGAAGCTGAGATTGCAGTAGTGATCATTGTCAAGATGCTAGCAATAAAGTGAGCAACTTAAGTCGTTGATGTTATTGAAAGAGTAGAGTGAACAGTATTACATATGATGAAATCTATGCAGATTATAAAGAGAAGTCGTAGACTGCTCTATCTATATACTGCTAACGTGACTGAGTCGCGACATGCAATCTTTTCTCTGACGCTAGTCTACGAAAAGCTGCTAGAAACGAGTCTGTCATTGCATTTCTCAACACTTTCACTCGATGCTTGCAAGTTTCTCAGCTTTCACTGCTTTTCAGTCTCAATTGTTCAATGAATCTCTTGAAGTTCTGTTGAGATAGTGACTTGATCAATTCGTCTGCTATCATATTTTGATTAGAAACGAAGTTCACTGAGATCTGATTCTTCTTGTGCAAATTTCGAATGTGATGATAAGCGATGTTGATGTACTTCAATCATTCGTGAATATGAGCATTCTTAATCAGCATAAGAATCGCTTGATTATCTTCTTTAAGCTGCGTAAGTGAGACAGATTGATGAGTAATCTTCTCAAGAATATCGACGTGACTGTGACTGATGCTCAAGTACTTTGTCAGATTCATGTTCTTAAGCACTTGACTGATTCATAGACTCTTCTTGATGCAGATTGATAAAGTCATGTACTCTGTCTCAATCATCAATGTGATAACGAACTTTTGCTTTCAACTCATTCAGAAGACTGATTCTTCATCAAGCATGTAAATGTAAATGAGAATCGACTTGCAATTTAGTCTGTCTGAGATGTAGTCTGAGTCAGAGTATTCTACTAACTTCATGCTTTCACTGACTTCGTACGTGATGTCTAGATCAATGATGAAACGAACGTATTGCATCAACTTCTTCAAGACATGTTCATGATGTTCTGCAAAATCACTGAGATATTGACTTAGTCGATTGAGAGCAAAGATGATGTCAAGTCGAGTGTGAATTGCAGCATACATGAGACTTTCAATGACTTGTTGATACTCATGCTGATCAATTCTCACGTCTTTGAGTTCAGCTGAGTGAAAAGCATCATATTCATTCATTGAAAGATCTGTTGTCTTGTGCTTGTCTTGCTTCATGTTGAGTCTTTCAAGAACGTTATGAAGATAGTGAGTTTGATTCATTCGTAAGATTCGTGTCTTTCTGTTGCAAGTGATTTGAATATCAAGAATCTTCTTCATTTTTCTCAGATTCTTGACTTTGAAAACACATTGAAACTCATGCTTAAATCATTTAATGTTGCTCAATGATTTGCAAACAATGACTATGTTGTCAATGTATAATAACAACATGATTTCTTTTGATCTATGAATCAGAAGACATGAGTCTGCAGCGCATTGTGCAAAGTTGAGTTCAGACAGCATTGTTACACAACGATCATGTCAGTCTCATGCAGCTTGCTTGAGATCATAAAGACTTTGAAGAACTTTTAAAACACAGTCAGATTTGACTTTCACTTCAAATGAAAAAGACATGTAAATGATTTCTTTGAGAAATGACTCAGTAAACGCATTGTTCACATCAACTTGATGAAGTTCAAGATCTTTCATTGTCGCAATAGCTAGAAAGACTCGCAGAGTGTCAAACTTGATGATTGACGTGAAAGTATTTTCATAGTCAACTTCATGAATTTGAAAGAAATCTCTGATCACTAGTCTTGTCTTCAGTTTGTCAAGAAAATCATTGACGTGCATCTTTGACTTGAAAATTCATTTGCTTGTTACGATGTTGATCTTTTTGAGCGACACTTCTTCTTGTCAGATTTCATTGATGACTAGTATCACAAGTTCTGCATTGATCACTTCTTTTCAAAGTTCTTCTCAAACTGAGTTCTGCACTGCGTCTTTGTAAATGTTCAATGTGAAAATTCTTATTGCTTTAAAAGAGTCAGATTCATCGATGTCAAATAATGTTCATGACATGCTTATGTCAGAATCACTCTCATCATCATTAACTTTCTCTGTGATGAATCAGATCATCATAGCTTGCAAAATCTTGAATGCGCGATCTTTCAATTGTTGATTTTCACTGTCTCTTTTTCTTTTTGAAATGATTACATGCAGAAATGTTTGAACTGCTGACTTCAACATGCTTGATGCAAAGACTTTCTGAGTGATCTGAACATTCAAGTGAATTTCATGATCATCTGATGCTTGTGACGTGATCTTGAATAGTGCATTCAAGTTGATTGTGATAGTCTTCAATGCATTAGTCGATTCAAATGAAACATCAATCATGAAAGCATCAGATTTTGAAACGTCAATTAACACATTATTCTTTGATGATCTTCTCACAGATCTTTGCTCTGAAAAAACGTTGAATGTCTGTTTGCGAAGTTGCAAGTTCATGTTTTCATTCTTTTCATCTTCAGCGAACTTGATAGCATGACTCTTGATGACTCAATCGAGATTTGAGACTCAAAGATGATATTGCTTATCGATGTCTTTCACATATCTCATGAATGCATCAAGTCTGTCTCTGTTCATGAATTTGTCTCATCTGTCTTTGATTGATAATGACTTGAGATCGACGTGCAAGTAGCATTTGCATTCTCATACTTGTACATGATCAATTGAGAGCTTGATTTTGATGAATGTCTTCTTCAAGATCATGAAAGCTTCGTCGATCAAGAATTTCATGATGATTCAATTTTGCAGATAGACATCTGTTTTCACAGCTTCTGCTCAGAACTCAATGAGAAGTTCAGCATTCTTGATCATGACTTGCATCAAGTTTTCTGTGATGTGTATGACTTTTTTGACTACTTCATTTTGAATCAACATATGTGAGACAGTGTATTGAGAAGCAATGTCAACTGATGAGCATCAGCTATTCAAGATGACTTTAAGTTTCATGACGTTGTCGCTGTGTACTGAGAGAAGTTTGACATCGCTGTAAAGCTCTACGCTGAGTTTTCATTTTTGCAAAGCATCTGATGCATTGAATCGTTGCTTCAAAGAAATGCATCAAGTCTTTCTGAAGTGATTGTTCACTATCTCTAGAAAGTACAACTCACTATCGAGAAACAACAATAGTGATTCACAGATGTCTATGAAGATCAAAGTCAAGATACTTGTCTTTCAATCGCTGACGTTGTGTTCTCGTTTGTTGATGAACTTGATGAGCGCACATATCTCACACACATTCTCATGACTGTTGTTGATGAGAATAGGTTTTTTCAGAGTGATGATCTTATGAAGCTGACGAAGCTTTGCTGATTCAAGATGAGTGAAATGATAATGTCACAGCTTGTACAACTTGAAGCTTTTGTCATTTGCGAAGCTAAGTTGATCATGATCAACTTCGACCTCGTTCTCATGATGAATCATGTTAGTGTGAGACGCAGAATGATCTAGATTTATTGAATCATCAAGATTCATTGAACTGTGCATTGCTGAAAATGCTGATGAGATGTCATGCTGCATAACTGATAGTAATGCAAATTCATCAAGATTGTTTGCAATTCTCTTTACTATGTAGACATCTTCACATTCTAAAGTCTCAATTATCTGCTTCTTTTGCTTGTCGTGCATGTACAGATCTTTATCATCAAAGCTTTCTTGCAGATCTTTCTCACACATTTTTCTTTCAGAAAGAAAATTCATCTTAAACTTAGAAACATGAAGAACAGAGAACAGCTTAACTGAGTTTTCGTGATGATCTTGCATGACTGCTGTGTCACAGTGATTGACATACAATTTTTCCTCTTCAACTTTGATGATACATCTTTTAATGCAAATTAAAGACTCACTAAAAAGTTGAAGTTGATCAGTCATGTGCAAGAAGACATCAAAGTCTGCAATTCAGTCAAATTCAGAAATCTTACTGACAATGTTCTTTGACAGAGCTGCAATATTCTCGCTCTCTTCATTCTCATCATTCTCATCATCATCAAAGATTTCAGAGTCACTTTTCACGTTGTAGACTCTGTGCTTCTTGTATTTGCTCTTCAGAAGCTCAGCGAGAGTTTGAAAATCATCAATGCTCTTGTGTCTTGTTTTGTCTTTGTCTTTGCATTTCTTCACAAGCTCTTGAGCTGCAGACAGATGAGAGCAATCGACTAGATGATGTTTGTCTTCACAGAGAAAACATCTTAGAAATCGACAACGTGATTGATTGTTGTCGAAGTCTGAAAAGTGTTTGCAATGATGACTGATTTTGCATTTGTTCTGCTCTCGATCAGTACGCTCACGTTCGTTTCTTCGCTTGACTCATAGCGCAGTCTCTGTTGTCTTCAATTGTGCTTTCTTCTCTTGTAACTTTTGAAGTTCTCTCTTAACATCTGACTTGTTCTGCGCATCAATGACATCTTGAATGATCATGTATTCATCTGACAGCAATTGAAGTAAGACTTGAAAGTGATGTTCTGACTTGAATAAATCACTCATGTCATTCTGTGTTACGACGATCTTTCAAGTCAGTTTGACGAGATGTATTCATGTCTTTTCAATAAAGATATTCATCGACATTCTGTAGTTGATAAAGTTCATCAGATATTGTCTTTCAGTGATTTGTAACTTCTCTTTGTATTTGTAACTCAGAGTATTTCAAATCTCTTTTGCTGATGTCTTGTTTGCAATGTGTTCTTGATCATCAATGATGATGCAGATGATCAGTCAGTAGTGAGCTTTTGCATCGATCTTTTGACTTTTGAAATCGAAAGATTAAATTTCGCTGATGATGTCGATGATGCTGTCAAATGTGTTCAAGTCAGACTTGTCTTCAATGATGAATCACAAGTCTTTCTCAATGAGTCATCTCTTCATGAGAGAAAATCATTGATCGCAGTTCTTGCAAGTGAGAATGAAAACAGATTGTCGTTTGATGAAAAAGTCATCGAAGTTCATGATGTTGATGTAGACTCAGCTTGTTGTTAGAATCAAAGAATAAAATAAAAATATTAGATAAATTGATGAGTGAAGTGAAGAGAATGTAATCTCGTCAATGATGATGAAAATTTTATGCATTCTTCGACGCATTTAAGTATGTCTATTTGTTCACTTTCTTGAGAACTCACAGTAAACTGTCGATTTGATGTGAGTGCTTATTTACCTTCTCGTGAGATGCGTAGTAAGCTGCCGAATTTCACTGAACTTCTTTAAGTCAATGTACTTATTTGTCTTCTTGTGAGATGTATAGTAAGTGATCGCTGATTGCTCATTTAAATAAGTCTTGTATCGAGTTGTCGAGCATCAAATGCTTAGAATGTTTTGATTTAATTACGTTGAAAGCTTCTTGTTAAAGATCAGCATAGAACGAGTCATATGAATGTCATTTAACTAATAAATAAATGCTAAGAAAGAAAAGTATCTACAGAAAAGAACTCGATTCTTATATGTGTGTTTCTCAGCTCTGTGCTAGGCTCGATTGAGTTGATGTCTTACACATATGATGCAGAGTTTCAATGATATCATCTTTAGATCAGGTTCTCGCTAGACTCGATTAGAATGAAATCAGGCGAAGGCTAGACGAAGAATAGACGAAGGCTAGAATCGTAACATTACTCTCTCTTCTTGACTATTCATGTTTGCATGAATGTTGTTTCTTAGTGCGCTTTTCTTGAATATCTGATATGAAATTCATCAATCATCTCTTGAGCGTTCATAAACTCGTTGTCGTCAGCGTTATATCAGTTGAGATCGTTGTCATAGCTCTTTCATTTGACTCGATATTGAAGTCGTCTTCAATATCGTCGAGAGTTCAATATATCGTCGATTTTTCATTCATCTTCATCGTTTATCACTATTGATTTCGAAAGTTCATTCTTTTGATCAGACAGAGAGTCATCGACGACAGAACGAAGAAGCTCTGAATGAAATACATCATGTATATGCATAGTCTCTGATAGTTTCAACTTATAGAATGAGTCAACAGAGTCTGTGATCTGAAAAGAATCGAGCATCTTGTCATTCAATTTCTTGAAGAGTCTCGCTGTAATGATGTTTTGTTCGTTCAGAAACATCTTTGATTCGATCTCATAATTGATCTTCTTTCTATGCTTATTAGCTTGATTCATCATTTGTTCTCGTGTTTTGATCAGAGCTTCGCGAGCGAAGATCAGTGTCTTATTCATGTGATTGAATATATCTTCGGCTCGAGCGATCTGCAGACGTTCGCGAATGCTTTCATACTCGATGATGTCGAGATCAAAGCTCATACGAGGGTGAAAGTTCTTGTTCATGAAGAAGAAGATCAAGAAGATGACTGAAGACAAGATGTTATTGTTGACAAACTCGATCATGAATAGTCACTTGAATCAGTTGTTCTGCATGTACAAACAGAAGAAATGAAGATATCACTCGACATTCTGATTGACTCGTTCGCTTTGATCATCGATCTGAAGATGATAGATGATGAACAATCGAAGAGAAATGCTCAGTCGTTTGCAAAGAAACTTTCAAAGAATGAAGATGAACTGAGAATCTCGATCGAATACAATGAAGCTTG
>JAABUK010006289.1_pt1 | contig 17838 bp, 14 predicted proteins | sample 5559141 | NCBI WGS metagenome assembly JAABUK01 (sample SAMN10711869, study PRJNA513367) | rock metagenome | isolation source: Antarctica rocks | place: Antarctica: Victoria Land, Pudding Butte nord | collected 2016-01-03 | reverse complement strand
CGCCGCCGGTCAGCACGACGCGCGTACCGGACTCCTGCACCAGCCCGGCGCCGTTCAGCTGGTCACGCACCAGCTCGAAGGTTTCTTCCAGCCGCGGCTTGATGATCGCGACCAGCCGGCTGCGCGGAATGCGCTGCATGTCATCGTACTCCTCGCCCACCACGGGGGTGGTCAGGATTTCCCGCTCGTCGTCCGGGCTCGGCTCGGCGTTGCCATAGACGGTCTTCAGACGCTCGGCCTCGGCAACCGGCGTGGACAGCAGCCGGGCCACGTCGTTGGTGACGTGGTTGCCGCCCACTGGAAGCTGCGCGGTGTGCAGAAGCTGTCCTTCGCTGAACACCGCGAACGACGTCGCGCCGCCGCCCATGTCTATGCAGGTTGCGCCCAACTGCCGCTCGTCCTCCACCAGGGTGGACAGGCCGGACGCCATCGGGGCGCTGACCAGCTCGCCCAGGTCCAGCTCGCAGCGTTCCAGCGTAAGCTGCAGGTTCCGCAACGCCGTAGTGCCGGCGTCCACCACGTGCAGCCGGGCCGAGAGGATGTCGCAATGCAGGCCGCGCGGGTCGGCCACTCCCTGGGTGTCGTCCACGGCGAACGACAGCGGCAGGGCGTGTATGGTGTCGCGCCCCTCGCAGAAGGCGCGGCCCAGGCCCTCCAGCACGACCCGGCGCACGTCCGCTTCCGTCACCGGACGATTGCCCACGGGCCATTGCAGGTCGAACAGCCGGCTCTCCGGGTGGCCGCACGTCAGGTTGACGGTGACCGAGCGCAGGCGGTGGTCCGCCATCTTCTCCGCATCGCCGACCGCGGCCCGGATGCAGGCCTCCGCCGCGTCCAGGTCAACGATCCCGCCGCCGCGCACGCCGCGGGACTGGTTGTGCCCCAAGCCGAGCACGCGGAGCTGCCCGTCCCCGTCCACCCGCCCGATCAGGCAAACGATCTTGCTGGTGCCGATGTCCAGCACGCCGAACGGCCCGGCGCGCAACGGGCGCAGCCGCGCCGGCCCGTCCGCCGCCATGCCCGGCGGTAGCTTGGGCAGGAGCGGATGCTTGCGCGTCATGTCGTTCATGCCGGCTTCCTTCTCATGTCGGACGCCTTGGGCCAGACGGGACGGGTCCGTGCGGCTCCGCCTGCGGGCGCACCACCAGGCGGTCCGGCAGGCGTAGGTCCAGCGTCTGCAACGGCCGGTCCAGCAGCGCCTGGCTTCCTTGCAGCTCCATCAGCTTGGCCATCGCCGCAGCCTCCTGGCCCTCCGGCAGCAGCACGTCGGCGCCGTTGTTCAGCCGCAGGTTCCAGCGGCGCTCGCCGACCCGGACGGCGGCGACCACGCGCGACTTCAGGCCGGGCTGCGCCGCCAACTGGTCCAGCAACGCCGCCGCGTTCTCGGGCGCCCCGGCGCCGACAACCAGGGGCAGCACGGTGAAGGCGGTGGCATCCTTCACCGGGTCCTGCTCGGCCACGACCTGCCCGGCCCGGTCAATCAGCACGAACTTGCCGCTGTTCTGCCAGACGGCGAACGGCCGGCGCTCAGTCACCTGCACGACGACCGTGCCGGGCAGGTGGCGCTCGACGGTGGCATGCTGCACCCAGGTCAGTGCCTCGATCCGGGCACGTGCGGCCTCCAGCGAAAAGCCGAGCAGCTTGTCGCCAACCGCGACGCCCAGGGCGGCGCGCAGCAATGGCTCGGGCGTCAGGATGCGGCCCTCGATCCGGACGTGGTCAACGCGCAGGTTGGCGGCGGCGGCAACGCGCTCCCGCAAGCCGGCTACGGCCGGACCGGGATGCGCGCCCCGCGCGAAGATGGCGATGGCGCCCACGGTGAGCACCACCACCAGGCCCATTGCCGCTGGACGCAGCAGGCGCCGGCGGCGGCGGCGCAGCAGTTGCCAGCGGGTCGGGCGGTCGCTGCGCGGACGCTCCGGGCGGGCGCGGGCACGGTCCTCCAACGGGCGCGGCGGCTTGGCCGGGGTGCGTCCCGGCACGGCGCTGAGCGGCGGGCGGGCGTCGGGCGGGGCTACGTGCGGCATGCGTCCTCCACCATCCAGGCACACAGGTCGGGGAAGCCGATCCCCACGAACGCCGCCTGCTCCGGCAGCAGGCTGGTCGTGGTCAGGCCCGGCTGGGTGTTCACCTCCAGCAAAACAAGGCGCCCAGGCTCCCCGGCGGTGTCGTCATACCGCAGGTCGGCCCGGGTCGCGCCGCGGCAGCCCAGCGCGCGATGGGCGGCAAGTGCAACCTCCATCGCCCGCGCATAGGTGTCCGGGTGAACGGCGGCCGGGATCTCGTGGCGCGAGCCGCCCTCGGCATACTTGCTGTCGTAGTCGTAGAAGCCGCCACTGGCCCTGATCTCCGTCACCGCCAGCGCCTGGTCGCCCAGCACGCCGACCGTCAGCTCGCGGCCCGGCACGAATTCCTCCACCATCGCGTTGCGGCCGAACCGCCAGGCGCGCGCCACGGCAGCCCGGCGGTTGTCGCCCTCGCGCAGGATTTCGACGCCGACCGACGACCCCTCGTTCACCGGCTTGATGACGTAGGGTAGGGGGATCGGGTCCGCCGCCTCCAGCTCCGCCACGTCCACCACGCGCCCGCGCGCCACCGGCAGCCCGGCGGCGGCAAACACGGCCTTCGCCGCCTCCTTGTCCATCGCCACCGACGAGGCGCGCATGCCGGAATGGGTGTAGGGAATGCCCAGCCAGTCCAGCACGCCCTGAATGGCACCGTCCTCGCCAAACCGCCCGTGCAGCGCGTTGAACACCACGTCCGGCGCCGGGGTGAGGGCGGCGATCACCGCGCCCAGGTCGCGCCCGACTAGGATCGGCGTCACCTCGAACCCGGCGTCCTGCAGCCCGGCGATCACCTGCTGCCCGCTGGACAGACTGACCTCCCGCTCCGCCGAGATGCCGCCATACAGGACCGCGACCCGCTTCATGCCTGCCCCCAGGCGGTGCCGGGCCGGGCTGGAAGGCCGAGGCGCTTGATTTCCCACTCCAGCGTCACGCCCGATGCGGCATGGACCCGGCGGCGTAGCTCCTCGCCCAATCCCTCCAGGTCCGCAGCCGTCGCGTCGCCGGTGTTGAGCAGGAAGTTGCAGTGCTTCTCGCTGCACTGCGCGCCGCCGCGCTGCAGGCCGCGCCCGCCGGCGGCATGGATCAGCTCCCAAGCCTTCATGGAACTCGTGTCCGGGGCGGGATTGCGGAAGGTGGAACCGCCGGTGCGGGCGCGGACCGGCTGCGTCGCTTCCCGGCTGGCGCGGATGCGGGCCATCTCGCCGGCGATAGTGCCTGCGTCACCGGGCCGGGCGCGGAACCGGGCGCGTATGACGACGGCGCCCGCCGGCAGGCTGGCATGGCGGTAGGCGAAGGCCAGGAAGGACGCAGGCAGCCGGATCTGCTCGCCGGAGCGGGTGACGAACTCCGCCCAGTCGAGGCACGCCGCTACGTCGCCGCCATAGGCGCCGGCATTCATCGCAACGGCGCCGCCGATGCTGCCGGGGATCCCCGACAGGAACTCCAATCCCGTCAGCCCGGCCTGGGCCGCGTGTTCCGACACGGTGGCGTCCAGCGCCGCGGCGCCGGCCGTGATGCCATCCTCCTCGACCCTAATCTCGTTGAAGCCGCGGGCCAGGCGGATCACCACGCCGGGGATGCCGCCGTCCCTGACAATGACGTTGCTGGCCGCGCCCAGCACCTGCACCGGCACGTCCAGCGGCAGGGCGGCCAGGAACTCGGCCAGGTCGGCAGGGCTAGCAGGCCGCACCAGCACTTCTGCCGGGCCGCCGACGCGGAACCAGGTGGCGGGCGCCAAAGGCGCATCGGCCTGCATCCGGCCGCGCAACGGCGGCAAGCGGTCCGCCAAATGCGACATGGCGTCCGCCAAGGGCGGCAAGGCGGAAACGGCGCTCATCCGGCCCGCCGCGTGGTGCCGGCCTGCAAAGCGGCCAGCTCGCCGGGCAGGGCGCCGGCCCAGGTGGTGATGGTGCCGGCGCCGAGGCAGACCACGAAGTCGCCAGGCCGCGCGATGGCATGGACCATCTCGCCGAGGTGCTCCGGGCCGGGCAGCGGCACGACGCTGCGATGGCCGCGGGCACGCAGGCCGTCCACCAGGGCGTCGCGCGATACGCCGGGAATCGGCGCCTCACCCGCCGCATACACGTCGGCGACGATCACCGTTCCCGCATCGTTCATGCAGGCGCAGAACTCGGGGAACAGGCTTTCCAGCCTGCTGTAGCGGTGCGGCTGCACCACGGCGACCACGTCCCGCGCGCCAGCCTGCCGGGCGGCCTTCAGCACCGCGGCGATCTCCACGGGATGATGGCCGTAATCGTCAATCACGGTGATCCCCCCGCTCTCGCCCGTCTTGGTGAAACGCCGCTTCACGCCGCGGAACCCGGCGAAGGCGCTGCGGATCGTCGCATCGTCCACGTCCATCTCGACCGCGATGGCGACGGCGGCGAGCGCGTTCTGCACGTTGTGCGCGCCCAGCATCGGCAGCCGGAACGGCCCCATCTTGCGGGTGCGGCCGCGGAACCGGTCGGTCAGCTGGACCTCGAACGTCGCCCCCAGCTTGTCCATCACCATCCGGTCCGCCCGCACATCCGCCTGCGGCGAGAAGCCGTAGGTGATGACCCGGCGGTCGCTCAGCCGCGGGATCATCTGCTGCACCGCAGGGTGGTCAATGCACAGCACCGCAAAGCCGTAGAACGGCACGTTGCCGACGAACTGGTCATAGCCGGCGACCATCGCCTCTTCGGAACCCCAATGGTCCAGGTGCTCCGCGTCCATGTTGGTGACGACCGCGATGCAGGCGGGCAGGCGCAGGAAGCTGCCGTCGCTTTCGTCGGCCTCGACCACCATCCACTCGCCCTCGCCGAGCCGGGTGTTGCTGCCATAGGCGTTGATGATGCCGCCGTTGATGACGGTGGGATCCAGGCCCGCAGCCTCCAGCACGCAGGCAACAAGGCTGGTCGTGGTGGTCTTGCCATGGGTGCCGCCGACGGCGACCGACCAGCGCAGGCGCATCAACTCGGCCAGCATCTCCGCCCGGCGGACCACCGGGACCAGCTTGGCGCGGGCGGCCAGCACCTCCGGGTTGTCCCGCTTCACTGCGGTGCTGACGACCACGACCTGGGCGTTGGCGACGTTGGCGGCGTCATGGCCGATGGCGATCGGGATGCCCGCGTCCTTCAGGCGGCGGACGTTGGCGCTGTCGCTGATGTCGCTGCCCTGCACGGCATAGCCCAAGGTGTGCAGCACCTCCGCAATCCCGGACATGCCGATGCCGCCGATGCCGGTGAAATGGATCGTGCCGATCCCCAGGGGTAGCGCCCTCATGCTTGGGCTCCTTGCGTGTGCGTGTGGACGACCTGCTCGACCAGGTCGGCCAGGCGGGCTGCGGCGTCAGGGATGGTGTGGGCGGCGATGCGGGCTGCGGCGTCGGCGAGGCCGGCCCGATCCAGCAAGGACCGGGCCAATTCGCCGGCCAGGGCCGCGGGGTCGGCCGCGACGGCCTGGTCCAGCACCTCGGCCCCGGACGCGCGGGCGTTGAAGGCCTGGTGGTTGTCTATGGCGCCGGGCAGCGGCACCAGTAGCGCGGGGCGGCCGATGGCGCAGAGTTCCGCAACCGTGCCAGCGCCGGCACGGGCGATCACGAAGTGCGCAGCGGCCAGCCGGTCCGGCAGGTCGGCGAAGAAGGCGGCAAGCTCGGCAGGAACGGATGCGGCGATATAGGCGGCGCGCACGCGGTCCAGGTCCTCCGCCCGGCATTGCTGGGTGATCCGTAGCCGTGCGCGCAGGGCGGGGGGCAGCAGGGCCACCGCGGCGGGAACCGCGTCGCTGAACACCCGCGCCCCCAGGCTGCCGCCGGTCACGAGCAGATGGATCGGCCCATCCGCCCCCGGTGGAACATACGCCGCGCCGGCCAGCGCCAGCACCGCCGGACGGACAGGGTTGCCGGTATGGACGGCGCGCACGCCCGCAGGCACCCGGCGCGTGTCGGCCATGCCAAGCGCCAGCGCGTCCGCAAACCGCGCAAGCTGCCGGTTGGCCCGGCCCAGCACCGCATTCTGCTCGTGCAGCACCACCGCGGGCCGGCGGCGCAGGCTGCGCGACGCCAGCACCGGCGCCACACTGGGATAGCCGCCGAAACCCACCACCGCCGCCGCGTTCAGCCGTCCCAGGATGGCGCGCGCCTGCACCGTCCCCGCCGCCAGCGCCACCACTGCCTGTCCCGCCCGCAACGCCCCCCGCCCGGCAATGCCCGCGCCGCGCAACACGAACGCCTCGCCGGAGGCAAAGCCGTGCAGCCCGCCGCTGCGTCCGTCCGTCATCAGCACGACCCGGCGCCCGCGCGCCGTCAGCTCCGCCGCCAGCGCCTCCGCCGGGAACAGGTGTCCGCCGGTGCCCCCCGCGGCCACCACGACCGTCTGCACCGCAGGACCTCTCATCGCACGCCCTCCCACACCTGCTCGGCGCGGGTGCGGCGGCGGGTCAGCGCCAGCAGCATGCCGATGCCCAGCGACACCGCCAGCACCGACGACCCGCCATAGGACACGAAGGGCAGCGTCATCCCCTTGGTCGGGATCAGGTGCAGCGATGACGCCATGTTGACGAACGCCTGCAGGCCGAAGCTCGTCACCAGCCCGGCAGAGGCCAGCACGATGAACAGGTCCGCCTCCGCCAGCAGCCGCAGCAGGCAGCGCAGCACGATGAAGGCGAACAGCGCCAGGACGATCAGGCACATGACCATGCCGAACTCCTCTCCCACCACGGCGAACACGAAGTCCGCATGGGCGTCGGGCAGCATGTCCTTGACCCGGCCCTCGCCGGGGCCGCGCCCCAGCAGGCCGCCGTTGCCGAAGGCCTCCAGCGCGGTGTTGACCTGGTAGCTATCGCCGGACGTCGGGTCCAGGAAGCGGGTCACCCGGCTGCGCACATGCGGAAAGAACGCGTAGGCGGCCGCCGCTGCCACCCCCAGCCCGCCCGCACCGATGCCCACGAACACCAGGTTCAGCCCGGCGACGAACAGCTGCGAAAAGAACACTGCCGTCACCACGGCCAGCATCCCCATGTCCGGCTGCGACTTCAGCAGCAGGGCAATCAGGGCAAACACCCCGCCGGCCAGGATCATGCCGGGAAACCGGCGGACCTGCTGGCCCTCCGCCAGCAGCCAGGCTGCGACGACGGCGAAGCAGGGCTTCAGGAATTCGCTGGGCTGCACGGTCATGCCGGGCACGCTGATCCAGCGGCGGGCGCCCTTGATCTCGACGCCGTGTACCAGAGTGCCGAATGTCAGCAGCAGCGCCGCGGCGCAGCCCAGGATGGCCAGGCGCCGCACCCCGCGCGGCGACAGCAGCGACACGGCGACCACCACCAGCCCAGCCAGCGCCAGGAACACGACCTGCTTGAGGATGAACACGTCGCGGGACACGTGGATGCGCTCGGCCACGGCCGGCGACGCCGCCAGCATCATGACATAGCCGAAGCCGATTAGGGTGGCGACCGCGACCAGCGTCCAGCGGTCCACCGTCCACCACCAGCGGCCGAGCGTGGAGTTATCGCTGCGGGACAGGACGGGCATCAGGCTGCTCCCTGCATGATGCTGGGCATGATGCTGGCCATCCTGCGCGCCAGCACGAGGTCGCGGAAGCGGTCGCCCCGCGCCTCGAAGCCGGAGAACTGGTCGAAGCTGGCGCAGGCCGGGGACAGCAGCACCACGGGTGCCGCGAGCCGCCGCGCAGCGGCAGCAGCCAGCGGCACCGCGGCATCAAGCGTGCCGGCCAGGTGATGCGATACCCCGGCGGCGGCCAGGGTCGCAGCCAGGGCAGAGGCGTCCCTGCCGATCAGTTCGGCATGGGCGATCCGCGGGAACAGCGGGCGCAGCGCCTCGATCCCGCCGGCCTTGGCCTGACCGCCGGCGATCCACACCAGCCGGTCGTAGCAGGCAAGCGCCCGGGCCGCCGCGTCGGCGTTGGTGGCCTTGCTGTCGTTGATCCAGGCCACGCCATCCACCACGGCCACGCGCTGCTGCCGGTGCGGCAGCCCGGCGAAGGTGGCGATTCCCCGTGCAATGGCGTCCCGCCCGACCCCGAGCGCCAGCGCCAAGGCCGCCGCCGCCGCCGCGTTCTGGGCGTTGTGCTCGCCGGGCAACGCCGGAGCCTCCGCCATTGCCAGGATCGGCCCGGCAGCGTCGCGCAGAACCGTCCCGTCGCACCAGACATCCGCGCGCTGGTGGCCCGACACGGTCGTCCGGCCACGCGCCAGCGCGGCGCTGCCCGCATCGTCAATGCCAACCATGGCGGCATCCCCGGCGCCTTGCCGGTCGAAGACATGCGCCTTCGCCGCGATGTAGCCCGCCATGTCGCCATGCCGGTCCAGGTGGTCCGGGCTGAGGTTCAGCAGCGCCGCCGCATCGAAGCGCAGGGTCTGCAGCCGCTCCAGCATGTAGGACGACATCTCAAGCACATACACGCCGTCGTTCCCAAGCAAAGGCAAGGCCAGCGACGCCGTGCCCAGGTTTCCGCCCGCCGCGTTCAGCCTGCCTGCGGCCGTCAGGATATGCGCCAGCAGCGCCGTCGTCGTGCTCTTGCCGTTGGTGCCGGTCACGCCCGCGAACCGGGCGCGCGACCCGGCCGCACGCACAGCCTGGAACAGCAGCTCGGCATCCGACAGCACGGGAATGCTGGCAACCCCCGCCGCCAGCGCCGCCGGGTGCGGGACGGGCAGCCGGTGCGGGATACCTGGGCTGAGCACCAGCGCGTCGAACCCGTCCAGGCCCAGCGCCGGATCATGCAGCGGCATGCCGGACGCCGCACGGGCGTCGGCCCGGTCGTCCCAAACCGCGACCTCTGCGCCCATCGCCAGCAGCGCGTGCGCGACCGGCAGCCCATTGCGGCCCAGGCCCACGACGGCGTAGCGCCGTCCGGCGAACAGGTCCGCTGGCCAGGGCATGATGCCGCCCGCGCTCCCCATGCCTGCGCTCATCGGATCTTCAACGTCGCCAGGCCCACCAGGGCCAGGATCATGGACACGATCCAGAAACGGATCACGATGGTCGGCTCGGACCAGCCCTTCTTCTCGTAGTGGTGGTGCAGTGGCGCCATCAGGAACACCCGGCGGCCCGTGCGCTTGAACCAGAACACCTGCACGATGACGCTGACCGTCTCCACCACGAACAGGCCGCCGACGATCGCCAGCACCAGCTCATGCTTGGTCGCCACCGCCACCGCGCCCAGCGCTCCACCCAGGGCGAGGCTGCCGGTGTCGCCCATGAACACCGCCGCCGGCGGCGCGTTGAACCACAGGAAGCCCAGCCCGGCGCCCACCAGCCCCGCCAGGAACACGCCCAGCTCGCCCACGCCAGGGACTGGGTGCAATTGCAGGTAGTCCGCGAACACCCGGTTGCCTACGAGGTAGGAGATCAGCGCGAACACCGCCGCCGCGATGATCGTCGGCACGATCGCCAGTCCATCCAGCCCGTCCGTCAGGTTCACCGCGTTGCTGGCGCCGATCATCACCACCATGCCGACCAGCGGGAACAGCACGCCGAGCGGGATCAGCACCTCCTTGAACACCGGTATCGTCAGCGCCGACCCCAGGGGCTCGCGCGTCAGCAGCCAAATCCAGGTCGCGCAGCCCAGGCCCATCAACAGTTGCGCCACCAGCTTGCCGCGGGGCGACACGCCCTTGGTGTTGCGCTTGGACAGCTTCAGGAAGTCGTCCATGAAGCCGATGCCGCCATACCCCAGCGTCAGCAGCAGCACCGCCCAAACATAGCCGTTGCGCAGGTCCGCCCACAGCAGGGTGGAGGCGGTCAGCGATACCAGGATCAGCACGCCGCCCATGGTGGGCGTGCCCTTCTTCTCGATCAGGTGCCGGGCCGGGCCGTCCAGCCGGATCGGCTGGCCGCCGTTCTGCACCGACTTCAGCCAGCGTATCACCCAGGGTCCGAGCACCAGGCTGAGCACCAGCGCCGTCAGGCACGCAGCGCCCGAGCGGAAGGTGATGTAGCGGAACAGGTTGGCCAGCACGAACTGGTCGGTCGAAAATCGTGTGAGATAGACCAGCATCAGACCCGTTCCCCAATGGCAGCATGGGGCGGCAGGCCCTCTAGGCGTTGGACGACCAGCCGCATCCGGCTGCCCAGGCTTCCCTTGACCAGCACGGCGTCGCCGGGCCGGACGGCGTCGGCGACCAGCGGCGCCAGCGCAGCGCTGTCCGGCGCATGGGCGCCGCGCTTTGCGCCGGGCACGGCGTCGAACAGGTGCCGCATTAGAGGGCCGCACGCATACAGCACGTCCGCATCCCGCTCCACGGCGTCCGCCAGGCCCTCGTGCTCGATCCGCCCGAAATCGCCCAGCTCCAGCATGTCGCCCAGGACCGCGACGCGCCGCCCCGGCATACCGCGCAGCACGTCCAGCGCCGCGCGTACCGAGGCGGAGGATGCATTGTAGCTTTCGTCCAGCAGCAGGATGTCCCCTGCCCGGCGCTGCTGGCCGCGCCCCGCCACCGGCGACCAGCCGTCCAACGCCGCGGCGGCGCCGGCCGGGTCCAGCCCGAGCGCATCGCAGACGGCCAGCGCGGCAACTGCGTTCGTCGCCATGTGCTGGCCGGGGGCATCCAACCGGAACGCGACCTCCTGCCTGCCAACCCAGGCGCGCACCCCATCCTCCCAGGACAGCAGCCGGACATCGCCGGTCCCGCCGAAGCCGCGGGCAGGGGCGCCCTGCGCCATGCGGGCGAAGAACGGGCTGTCCGCCGGCAGCACCAGGACGCCGCCGGGCTGCAACCCCTCGCGTATGGACGCCTTCTCGTCGGCGATGGCCTCCAGGCTGCCGAGGTGGCCGATATGCGCCGAGGCGACGGCCGTGACGACCGCGACATGCGGAGCCGTCAGCCGTGCCAGCGGTGCGATCTCGCCGGCATGGTTCATGCCGATCTCCGCCACGCAGAACGCGGCGTCCTGCGGCAGCAGCGCCAGGGTCAGCGGCACGCCCCAGTGGTTGTTGTAGGATGCATGCGCCGCATGCGTCGGCCCGAAGGCGGACAGCGCAGCGCGCAGCATCTCCTTGGTCGTGGTCTTGCCGACGCTGCCGGTCACGGCAACGACGCGCCCGCCGAAGCGCGCCCGCCCGGCCCGGCCCAGCGCCGTAAGTCCGTGCAGCGTGTCATCCACCACCAGCAGCGGCGCGCTATCCGGCATCCCGTCCCGGCGGTGCACCATCGCTCCGGCGGCGCCACGCGCCAGGGCGTCGGCCACATGGACGTGCCCGTCCCGGTCCCCGACCAGAGCCACGAACAGGTCGCCCGGCCGCAGGGTACGGCTATCAATGGACACGCCCGTCGCGTCGAACGCCTCCGTCATGGCGCCACCCGTTGCCTCCCGCAGCGCCGTAGCGGTCCAGAGCGGCGTCATGCTAAACCCGCCAGCCGGCGCACGACGGAAACGTCGTCGAAGGGCAGGGTCTCGGTCCCCACGGTCTGCCCCTGCTCATGCCCCTTGCCGGCAACCGCCAGCACATCGCCCGGGTGCAGGCCGTCCAGGGCGGCGGCGATGGCAGCAGCGCGGTCGCCGATCTCCGTGGCACCAGGGCAGGCGGCGAGCACGGCCGCACGTATGCTGGCCGGGTCCTCCGTGCGCGGGTTGTCGTCCGTGACCACCACCCGGTCGGCCAGAGCGGCAGCAGCAGCCCCCATCAGCGGCCGCTTGCCGCGGTCCCGGTCGCCGCCGGCCCCGAACACCACGTGCAGGCGGCCCCTTGTGTGCGGACGCAAGGCGCGCAGCAGCCGGTCCAGCGCATCGGGCGTATGGGCATAATCCACGTAAACCGCGGCCCCGTTCGGCAGCGTCGCCGCCAGCTCCATGCGCCCCCGTACGCCGCGCAGGCCCGGCAGCAGGTCCAGCGCCGCCCCGGTGCCCGTCACCATCGCCAGCCCCGCCGCCAGCAGCGCGTTGTCGGCCTGGAACCGGCCCGGCAGCGGCAGCTCGACGACCCGGCGGCTGCCGCCGGATGCCAGCTCCAGCGTCTGACCGTGCGGCTGCGGCGTCGCGCGCAACAGCCGGATCAGGCTGCCGCCTTCGCCCGTCGTGTGCAGCGCCGGGCCAGCGATGGCGCGCAGGGCGTCCAACGCCGCCGGCTCAAGCTCCGCGCAGGCCACCGCGGGCGCACCCGCCGGCAGCACCGCCGAGAACAGCCGCAGCTTGGCGTCGCGATAAGCGTCCATCGTGCCATGATAGTCCAGATGGTCCCGCGTCAGGTTGGTAAACCCGGCCGCGGCCAGCCGCACCCCGTCCAGCCGGAACTGGTCCAACCCGTGCGAGGACGCCTCCATCGCCACGCCCTCCACCCCGTCCCGAGCCAACGCGGCCAGGGTTTCCGCCAACGTCACGGGATCGGGCGTCGTAAGGCCAGGGCCGGCCGCGCCATCCGGGCCGATCAGCCCGAGCGTCCCCAGGCTCGCCGCCCGCACGCCCGACATCGCCAGCAACTGGCGCAGGAACTCCGCCGTGCTCGTTTTGCCATTGGTGCCGGTGACCGCGGCCACGATCCGCGGCTGCGGCCCGGCATGCAGCGCCGCCAGCCGAGCCAGGGCACGCCGAGGCTCCGGGTCGGCGATCAACGGACGCGCCGGCACGCCATCCGGCCAAGCGGTATCCGGCGCCGCCAGCACCGCAACCGCCCCACGCGCCACGGCCTCGCCGATAAACGCCCGCCCGTCCGCCCGGGTGCCCTGAAGCGCGGCATAGATCATGCCCGGCCGCACCTGCCGGCTGTCGGCGGTGATGCCCGTCATGCCCTTCGGCAGACCAGGCGGCACGGCGATGTCCAGCTCGGTCAGCATGTCACCGAGCCGCAACGGAGGTCGCCGGGCCAGGCTCGCGCCGCGGCAGCGCCGGCTCCTGCGCCTGCGGGGTGCCGGGGCCGGGCGCCGGATGCGGTGTCGGCACGTGGGCCACCGGGGTGCTGGGCGGGCGGCCCGGCTGCATGGCAATCGCGAGCGTCGCCTGCGTCGCCGCCGCCGTCACCGTTTCCGGCATCAGCCCCAGCATCGGCGCGATCCGCGAGATCACCCGCCCGGCGCCCGGCGCGCTCACCGCGCCCGCCGTCGAGTAGCCGCCGGTGCTGGCGTTGCCCTTCGGCTCGTCCAGCATGAAGTAAACCGCGTATTTCGGCTGGTTCATCGGGAACACCGACATGAACGCGCTGATGTTGGCGTGCTTCTTGTAGCCGTGCCCCGTGTTCTTCTCCGCCGTCCCGGTCTTGCCGCCGACGAAGTAGCCCGGCACGTCAGCTGGCTTGCCATAGCCGTCCGTCACCACCAGCCGCATCAGCTTGCGTATGGTGTCCGACGTGTGCGGCTGCATCACCCGCGTCCCAGCCTCCCGCGCCACGGCCGGATCAACCGCCAGGATCGTCGGCTTGAGCACATAGCCGCCGTTGGCCAGAGCCGCCGTGCCGCGCACGACATGCAGCGGCGACACCGCGATGCCGTGGCCGAAGCCCACGGTCATCGTCGCGATCTCCTTCCAGTTGGCGAGGGGCTGCACGATCGGCTGGCCCTGCTCCGGCAGCTCGATGCCGACGCGGGTGAACATGCCCATCGAGCGCAGCCAGGACTGCTGCCGCTCCGCGCCCACCGCCACCGCCATGCGCGCCGCGCCCAGGTTGGACGAGTAGGCGATCACCTCCGGGAAGAACAGCGACCGGTGCTTGCCCTGGAAGTCCTGGATTGTGAAGCGGCCGATCTTGATGTCGTGCTCCGCATCGTAGCTGTTCCACAGGTGCCCGGCGCCGCTGTCGAGCGACATCGCCGCCGTCTGCAGCTTGAAGGTGCTGCCCGGCTCATACATGCCGGTGACGGCGCGATTGAACCGCTGGTCTGGCGTGGCCTCGCCGGGCTTGTTGGCGTCGAAGTCCGGCAGGCTGACCATGGCGATGACCTCGCCGGTCCTTACGTCCATCACGATGCCGCAGGCGCCGATGGCGTGGAACTCGGTCATGGACTTCATCAGCTCGTCCCGCACGACCCCTTGCACGCGCACGTCGAGCGACAGGCGCAGCGGCGCCGGGTCGTCGCGCAGCCGCGCGTCGAAGGCGCGCTCGACCCCTGCAACGCCGTGCGCGTCCACGTCCACGTTGCCGATGGCATGCGCGGCGACCCGGCCCTGCGGGTAGCGGCGCCGCTCGGTGCCCTGGAAGTAGATGCCGGGGATGCCGAGGTTGTTCACCTCAAGCTGCTCGCGCGGCGAGATGTTGCGGGCGAGATAAACGAACTGCTTCTCACTCGCCAGGCGGGCGCGCACGACGTCCAGGTCCAGGCGCGGGATGATCCGCTTCAACTTCGCCGCGGCATCGTCGGTGTCCATCATCTCGCGCGGGTTGGCATACAGTCCGGCGGTCGGCAGGGAGATCGCCAGGATCTCGCCGTTGCGGTCGGTGATCTGCGCCCGGGCGTGCGGGCTGGGATCAGGTACGGCCGCGGCCTGCGTGGCGCTTGGCGCTTCCCCGGCCGGGGTAGGATCGGGCAGGCGCGCCATGTGCTCCAGCCGGCGCGACGCCAGCGGGAACAGCACCGTGGCGCCGGCAAGCTTCACGACCACGGCCGAGAACAGAACCAGGAAGCCGCCGGCGGCGATCACCAGCCGCCCGCGCGTCCGCTCCAGCGCGACCCGGCGGGCGAGGTCCGGCGCGGTAACGCGGACCGTCTCCACCGGCGGGGCGCCCAGCCGCGACCCGCCGCCAGGGGGCGGCGCGTCGGGATGCGGAGCGAAGGGGGGAACCTGCATCGGAGTGCGTCAGCGCGGCTGCGTGCCATAGGGCACGGGCGGCGGCAGCGATGCCCGCGCCCCGCCCAGCGCCGACTGGGCAGCCACCGACGCCGACGGTGCGTATGCCGCCGACGAGTATTGGGCGGCCTGATAGGTCGGCGCGGACGCGATGGCGGCCGGTGTGGCCGTCCAGGCAGCCTGCGCCACTGGCGCTCGCGGCGCGGCGGCATGGGCTGCAACGGCCTCGGAGGCGACCGGCGCCGGGCGCGTCGTCTTGATGGGCGCAGCCAAGACGCTGACCGTCGGCGGCGCCGTTTGGCTGGACGAGGCAGCAAGCTGGGCCGGACGCGGCGCGGCGGCCGCGTCTTCCCGCGGCTCGGCACGGGCCGGCCGGGGCAGCGCTGGCGGGCGGGGCGGGGCGGCCGTAGCCACTTGGACCGGGGCCACCGCGGCCGGCGCCTGGGGCGGAACGGGCCGGGCAGCGACGCGCGGGGCAGGGGCGGCAAGCGCGGCCATCGGCAGCGCAGCAGGCGCGGGCGGCGGCAGGGCGTCCTCAGCCGTGGCATACGACGTGCCCGGTGCATCCGGCGGCGGCAGCCGGCTGCCCAGGTCGGCAACCGATACGAACTGAGTCGGCGACAGCGTGCGCAGGCCCAGGTGCTTGCCGGACAGCTCCGCCAGCCGATCCGGCTCGTTCAGCAGCGCCCACTCGGCCCGCATCACGCCGATGCGCTCCCGCATGGCGTCAGTCTGCTTCAAGACGGCCATGATCTGCCGGTCCAGCATCACCGCTCGGTGCTTGGTTTGATACAGAAACAGGCCGGACGCTCCGGCGGCCAACATGCATATGGCGGTGACGGGTCGGATCATGCCGGGATAGCCTCTTGGTGGAGGGTGCTGCGGTGGCGGGCCAGCGCGCGCAGGCGGGCACTGCGTGCGCGTGGGTTGGCGTGGGCCTCGGCCGCAGTGGGCCGCTGCGCCTTGGGCGTGAGCAGGGCAAAGTCCGGGGCGGCGCGCTGCGCCAGGCTGCGCGGGTCATGCCGGGACGGCGCCGGCGTGCGACCGGCGGCATCCTGCATGAAGCGCTTGACCAGCCGGTCCTCCAGCGAATGGAACGACACCACGACCAGCCGCCCGCCCGGCGCCAGCAGCAGTGCGGCCTGCTCCAGCGCCCGCTCGACCTCGCCCAGCTCGTCGTTCACCCGGATGCGCAGTGCCTGGAAGCTGCGGGTGGCCGGGTCAATGCCGCTGCGGTCCGGGGGAACGACGCCGCGGATGATGCCGGCAAGCTGCAGCGTCGTCGTGATCGGCTCGGCCGCCCGGGCCGCCACGATCGCCTTGGCGATGCGGCGGGACAGCCGCTCCTCGCCGAACTGATACAGCGTGTCCGCAAGCTCGCCCTCCGGCAGGGCGTTCACCAGGTCGGCCGCGGTCGGGCCACGGTCGCCCGTGCCCGCCGCCATGCGCATGTCGAGCGGGCCGTCGCTGCGGAACGAGAACCCGCGGGCAGGGTCGTCAATCTGGAACGACGACACTCCGAGGTCGAGCACGACGCCGTCCAGCGCCGACACGCCGCGGGCGGACAGCAGCGCCAGCATGTCGCCGAACCGGCCCTGCACCAGGTGCAGCCGACCCTGGTGCCGGGCAGCGAGCGCCGCGCCGCGGGCTATGGCGTCCGGGTCGCGGTCAATGGCCCACAAGGTGCAGGGCGCCGCGTCCAGGATGGCCGCGGCATAGCCGCCACCGCCGAAGGTGCCGTCCAGCAGTGTCTCTCCGGCGGCAGGCGCTAGATAGCGCAGCACCTCCGGCAGCATGACCGGGACGTGCCACATCATGCGCTGCCCGCGGGCTTGGCGCCGGGCAGGGCGCCCGGCAGGGTGAAGTTGCGGCTGCGCGCCCGGTCCCGCGCTTCGGTCCGGCGCTGCTCGGCCGCCACTGGCTCCCAGATCGTGAAGATGCGGCCCATCCCCATGAACACCACGGCATCCCGCAGCCCAGCATGGGTTTTCAGGTCCTCCGGCAGCACGATGCGGCCTTCCTTGTCGGCCTCCACCGGGCAGGCGTCGGAATACAGGCTGGTTGCGAGGTCGTCCTGCTCGTCGCTGAAGGTGTCCAGCCGGTCAACCGGCGCTGCAAGCGCGTAGAACGCCTTTGCCGGCCAGGCCTCGATGCAGGGATGCTTGTGCGACGGACGCAAGATCAGCGCGGCGACGCCATCCTCACCGCGCAGCGCCGTGCGGAACGGGGCTGGGACCGAGACGCGGCCCTTCGCGTCGAGCCGGTTTTGATGCGTGCCTAGGAACTGGGTCATACCGCCGGCTCCCGCTGCAAATGCACCGCCCGTCCTGCTGCGGGCCGCCCCCCATAGGCGCACGGCTGCGTGAACTTATGGGATGATATGGGCTATCATGGGCAAACATGGGCGTCAAAGGGAATAGGCGGGTCACGAACCTGGTTTCCGCTGGAATCCTGTATAACCAGAGGTAATTGACAGCAACAAACAACAACACTTCCTAACACAGTGAGCAACGACCAAATATACACGGTTCGTTCCTGTGGGTAACTTCGTGGATAACGCCGGGATAAAACGGGAAAACTGCCAGACGGCCTGTAAGCCGGGTTCTGTCCGGCCCCTTCCACCTTCATGGATGGGACCGGGACGGCCATTCCTCTGGGACGCGCATCGCTGCGCGCCTCACGCGACCAACCCGGGCAGCAGGGCGAGACCGCCCCTGCATCACGAACGGGTCGCCCCGATTCGCTGCCGGCTGCCCCTATTCGGTCTTGCTCCCGGTGGGGTTTACCCTGCCGCCCCCGTCACCGGGGGCGCGGTGCGCTCTTGCCGCACCGTTTCACCCTTGCCCACATCCCCAAGACATCACCGATGTCCCACGGCGCAGCGGGCGGTTTGTTTTCTGTGGCACTTTCCCTGGGGTCGCCCCCGCCGACCGTTAACCGGCACCGTGTTCCCGTGGAGCCCGGACTTTCCTCCACCCCAGCCAGGACGCTTGCGCGCCGCGTCAGAGGCAGCGGCCGTCCGGCCGTCTGGCCCGCCGGGGTTTGCGCGTGCGGCCC
>JAABUK010006286.1_pt1 | contig 17842 bp, 12 predicted proteins | sample 5559141 | NCBI WGS metagenome assembly JAABUK01 (sample SAMN10711869, study PRJNA513367) | rock metagenome | isolation source: Antarctica rocks | place: Antarctica: Victoria Land, Pudding Butte nord | collected 2016-01-03 | reverse complement strand
TATGACACTAACGCGAAGCAGTGGCGCGCCGATCCGGGAGATTTCAACATACTCGTCGGACGCTCTTCGGAAGATATTAAACTGCGCGGCAACTTGACACTAGCGGGTTCCACGACAACAGCAAACAAGTAAATGTTTGCTTGAGATACCGCGTTCATCTGCGCTTCTCGTCGGCGTAAGAGCCGTTTGCCTTATATCTAATCTTTAACGAACGCCCAAGAGAATCTCCATCGTCAGTTGGTCAAGGCGTTCATATGGCAAGGGTTTTTGCGAGAGAGCTTGCCTGTCAAAGGTAAATGCATCCAGTCGTGCTTTGTGGTCGGGCGTGAATTTCTCTACGGACGGCGCGTCTCCACTACTCTCATTTATTTCGGCAAGTAAAGCTTGAATCTCGGTGTCTTCATTCCAGCGTCGCGCTTTGTCTTTTAAGATGAGATACGTTCGCATACAACCGCGCGCAAACTCTTTGACGCCTTCGTAATTCTCTGTGCGATAAGCATGAGCATCGAAATGCCTCATGCCGCTGTAGCCGACATCCTCTAAAAACTTGACGAGGAAGAACGCCTGCTTTGGATTGGCGGAACCGAAACGGAAATCCTGATCGTATCTGCCGGGAAGTTGATCGTTCAAATCAATATGAAAAAGTTTTCCCGCTTCCCAGCTTTGCGCGACGGCGTGCGTGAAATTTAAGCCCGCCATTGTTTCGTGCGCAACCTCTGGATTGACTCCGACAAGTTCGGGACGGGCTAAGGTTTCGATGAACGCAAGATAAGCCGCCGTCGTCGGGAAATAGATGTCGCCGCGCGGCTCATTCGGTTTGGCTTCCAGCGCGAACCTGTAGCCGTAATTCTGCGCGACAGAGTATTCACACAAATAATTGAGCGCGTCGCGGAAACGCTTGACGGCATCCGCCGGATTACGGCACGCATCTGTTTCAGTGCCTTCTCTACCGCCCCACAACACGAAGATTTCCGCGCCGAACTCCTTCCCCAAGTCCATCGCGCGGCAGGTTTTCTGCAAAGCGTAGGCGCGCACCATTGCGTCGTTTGCTGTAAACGCGCCGTCGCGGAATGCCGGATCGTAAAACAGATTCACCGTCGCCATCGGAACTTTTATGCCGTGCGTCTCACAGGCGGTGCGAAACTCTGCAACGATCTGATCCCGCTCATGCGCCGTTGCGTCAATCGGCACAAGGTCGTTGTCATGGAAATTGACGCCGTAAGCTCCAACCTCCGCGAGCATTCGCACCGCGTCAACGGGTTTGAGCGTCTCACGCACCGCATCGCCGAACGGGTCGCGCCCGCGATTGCCAACTGTCCATAAGCCGAACGTGAATTTGTGTTCGGGAAGCGGCGTGTATAAATCTTTCGTCATTAGTTAACCTCGACTGTTCTTAAGCGGCGCAACTTTACGCCACGTTACGCAAAGCAGGGTAGAGCGATTGGAAAGCCTTGTAGCAATCGTTCATCATAAGCGAAGAGGCCGCGTCGGGTTCGATGCGCTCACGAACGCGCACAGTTCTTTCGCAGGCTTCATCTACGGACGACCATACGCCGCCGCCCACTCCGGCGAGCAACGCCGCGCCGTAAGCTGCGCCTTCTTCGGCCTCGATGGTTTCGACGGTTTGCTCGTAAACGTCCGCTTGAATTTGTCGCCACAATCTTGAGCGCGCCCCGCCGCCGCCCAGTCGAATCGTCTCTACCGGCACATTCATTTCAGCGAAGATCGTCAGCGTGTCGCGTAAAGAAAAGGCCACGCCTTCGAGGATGGCGCGAAGGATGTGCGCGCGCGTGTGATTCAGTGTGAGTCCGACGAGGGCGGCGCGGGCGTATGGATCAAGATGCGGCGTGCGCTCGCCCATCAGATACGGTGCCCACAGCGCGCCGTCCGATCCCGGCGGAGCCGTCGCTGCTTCATCAATCAATCGCTCGTAAGCCTTCTCAACGCTCGCTTCGCCCGCGCCGAAACAATCACGAAACCAGCGTAGTGAAAGACCGGCTGCCTGCGTCACGCCCATCACGTGCCAGCGTTCGGGAATCGCATGACAGAAGGTATGCACGCGACCAAGAGGATCAAGCGCGGGACGATCTGTTGCAGCAAAGACAACGCCGGATGTGCCGATGGTGGCACTGACTGCGCCCGGTTGAACTATTCCTAAACCGACTGCGCCCGCCGCTTGATCTCCCGCTCCGGCCACAACCGGCGTTCCCTTGCGCAAGCCCGTTGATGCTGCCCCCTCCGCAGAGACGCGCCCGCATATCTCCGGCGATTCGTAAACGGCAGGCAACACGCTCATATCAATCTGCGCATAGTCCGCCATCTCCTTTGACCATGTGCGCCGCCTCACGTCAAAAAGCAGTGTGCCTGAAGCGTCCGCTACATCCGTTGCGCGTTCGCCAGTCAAACGCAGCCGCACGTAATCCTTCGGCAGCAACACCTTTCTAACTCGCTGCCAGATTTCTGGCTCGTGTTCGCGCACCCATAAAAGTTTAGGCAGTGTGAAACCGGCGAGCGCCGGATTCGCAACTAATTCGATAAGACGCTCTGCTCCGATTTCTGCCGTAAGCGTGCGACACTGTTCGGCAGTGCGCCCGTCGCACCAGATAATCGCCGGTCGCAGCACCTCATCGCGTGCGTCTAACAGCGTTGCGCCGTGCATCTGGCCGGATAATCCGATGCCAGTAATCTCGTCGGCTGAAACAGTTGAGCTTGCGAGCGCGGCACGCACCGATTCACACACCGCGCGCCACCAATCAGTGGCGTCCTGCTCCGCCCATGTTAACTGCGGCGATGCGAACGGCTCGTGTTCAGTTGTCGCTGAAGCTATGATGTGACCCGCCTCATCAACGATGACGGCGCGCGTGCCCCCCGTGCCGACATCTATGCCAAGTAACATCATGACGGTCTGTTATTAAGCTGTCGCGGTTCGCCTTTGTAAAAGTTGATCGGCGATGACGCCGAAGAGAATCACCGCGCCCATCACGGCGAAATTAAGCGATGAAGGTATGCCCAACAAATTGACGAGATTCTGTAAAACTTGCAAAAGCGCCGTGCCAATCAGAATACCTATGACCGAGCCTTCGCCGCCGCGCAGGGAACAGCCGCCGAGAACCGCTGCGGCGATGCCGTAAAGCTCAAAGAAATTGCCGTGCGACGACGGCGAAACCGAATTGGTGTAAAAAGCAAAAATGATCGCGGAGATTCCTGTTAGTAAACCTGAAATGATGTACGCGCTGGCAATGATACGGCGCGAGTTTATTCCCGAATACCGCGCCGCCAGTTCGTTGCGCCCGACGGCAAAAAGATAGCGGCCATACACAGAGCGATGCAGCACGTACCACGTAATAACGCTCACGACAATGAGAATCACAAATGGCGTCGGCACACCGAACAGACTACCGTTTGCCGCATCGCGCAGCGTCTCGAATCCGGCGGCATTGCCGAAGCCCTTTGTTTCGTCATTGGCGATGAACCGTGCGAGACCGCGATAAAAGAGTAGCCCGCAAAGCGTGACGATAAAGGGTTGCAATCTGAGTTTAGTAATTAATAATCCATGCAACGCTCCTAACGCTCCTCCCATGCCGATGATTGCGGCAACGGCAAGTGCGCTCGGCCATCCCAACTGCGCCAGCATAATAGAGAGCAGCACGCCAAGCAGCGCGAACGCAGACCCAACGGATAAGTCTATGCCGCCCGTGATAATTACCAAGCCCAGCCCGATGCTGAAGATGCCGTAGGCGCCAATAAGTCGCGCCATGTTCTGCAAGTTGGCTCCGGCGAGAAAGCGCGGGTTAAGCACGGCGACGATGAGGCACAACAGCACTAGCAAAACAAAAGAGCCGAGTTCTTTCTTCATTCCACCTCGAATCATCTTGCCGAAAATTTATAAACCGTAGTCTGCTTATATACTGCGCCGGGTTTCAAAACAACGGAAGGGAACTGCGGCTCGTTGGGCGAATCAGCGAAGTGCTGTGTTTCCAAACAGAACCCATCGCGCTTTTGATAAACTTTTCCCGCCTTGCCCTGCACATCTTTGAGAAAGTTCCCGGAATAAAACTGCACGCCCGGTTCGGTGGTCGAAACCTGTAGCACGCGCCCGCTCGTCGGTTCATAAACTTCTGCGGCGAGCGCAAGGATTCCGCTTTTCTTATTCAGCACAAAATTGTGATCGTAACCGTTGCCGAATAGCAGTTGCTCGTCCTGCGCCTCGATGCGTGCGCCGATTGTAGTTGAGCGCGTAAAGTCGAACGGCGTATTTCTAACGCTGCGGAGTTCGCCCGTAGGGATTGATGTTTTGTCCGTCGGCGTGAAGCGGTCAGCGTTGATCTTTAACTCGTGCCCTAAAATATTTCCCGCACCGGCAAGATTAAAGTAGGAATGATTCGTTAAATTCAAGATGGTCTCCTTGTCGGTAGTCGCAAGGTAATCAATCTTCAATTCGTTGTTGTTATCGAGCGTGTAGGTGATCGTCACAGCAAGATTGCCCGGATAACCTTCCTCTTTATCTTTGCTCAAATATGATAGTTTTAGATGCGCGCCGGTAGCGTCCGTACGGCTCGCAGCGTTCCAGACCACTTTGTTAAAGCCGCGAAGCCCGCCGTGCAGATGGTTGCCGTTATTGTTCTGCGCGAGCGTGTAGACGTTGCCGCCGAGAGAGAATCTTCCCTTAGCGATACGGTTGGCGTAGCGTCCGACAATTGCGCCGAAGTACTTAGTGTCCGCCACATAACCCTGAAGATTGTCGTAGCCAAGCGTAACGTCTGTCATTTGACCGCGACGATCCGGCGCGGTAAGCGAAACGACAGTTGCGCCGTAGTTCGTGATCTTGGCGTGCATTCCGTTCTTATTCGTCAGCGTATAGATGTCAACGGATGTGCCGTCTGTGAGTTGGCCGAAGGTCTGTTTTTCAACGTGACTGCGCGAAGCTTTTTGCATAGCGAAATGATCGTGGGGTACGGCGAAGATGCCCAGCATTATTAAGGTCAGAAAAAAGTGTGAACGCCTCATAGATCGGTTCCTCTCTGCAAACTGATTTTAGTTGCCACCGACGGCGAGGCGCATAACATTCTCTTCGGTGCATTGCTCTCGATTGAGAATGCCGACTAATTTGCCCTCATGCATCACGGCGACGCGGTCGCTCACATTTAAGACTTCCTCCATATCGGAAGAGATCATCAAGATGGCGACGCCTGATTCGGCGAGCTGGCGCATCAGATCATAAATCTCCGCTTTCGCGCCGACGTCAATACCGCGCGTCGGTTCATCAAAAATCAAGACTTTTGGATCAAGCGATAACCACTTCGCCAGCACCACCTTCTGCTGGTTTCCGCCGCTCAAATTCGAGGTCTTAATTTCGATAGAAGCAGCCTTGACGTTGAGCTTTTTGCACACTTCAGTCGCCGCCAGTCTCTCCCTCTCGCGCCCGATGATTCCGGCCGTCGAATAACGCGGAAGCGCGGGCAGCGTGACGTTCTGGCGAATCACGTCATCAATGATAAGTCCGGCATGGCGGCGGTCTTCCGGGATAAGATAAACGCCATGCTTGATAGCATCCTGCGGCGAACGGACGCGGAGCATTCGTTTGTCGAGCACGATTTGCGAATCGCGTATCGTGTCCACTCCGAACAGCGACTCGGCGACCTCCGTGCGCCCCGCGCCGACGAGTCCTGCGAATCCTAAAATCTCGCCCTTATTAACGGAGAACGAAACGGTTTGTTGCGGGTAACGGCTCGTGCGGAGGCCTTCGACCGTAAAATAGTTTGGTTCCGTCGCGCCCGTCGGATGACGATAGAAACTGTCGAGATTGCGCCCGACCATTAGCTTGACCATCTGGTCATGCGTGATTTCGCCGCGCTCCAAATGTCCGGCATTTGCGCCGTCGCGCAGCACAACGGCGCGATCCGCAATCTCTTCGACTTCGCCAAGACGGTGCGAAATGTAGATGATGGCGACGCCCTGCGCCTTTAATTCCTTAACGACTTCGAGAAGGCGCGCCGTCTCCGTCAATGTCAGGCTTGATGTCGGCTCGTCCATAATCAACAGACGCGCGTCGAGCGACAACGCTTTGGCAATCTCTACCATCTGTTGCTGCGCGATGGAGAGACGGCTCAGAGGCGTATCCGTCGGCACGTTCAATCCCAGATGATTGAGATGGCGTTTCGTCTCCGCGTGTATGCGCTTGCGATCAATTAGTTTGAGAAAACCGAAGCGCACCGGCTCGCGTCCGAGAAAGACGTTCGCCGCGACATCCAGATTTTCGAGCACGTTGAGTTCTTGATGAATAAAAGAGACGCCGTGCTTGATCGCATCGGAAACGGAATTGATGCGAACGGGCGCGCCGTTAATCAAGATCGTTCCTTCGTCGGGTTGATGCACGCCGCCGAGTATTTTCATCAGCGTAGATTTGCCCGCGCCGTTTTCGCCGACGAGGGCGACCACTTCGCCCGCGCTGATGTCGAAATCAACGCCCTTGAGCGCGTGAACGCCGCCGAAACTCTTCTTGATGCCCTGCATCTGTAGAATCTGTGTCATAGCTAAACCGCCCCTTAGCTTCTGCCGCGCAGCTCTTTAATCTTGCGTTGAAAATCTTCAACATTGTCGCGCTTAATAATGAGCGTTGGGACTAACACTTGCTTGCCTGCCGGAATCACGCTCTTGTCGCCGCCCAAGACCTTCTCCATCATCTTAATCGCCTGATAGCCGAACTCGTAAGGCTGCTGCACGACGGTCGCGTTGATTGCGCCGTCCTTGATGCCCGCGAGCGTTTCATCTTCTTCGTCAAAGCAGACGATCTTAACTTGATTGACTTTGCCAGCCTCTTTGACCGCGTTGAGAATCGCCGGGCCGTTGTAGCTCCACAATCCGACCAGTCCCTTGATGTCCGAATATTTAACGAGCGTGTCCGCGACATTCGATTTCGCGCGCACACGGTCAGTATCATCTGTGCGAACGTCTATGATTTCGATTTTCGTGCCTTGAAGTGACTCGCGCACGCCTTGCAATCTTTCCTGTGCGTTGCGCGCATCCGTTTTGCCGACAAAGATCATAATGCGACCGCCTTCGGGGAGAGCTTCTTTAATTAGATCGCCCGCTTGACGACCGGCGGCGACGTTGTCAGTGCCGACGTAAGCCGCGCGTTCGCTCTGCGGCGCATCGCTGTCCTGTGTAAAGATAAGCGTTTGCCGCGCCCAGTCGTTAATCAACTGAATTTGATTGTTCGGGTCAACCGGCGAGATGGCGATTCCGTCAATTCCTTTCGCCAATAAATCGTCAATGATGCGCTTTTGCTCGGCGGCGGTTCCATCGGATGGAATGCGAAACTCGACGCTCACATCATTCAACTCGGCATCGGCCTTTTCCGTTCCGCGTCGCGCAATCGTCCAGAAATCGGAAGCGTTGTTCGTCACGAACGCGAGTTTCTTCGTGCCTTTACCGGAGGCTTGATTAGCCGGTTGGTCGCTCTTTGTGCAAGCCGCAATGAACAGCAAGCAGATCAAACAAGCACCCAAGATATAATTTTTAAGTTTCATGCCGATTCTCCTATCAGATTAAACTTCTGCGCAGTTTTACAACCTTGGCAGCATACGCGCGCTTGCCGCAAGCGCGGCCGCCAAACATCTGCGCGCGTAAATAACTGTGGCTTCAACTTTCGCTGCTGCTTCGTAACCTCAAATGCCCGAAGGCCGTACTTGACAGTGAAGAGACTGCAAAGAGTTGTGGATTATAATTTGTCGCTTGCCGGTCGCTCGCGGCAAAGTTGCGAACACTTCCCATGACGTAGAGCCACAGCGCACCATATGGAAAATGAGACAGTTGAAGAGCGCCAAGCAGAACTCAAGCATCACCTGTGCGAGCGGCGGCACGGTTACGGTTTTCGATCTATCTTGTCGCTTGTGTATCTGCTTTATTTGGAAGACTGAATCGCGCTTACGAAGGCGAAATAATTTACCTCTAACGAAGGATCGCTTTATTTACACTTAATAATGAGTGTGCGTCAAGATAATTTTGCTGCACGATAATGTAATGGACTAACAAGGCCATTATAACTCTCAAACCTAAATGCCTTTTGGCCTGTTTGATCGCTTGGTCGCTGCAATTGATGAAATTGATGTTGACCTTAAGGTTGAATCGCAGTATTTTGCGTGCGCATTAATGCCACTTTCCCAGAGTTGAAAAACATTATTTAGCAAAAGGGATACTTATAACGCCGGAGCCGCGTTCGATATTAGTGTCCGCATTCATCAGTCTTGCCGGAAGTCGAATAAATTTTAGAGCGTATCCAACTAAAATCATGCGGGGCAAACTCTATTTTAACGCTTCCTATGTTCACGTAACTTTCAGCACAGCGGTTTGAGGAGAGAAGCAAATTGATAAGGCAGTATGTTATTCGAGGGCTTGTGTTGTTGCTCCTATCTGTCAATGCTTTGGCACAAGGAGAGCGTTCGATTTGGAAGATCGGCGACTTTGATAGTTCATTCGCCGAGTTCGGTACTGACTCAACAGCGACATCGCGCGTATTCGTGATTTCCAAAAGCCAACCGCAAGACTGGTTCGGCACGCAACAGGCCGTGCTGCCGGATAAGATTGGAGAAACAACGTCGCGTCGGATTCAATTTGAACTGTCCGAAGCGCCGCAGGGCATTTTCAAATTGAAGCTCGGTTTGATTGTGCTGACGCCGCGCCTTCCATTGATACAGGTAGATGTGAACGGGCATAAAGGCTGGTTTCACCAGCATCCCGAAACAGACAACCGGGAAGGCAACATAGAGGGCGCGATTTTCCCGCAATACTCGATTGGCACGCTCGCCATCGAAATTCCGTCAGAGTTTTTTCGGCAGGGCAGCAATAATATTTCGTTGACGGCGATAACCGATCCGCTCTCGACAGCATTGCCCGGCGGTGAAGCAACAGGCGCGGCCATTCTCACCTATGATGCGCTGGCGTTGGAGAACAATCCCGGCGCACAGGCTGCATCAGGCATTGCCGGCGCGGAAGCAACTCCAACCGTTTTCTATAAGCGCGAAGGCGGCGGAAGACTTTCCGAAATCGTTTCCGTTCTGGTGCGCTGGCGCAAAGTTGCCCCGCAAGGCTCGGTCACGCTTTCTCTTCCGGGCTGGAGCCGTACACAGGCTTTAACGAGCGATCACGAGTTCGGCGAGCAGCGTCTCGAATTTACCGTCCCCGAATTTGTCGCTAACACACAGGCGACTGTCACTGTCGCGGCAAACAATCGGAACTACAGTTTCGCGCAAACTCTACGCCCTGCTAAAAAGTGGGCGGTTTACCTTGTCCCGCATGAACATCTGGATGTCGGTTATTCGGATTTTCAAACGAAGCTTTCGGAACTCCACAGCCGCGTGATAGACGACGCAATGGAGATGAGCGAACAGCACCCGGAATTTCGTTTCAGTCTGGATGGCTACTGGCAGGCACAGCAATTTTTGGACGGACGAACAGACGCCGAGAAGCAAAAGCTTTTCGCCGCCATACGAGATAAAAAGATTTTCGTGCCCGCGCAACACTCCGTGATGCTGACAGGCTTTCCGATTGCCGAAACGCTGCTGCGCTCTTTCTACGGCGCACATAAATTGAACCGCGCACACGGCGGCGATTGGAATTACGCTAACATCACGGACGTGCCTTCTTACTCTTGGTCGTATGCTTCGATTATGGCCGCCGCCGGATTGAAATATTATTCTGCTGCCGCCAACGCGGATCGTGGCCCGACCTTAATGCTCGGCGATCTGCATCGTCATTCGCCATTCTGGTGGGAAGGCCCTGACGGAGGCCGCGTGCTGATGTGGTACGCGCGCCATTATCATCAGATCGGCAGTGAGTTCGGCTTTCCGCCGGTTGTCGCCAACGGCTACGAAGGATTGCCGAGCTTCCTGCACGTTTACGAGCGTCCCGATTACACCTCCAACGCCGTGCTGCTTCACGGCAGCCAGTGGGAGAACACCGCTTTATACAGGCAACAGGCGGAACTCGTCGGGCAGTGGAGCAGCCTGTTTGCTTATCCCGAACTAAAATATTCCGGCTTCGGTGAAGCGCTCGAAAAGATAGCAGGCAGTTCCACAAATATTCCTGTCGTGCGCGGCGACGGCGGCCCGTATTGGGAAGACGGCATCGCGTCGGATGCTTTTTATGCTGCGCTTGAACGCGAGAACGAGCGGCGCGCTGTTTCGGCGGAAAAGCTTGCGACCATCGCCGCGCTCGTTGATCGTCGCTCGCAACCTTCGCATGACGCGCTCGAATCAATGTGGAATAACATTCTGCTGATGAACGAGCATACATGGGGCTGGGGACGCAGCATCACGGAGCCGCATAGTGAAGACTCTACACGGGAGCTTGCGTATAAACGTCTGCGCGGAACAACTGCGCATGACTCTATGGAGTATGTGCTGGATCGCGCGATGACCGCTATTGCCGGGCGCATTGATACGCCGCAACGCGCTCTGGTTGTCTTCAACGCGCTTAACTGGCTGCGCGATGGCTGGGTCGAGTTTGATTTACAGAAGACACGCGAATTAGTGGACGTGGAAACCAAACAGACGATTCAATTCGATGTGTTACGCGACGAACCCGCTTACCAGCGCATACGCTTTATGGCGCGCGACGTTCCGGCAATGGGCTATCGAACTTATGAGGTGAGAGATAAAACTGTCAGCGCAATTGCCGGACGAACTAACGCCGTGCCTGTTAATCCGTCCGACACTTTGCCTGTCGCTAATGGCGTATCAGTACAAAATCAATCGGGCACAATCGAGAACGCTTTTTATCGAATCGTGCTTGATGCGCAAAGCGGCGCGGTGCGCAGCATTTACGATAAGCAGCTCAAACGTGAGTTGGTGGATGCTTCAAGCCCTTTCCGTTTCAATCAATACGTTTATGTGACGGGCGGCGACAATTTCCCGAACCAACTGCTGACGTATCGTAAGTGGTCGCCGCTTGCGCAACTAGAACCTCATGCCTCAAGCGGCGGCAAGTTAGTTTCCATTACAAAAACAGCCGTTGGAACAGTCGCGCGGCTGGAAAGCAAAAACTTCAACACTCCGCAGATCAGCACCGAGATTATTCTGTTCGACAACGAAAAGAAGATCGAATTTAATAACCGCGTTCGCAAAGATGAGGTGTATAAAAAGGAAGGAATCTATTTCGCTTTTCCGCTGGCGATAAAAGAGCCGCAGTTCAAATACGAAATTCAAAACGGCGTTGTTGATCCGGCAAAAGATATGATACCGGGCGCGGGACTGGAATGGTTCTCATCGCAAAATTGGATTTCCGTCAGCGAACCGGACGTAGCGGTGAGCCTTATAAACAAGGATTCGTTTCTGTGGACGTTCGGCGACGTTGTGCGCGGCACGTGGCCTACTACTTTCGGCAAGCCGCGCGCGACGGCCTTTTCATACGTGATGAACAATTACTGGAACACAAATTACGTTGCCGCACAGGGCGGCGAGTTTACGTTCCGTTACGTGCTCACGAGCGCGCGTGAGTTGGATCAAGCCGCGCTTAGTCGAATGGCGTGGAAGGAGACCACACCGCTTGAACGTATTCTCGTTAAAGGTCAAGACAGAACCGCGCCGGAAAAAAATCCTTTGCCCGCTGCGAAGATGAGTTTTCTGCAAGTCAACGATCCGTCAATCGTCTTGAGCGCGTGGAAGCAGGCGGAAGACGGCGACGGGTCAGTGTTACGTTTTATTGATCTGAGCGGCAAGCGCGCCAGAGTATCAATCAATAGCCCGTTGCTCAAATCCGCTGCAGCGCAAATTTGCAACGCGGTCGAAGAATGCGGAAAGCCTCTGCCAAATGATCCGAACGGCTTTAGCTTCGACATCGGCGCGCGCCAAATCTTTACGCTGAAGGTGCGAGAGAATAAGAATAAATAGTGGGCGAGTTCAAAGCGAAACTTAAAAGCTTGAGACGCTCCACGCTTTCAGCCACAGGAGACACCGAATCATGCAAGTTAGCAAAGCGCCGAATGATGCTTTTGTCCTTCAGGGCGCGTCGGTTGTGAATCCGACGAATGTGCGTTTCAGAGTGCTCTCGTTGCTGGTAGTGCTTGCTTCGCTGACGTATATGGATCGCCTGTGCATCTCTGTGGCCGCGCCCGCCATTATGCAGGAGTTCAACTTCTCGCCCGTGCAGATGGGTTATATCTTCAGCGCGTTTACCTTCGCATATGCGATCTTTGAGATTCCGAGCGGCTGGTTCGGAGATTATTTCGGCACGCGCAAAGCACTCACAAGAATTGTTCTCTGGTGGTCTGCTTTCACGATGCTGACGGGCGCGACGATGGGCTTTACTTCGCTCTTCATTGTGCGGCTTCTGTTCGGCGCAGGCGAGGCGGGAGCGATTCCAAACAGTGCTTCAACGGTTTCGCGTTGGTTTCCGGCGGCACAGCGCGGGCGCGCGATGGGCGGCGTCTGCATCGGTCATGCCATCGGCGCGGCGGCGACACCGCCAATCGTTTTCAAACTAATTGAGTGGCAAGGCTGGCGCTCGACCTTCGTGGAAATCGGCGCGCTCGGAGCCGTCTGGTGTCTGGTCTGGTACATCTGGTTTCGTGACACACCGGAAGAACACGCTTCAGTTAACGAGTCGGAAAGTAACTTGATTCGTTCGGGGCTGCCCGTTCTGTCGAAGCACACACACCAAATTCCTTGGCGCGCCTTCGTTAAAAGCAAAAACATTTTCTTTCTCTGCGCAATGTACTTCGCTTACGGCTACAGCCTTTATTTCTACATTACATGGTTGCCGACATACCTTTTAAAAGCGCGCGGCTTTTCCGTTGCTTCCGCCGGATTCTTTTCGGCGTTGCCTTGGATATTCGGCGCGGTCGCGTTTCTGTGCGGCGGTTGGTTGACGGATTATTTAGTGGCGCGTGGCAACCCTAAGCTTGCGCGTTGCGGCATAGGCGTCTTCGGCCTCACTATGAGCGCGCTGATGTTGGTCTTTGTCGCACGCGCACAGAACAACGTCGTCGCCGCGCTTCTAATCTCTGTCGCTTTATATTTTCAATTCTTAACGACTCCGGCGGTCTGGGCGACGTGTCTCGACATCGGGCGACGCAGAGCCGGAGTAGTCACGGGCATCACCAATACTTTCGGCAATCTGGCGGGCACGCTCGCGCCCATTATCTTCGGCTACATCCTGCAAACATGGGGATCATGGACGCTTCCTTTTTATGTCGCCGCAGGTTTTCTCGCTGTCGGCGTCGTGATGTGGCTATTCATAGACCCGCAACGCCCGCTCGACGAAACTCTTATTGCCGAAGCTTAGAGGACATAAAAACGCGATGGATCGAAGCTTTGACGTGCTGGCAATCGGCCGCAGTTCGATTGATCTTTACGCTAACGAGATTGGCGCGCCCTTCACGGAGATAAAAAGCTTCGCCGCTTATGTCGGCGGTTGCCCGACGAATATCAGCGTCGGCACGCGGCGTCTGGGATTGCGCACCGCTCTCTTGACGGCGGTAGGCGAAGACCTCGTGGGCGATTTCGTGTTGAGCTTTCTGGACAAAGAAGGCATTGTCACTTCCTTCAGCAAACATAAAGCGGGCAGGCGCACGAGCGCATTCCTGCTCGGCATAGAGCCGCCGGATAAGTTTTCTTTAGTGCCTTACAGGGATAACTGCGCCGACCTTGAATTAACGATTGACGACGTGCTCGCCGCGCCCATCAAAGAGAGCCGCGTACTTTTAATTACAGGCACTGGCCTAAGCCGCGCGCCGAGCCGCGATGCGACACTTTTCGCCGCCGAACAAGCCAGAAAGCACGGCACAACGGTTGTTCTCGATCTGGATTTACGTGCGGAACTCTGGCCGGACGCACGCGCCTTCGGCGTGGCGATACGTTCTATCTTGCCTTTAGTGAATGTCGTGATCGGTACATATGAAGAAGTGACGTTAGCTGTTGTCACAGATTGGACGAAGGGCGCGGGCGACGTTGCGCAAGCCTCCGTCGCCCGCACGAACGGCGACGACATCGCAAAAGGAATTGGGGCGATGTTAAGCTCCGGCGCGGAAGCTGTTGTGATGAAGCGCGGGGGAGATAGCACAATCATTTATTTACATGGCGGTGAGACGCTGGAGGCCGCCGCCTTTCCCGTCGAAGTGCAGAACGTGCTGGGCGCGGGCGATGCCTTTGCGAGCGGCTTTCTTTACGGCTATCTCAAAGGTTGGGACTGGCATCGAGCGGCGCGCATAGGCAATGCCTGCGGCGCGATTGTCGTGACACGTCACGGCTGCGCTAACTTTATGCCTTATGAACATGAGGCTCTGGCTTTCATAAACGAACATGGAGGATTTTAAGAATTGACTTTTCAAGCGAAGGATTTTCTTCCGGCAACGGTTCTCGCCAAACTAACAGACATACGTGTGACTGATCCCGAACGCTCTTTGCGCATCGCAAAGGAGCGCAAGCGTCGCCCTCAACTAACGAAGGACGGCAAGCTCAACATACTCGCCGCAGATCATCCGGCGCGCAGCGTCTTTCGCGTCGGCGATGATCCTTTGCGAATGGCCGACCGCCACGAATATCTCGCGCGCGTTGTGCGCGCGCTGATGAGCGATGCGGTTGACGGCGTGCTGGCGGCGATGGATATGCTCGAAGATTTGTTGACGCTGCATGATCTGATGAAGCAGGCGGGCGGCCCTGCGTTTCTTGACGACAAAGTTCTGCTCGCAAGTTTCAATCGCGGCGGACTGTTGGGCAGCAGTTGGGAGATAGATGATCCGATGACGGGCGCGACGCCTGCGACGTGCGCCGAGTGGAGATTGGACGGAGCGAAAATCCTGTTGCGTATCTGCTATGAAGAGCCGGATTCTCTGAAGACGCTGCTCGCCACCGTTCGCGCGATCACGGAACTAAACGCCGTCGGCCTTCCGATGTTTCTCGAATCCCTGCCGGTCGTTAAATCCGACGGCGGCTATAAGTTGGTCAAGAACGCCGAAGAATTGACGCGGCTCGTCACGGCTGCCGCCGCGATGGGCGACAGCAGCCGTTACCTCTGGCTGAAATTACCGTATTGCGAAAATTACGAAATGGTGGCGCGCTCGACAACACTGCCGATTATTCTTTTGGGCGGTGAATCAATCGGCGACGCGACACCTTTCTTGCGCGAACTCTCCGCAGGTCTCGCCGCCGGTGCGAACGTGCGCGGCGCACTCGTCGGGCGCAACATACTCTTTCCCGGCGACGATGATCCGCTCGCCGTCATCGAATCCGTCGGCGGGATTCTCCACAAAGGATGGACGGTCGAACAGGCCGTAGATGCGCAGGCCGAACATCGCGGACGCGATCTGGATTGGTTATCCCGCATCGCTTAAAAATCAAAGAACGATTCGTTAAAAGGACTCCGGGCTATTGTTAGTAGGCCGGAGTCTTTTGGATATGCAGTAGTAAGCTCATCTATGTTTGCCGAAAACTTTTTGCAACTCTTTGATCTCGTTCTGTGTCAGTAAACGAACTTGTTCACCACGCAGGATGAAATAAAGGCGTGCAGTTTGCTCTAACTCTTCGGTGCGGTCTGCGGCTTCACTCAAGTTAGAGCCTGAGCAGATCGTCCCGTGATTTTGGAGCAGCATACAATTATGCGAAGGTGCGGCGCGCTCCACCGCTTCAGCCAATTCGTGCGAGCCGGGACGGAAATAAGGCAGCACGGCAAGCGGCGCGACGCGCATAAAGTAGTACGGCGTGAGCGGCGGAAGAGGCTTTTCTGGATCGAAAGATTCGAGACACGAGAGAGCTACCGAATACGTCGAATGCAAGTGGACAATCGCCTGTGCATCATCGCGTTGTTTATAGACCGCGAGATGAAAGGGAAATTCCTTTGAAGGATGATTCTCGTTAATGCTTGCTCCCTGAAGATCAATGCACGCGAGCTGGCCGGGAGTTAATCCTTTCAAAGATTGTCCGGTCGGGGTAATCCAAATTAGATTTTCAAGGCGCACGGATAAATTGCCGGTTGAGCCGAAGGCGTAGCCTCTATTATAGAAACTGTCGGCCATTTCACATAACTGCTCAAGCGTTGAATTGTTCATATAATTGAAAGAGAAACGAAATTTCCCGAAAGAGTGAAAATCAGCTCGCGCGAATACAAGCTGCTCTAAATTTCCCGCTTTCAAATCATATATTCGGCGGGTTGCGCAATTGCCTGAAGTGCTTTGCGATAGAAATCTACGCTTCCGAAATTGCCCGATTTAAGCACAACGGGTAGACGATGCTTGCCGAGTGAGAAACATAAAGGAACGCCGTGCTGTATGTTTCGCCCGACGCGCAGTGCGCCAAATTCCATGCGACGACAAATCGCGCCGGACGTCTCACCACCGGCGACGATCAAACCACCGATATTCTGATTTTGTATGATCTCCAAAGCCACATCCGCCAGCGCATACGCGATTGCCTGACCCAGAGCGGGAACTGTTAATTCCTGCTTCGCTCCCCATTCCTGCGTGCGGCGAACTTCATCGGGCGAGGTTGTGGTTGAAAGCAAGCAATGACGATTGGCGTTTAATTGATCGCGCGCTTGTTCGATAAAAGTTGCGCGGTCAAAATCAGGCGTTAACAAATTCTGCGGGTTAAGTTGAATCGCCTGCGTGCCCTGTGAGATGAGCCATTCGTTTTGGCCGCGCGTGGCTGCTGAGCAACTGCCCGCAACTAACAAACAGCCGCGAGTATTCGGCGCGGTAAAAGAATCACCAAACGCTTCCGGTTGAGCCGAAACCCATCCGCGTTCGCGCCAGACGACGGGCAGCTTGATTCCGTAGGCGGAGCTTCCGGTAATCAAGCGCAGGTCAGCCGCCGCACGACAGATAGTTTCCAGATGTTTATCATTCAAGCAATCTACGACAGCGATGCCGACGCCTCGTTCGCGCAAATCTTGAAAGCACTGTTTAAGTTCGTCAACGCCTGCCTCAACTTTTGCGTAAGGAGCTAAACCAACCCGACGTTTTGTTTGCTGGCCGAGAAGATCAACGAGATTAGGATTGGTCATCGGCGTCAGCGGATGGTCACGCATCGAAGAGTCGCTGAGAAGCTGTTGATGCACGAAATGATAGCCCTGATAAGTTGTTCTGCCGTTGACGGGTAAGGCGGGAAGGGCGATGGTGAAATCTTCTTTGAGTTCGTCCAACGCCGCGTCAATGGATGTTCCTATATTACCTTCGGGCGTAGAATCGAACGTGCTGCAATATTTAATTTGAAAGATGCGCGGCTGCAAATGCTTGAGCCTTCGTATGGCTTCAAGAGTACGCTCATGGGCGACGGCGGGAGCTAAATTGCGTGTTCCTTCCGCCATCACGACGGCGTGATAACCCGTGCTCCATTCTCGAAGTTGGTCAACCGATGGGAGATCAATGACGAGGAGCGTGCGCAAGTTTTGTTCGGCCAGCATCCCGGCTAAATCACTCGCTCCCGTGTCATCATCCGCAATGGCGGCGAATAACAGTTCGTTCATTGTTCTATCAAGTAGCAGCGCAAGATAAGTTCGCTGAAATCTTCGATTCGCGGAAGAACGGGGAAAGTTTCAACTCGACGGTTTTTCGTTAAAGGCTTCGCGTATGGCATCGAGGCTGGTGGGCAAACTTGAAAGCACCGGCACAGCGATCCGATCATGAAGCTGCGGCAGGATACGCGCCATAGAAACTTGCGCGAGAACGATGACCGCCACATTCTGCTGTTCGAGCCGCTTGATGACGGAAAGCAAAAGCTCGTCATGTTTTTGATAATCGGCGGTTAATAATGCTTGGTAAGCTACGGGCGAAACTTCCTGAATTATTTCGATTTTAGTTCCGGCTTCCAGTGCCGCTTCTGTTAATAATTTACAGGTGGGGTCAAGGGTC
>JAABUK010006285.1_pt1 | contig 17846 bp, 24 predicted proteins | sample 5559141 | NCBI WGS metagenome assembly JAABUK01 (sample SAMN10711869, study PRJNA513367) | rock metagenome | isolation source: Antarctica rocks | place: Antarctica: Victoria Land, Pudding Butte nord | collected 2016-01-03 | reverse complement strand
ATCCAAGATGAGCTCCGCTATGTTGACACATTCCGGGTGCAGCTTGGCCAGCAGAAGCTGCACTCGCAGCTTGGCACCATCACCAGCTCAGCCCGCATGCAGACAACTTGCAAGCTTTGAAGGCATGCGATCTGTCGGCGCCGTCCACAAGTGCGCACAGAGTCCTCTGCGCCAGCAGAGACGTGCAGCTGTCCGGGCATCCCGCAGCACACCCGCGATAGAGGCGAAGCAGTTCAAGGTTGCACTGTTGGGAGCAGCTGGTGGCATAGGTCAACCACTGGCATTGTTGCTCAAGATGAACAGGCTTGTCGGCGAGCTTGCGCTTTACGATGTTGCCAACGTCGTTGGTGTCGCAGCTGACATCAGTCACTGCAACACCCCAGTGAAGGTATGTCTGCAGGCTGATCAATCAAACCCCAGGTCACAGTGCACAATACAGATTCACAGTTACATTACAGAGACCTCTGTCCAGAAAGTAGCAAGCATCTTCGTCTCCTGAGCAAGCAGTTGCTGTTGAGTTTAACTAGTGCTTGCTCTGCAGGTTACTGGTTATGGCAAGGATGACCTATCAACAGCATTGAAGGGTGCTGATTTGGTGGTCATCCCAGCTGGTGTCCCCAGGAAGCCTGGCATGACCCGTGATGACCTTTTCAACATCAATGCTGGCATTGTCAAAACATTGATCGAGGCCACCTCAAAGGATGCACCCAACGTGAGTCTGTCACCATGATACCAGCTAAGGCTGGGATTTATGCCTAGCTGCACAACGCAGTGATTGGCCATGAACCCAATTCATTGTAAGCCTTGTGCATGTACTGGTCGTCAAAAATGAAGAGGCATGCAATCAGATGCATCAACAGATACAAATCAGAATGTAGCAGCATGACCATGGCACATTTGTTCAGTGCCCAAGTGAGCTTGACCAGGATGTATTTCACCAACAGGGTGCTTTGCAGTGCAACTGCTGTTCTTTTCTATGCAGGCAATCTTGAACATCATCTCCAACCCTGTCAACTCAACAGTCCCCATTGCAGCAGAGGTGCTGAAGGCTGCTGGCGTGTATGACAAGAAGAAGCTAATGGGAGTTACTACCCTGGATGTTGTCCGTGCCAACACCTTTGTTGCAGAGGCAAAGGGCTTGGACCTGAAGGATGTTGATGTCCCAGTTGTTGGTGGGCACGCAGGAACCACCATCCTGCCCCTTCTGTCCCAGGTGCCCTACCTTGCCCTTTTGCATACCCATGGTGGAACCATGACACCACAAGCAATGTGCATTTGTATAGTGTTGATCTAGATCACACTGTGCCAATGTCTGGAACAGGCCGCCTTAATCAGTAAGTCAATACCATGGCTTTAATATGTCAACTGTGATCCCCACGGGCAGTAGTGATTGAAAGTAGGAGTCATGTCAATAGAAACTGCAAGCAGCAATTCATGCAACAACTGGTGCCATGGCGATGTATCAGATGTGAATACAATGCAGTTCCACCATTTTGTTCAAGGCCTGCTGTTATTTGCATGAAAGTTAACTTTCAAAGGTTGGATTGCAGGCCACCCCAGAGGTGAGCTTCAGCGACGAGGATGCTGCAGCAATGACAGACAAAATCCAGAATGCCGGAACCATAGTTGTTGAGGCCAAGGCTGGTGCTGGTTCAGCTACCCTTTCCATGGTGAGTCATCCGCTGCTCAGGCTCACCATCAGTCATCATCAGTTGCTTTGATGCAGCAACCAGTCACACCATGTTTGTTGTCTATGCCAGACCTTGTGTCAACTGAGTGTGCATGGAGATCAAGGTGGTGAGACTGTTTGCATGTGTATGCATGCTACTTCACACCAGATGAAAAGAGGGAGGGTACTGAGCAGTGAATGCTCTCAACATAGTCACTGTAGAAGCCCTTTAGCATCTCTGTCAGCATCAGCACCAGCAAGTTGCTTCAGCTTGCCCCTGAGAACCGAGCAGACACAAAAGAGTGTCATATTAACAATTCCGCAAAGCAATGATTAAGAGTTGGCAAAGGTGTGCAGGCGTACGCTGCTGCACGCATGGCAGAGTCTGTGCTGTTAGGCTTGGATGGCAATGATGACATCTGGGAGTGTGCCTACGTCGAGTCCTCTGTCACCAAGCTACCTTACTTTGCCAGCAAGGTATGCTCATTGCAATGCAATGCCAAATTGGAAGCACTCTTTGAGGCCTAATTTTTGCATGCCTGAGATTGATTGGTCAATGTACAGTCAAAAAAATTGCAATGTGCTGACTTCTTGGCTTTGTGTCTTGGCATGCTCTTCTACAAGTCTGTTGACTTTTGAGTGAAGTGTCAACTGTGTGTTTGCTTATGCAGGTAAGGCTAGGTCCCAGTGGTGTAGAGGAGGTACGTGGGCTTGGTGAGTTGAACAGTGTTGAGCAGAAGGGTGTTGATGACCTGATCCCTATCCTGGAAGGCAACATCAACAAGGGTGTTGAGTTTGCCAAGACACCTAAGAACGAGAAGTTGTAATTGGTGGTCAAGCACGCTGCTTTTTTCTGATTGACCTTTTGTAGGCATTCTTGCCAGTGTGGTCAAGATGCTGTAAAGCTGAACGAATGAAACGGCTGTCGTATCATTTATGTTGGACCTGCAGGGTGATTTCTTATAGCTGTCTGCGTGCTGATGTGGTGTTTGATTATTGACTGCTGCGTCTGCTTAGTAATGTGTTCGGAGTGCGTCTTGACATGCAGCATGGCAAGCCTGTTCAAGTTTTGAAACCTCAGCATGCGGTACCTTTGACAGCCTTGCTGACAGCAACTTCAAGCATTGAAGCAAGATCTGCGCCCAACTGCTGGCATCCTTGTCGTCCTGTGCAGATTCGGGACCGCAGCGGCTCCACCTACCCGTGACATTGCAGCGGCAGCCAGCGCGGTTGCAGCTCGAGCTCTGCACTTCAAGTGCAAGGACCAGCAAATTTCAGAGCGCGTAGCAAGCTGCCTGACACAGAACCGTCAGCTGGCGGTCGCTGAGCAGCGTGACAACTTGCGATACCATTGGCGGTGGTTGCAGCAGAACAAGCTTGCAACGCTCACGAGCCTGCTTTGAACGCGCATACTTCTCGGCATGTTTTATTCGCACGAGCTGCTCGGCAGGAAGTCTCCGCTTGGAGCAGTCTGGTGCGGCTCTCCGTTTAGGCCATCTGCAGTTCCAGCTACGGCGATTTGCACCGTCGACTGCAGGCAGCAGTGGCTGCACTCCTTTACAGGCAGCACTCTTTTACATCACCGCTGTTACTGTGCAGGATCGCAGCTCACGGCAAGAAGCTCAATCGAAGCAAGGTCATGAATGTCAATGTTGTGCAGACATGGTGAGACGCTTTTAGGGTGCTGCAGCTTCACCTGCCGCTTCATACTGTAGTATCTGCACAGCTGTACAGCAGTGTGCATTTGCTCTGTGGGTCTGCAGTGAACAGCTCATCAATCCAGACGTACCACAAGCTTTGAGACTGCAAGGAATCCTTATAGGTACGGATTGTTGCATGGTTCAAACAGTTTCGGCAAGACTTTGCTGTTGGGCAGACGGGCCGACTGAAACTAAGACATAAAGCTGGCATGCAGCACTTGCCACAGAGATGCAGGTCAGAATTGACTGACTTTTGCTGACAATGATGTGTTGCAGGTGGCATAGTCATTGTGTTCAACAGACAACAGACTTATCTGCTAGGTGAGTCACTTCAGTTCAAGGTGTTACCAATGTTTCCAAACCCTGGCATAGAAGGTACTAACTTAGTGTACCCTGCATGCTCTCAACAGATGACTGCAATGACACTCTGGTAAGCATTGGTTTTGTAGTCTGAAGCAGGCCTGCTCATGCAATTTGTTGCCAGGCGTCACATGCATTTGTAAAGCTATCTGGACTGCCTTGCCCTGTATTGCAGAGGAAGGTACGTCCATTGATCGTCAAGCAGGCAACACAGTTCTGGAGAAGGGCAAACAACAAGCAAGGTAAGCATGATGCCGTAAGACTTTATCTAGAACTTGTGCACCACTTGATTGTAAAAGGCTGAAATGATATGTTGTTTGTCATATGCTGTGAGCAGGCAAGCATGATCATAAAGCACAAAGCACAAAAGTGTGATAGCGTGACATGATATGTTGCTTTCTACAGGCCAGATGCCATCACAGCGCCTGACCTTGACGCATTCTTTGGAGGGCGGCTGAACCTAGCTTTGATGAATCCCTTTGCTACCTCTGTTCACTTGGATGAAGCCCCAGTGAGTGCTTCTGCTCTGTTCTGATCCCCCCCTGATTCTGTACACCGCTGCCTCCATGTCTGTGCCAAAGCTCACCTGCTTGCTTGCATATATTCCATCCCTCATGCCACTGCCCTCACATTGTTATGCCTACACTGCCTGCTGTGCCCAACCTGTGACTACTCACTTGCTATGCAACCTAAACTCACAATAGCAGCCAGAAAGGTTTCTGCGTTCAATCTTTCGGCTGCTGCTGCTGCACCCCTGTCTCTTCCCCTGCTGACATGCCCTGCTTCCTGCCAAGTGCCAGTTCCACTCACACAGGCAATGACAACCTGCAGTTAGAGGATGACCTGTTTGTCATGCCAACAATCCCTGATAGCTTTGGAGATGACAGGGCAGACTTTGTTGGTGGTGAGCGCCGGCAGCGCAACAACAGAGCCACCAGAGCACCACTGCCTTTGACCATGCCAGACCACAACCCCATCATGGCGCTCCCTACTGGGCTGGAGCTACAGGACACCATGCTTATGTAAGACCCTGCGTCATCTGGTCAGGAAGGCCTGTGTTCTGTTCATACTCAACAAGCAGGAGTAAGGTGGCTGGGCTGCAGTTTGAAGAGGACTAGAATGCTGTGCTGTGCTGTGCTGTGCTGTGCTGTGCTGTGCTGTGCTGTGCTGTGCCGTGCCGTGCTGTGCTGTGCTGTGCTGTGCTGTGCCGTGCTGTGCTGTGCTGTGCTGTGCCGTGCTGTGCTGTGCTGTGCTGTGCTGTGCTGTGCTGTGCTGTGCTGTGCTGTGCCGTGCTTTGCCGTACTGTGCCATGCTGTGCTGTGCCGCGCTGTGCCTTTGACAGCATCTGGGTGAGGATGGGCATCTTGCTGTTGAGCCAAAAGCAGAAGGGGGAGGGGATAGACACACATACAGGGCAGGCATATGTTATTTCACAAACATATCAGATTTATTGATGGCCTGTGAGTGGTATGCAGGGACCAGGAGGAGACCTTCATGATGCCTGAGCTGGGTATGGACATGTTTGACACCCACATGCCACCTGTCCCTGACATGCCGGACATGGCACCTGGTCTTGAGATGCAGCCTGAGCCAGATGCCATGATGGAGGCTGCCCAGGAAATGATGGAACTGCCCATGCCTGCTGAGCAGCCGGAAGAGTGTGCCGCAGAGCCAGGTACTGAACATACGTACACAATGCCTCATGCTGAAAGTGTACCACCAGCTGAATATTGTCAGCTGGATATTGTGCCTGTTGAGCAGAAGATATTCATCTGTATGCGCATTTGCATGTGCTGCAGAGCTTGTTGATGCCGCTCAAAGAGTATTGAATGTCAGTTCTGCCCGCTGATGGCAAAGGACACTGACAATGATGGGCTTGGCGTCAACCAGTCTAGTTCCTAGCCTATGGAAATGGTGTGGAGAAAACAAACTGTGCCTTGCAGGTGTGAGGGAGGGCCAAGATGGGCAACCAGAAGCAGAGCCTGCAATTGTGAGTTCTCTGGAGGCTGTGGCAGAGGAGCAAGCAGCTGCTGAGGGTGCAGCCAGGCAGGCTAGGGTAAGTTTGCGTGCCTCAAACCCCCACATCAGTCCAATCCGCATTTTCTGCCAGACATGGGCAAGCACATCCTTGGGCTCTTCTTCAATCAATGCCAAAGGCGTACTCTTTCCATTCTTTTCTTTTCTTCTCTGCTAGTGGCAATGATTGTCTGACGTGGTGCAATTGCAATGACTGTCTGACGTGGTGTAGTGCACCTCATAGGCGCATAGTGCTTCCAATTGGCAGATGCCATTCAGCTTGCTTGGCTCCTGTTGTCTTGAGATCTTGCTGACCCAGCATCTGGGCCCAGCTGTCATGATCACATTTCTTGCAAGGCACTGCTTGTCAACTCTCAGCAGATCATCAGCAGTTGACCCCCTTGCACATGCCCGGGCTGCAAGGTGCATGCTTGGCATGGCTGACTTTGCCTGTTGAGATATGTAAGAAGTCTACTGTTTTGTGGTTGAAACATAAATACCCATCAGCACTGGTAAAAGCGCATCGGGTAACGAAGTGCTGAATGCTTGATGTGACGCATGGGCTGTTGTGCAGGCAAGGGGGAGAGGGCGTAAAAGGCCAACCCAGCTGGTCATTGATGACGCTGATGCAGTCCAGATCAAGGGCACTGTAAGTCACTAATGACCAGCACTCTCAAGTTGCCTTCATGACTGTTTCAACTTGTTGCTCAAGCCTGAGCTTACAGGTTGGCTGTTGTGGTCACAACTCAAAGTGTTGTTCAAACCTGAGCTTACAGGTTGGCTGTTATGGTTACAACAATGCAGTGAGGCAATGCTACATCAGCAGTGCAATCTGTGCATATCTGTGAACACATGACTTGTGCTGCTTGCATGCACATGAAGGCACGTGCAAACTGCACTCTCAACACATTGCATACGTTTAGTCACTGTGCTTTGACACATGCCCCTCCCTATGCTCCCTGGCAATCCACATCAACAACACATGCATATGCTTAGATGTATTGTGCATTGCAGGTGTTCCGGGCATGGACTCAGGACACAGAGGAGCTCATCCAGGAGCGGCCTCAGAAGCTGATGCGCCTTGTGGTGGCTACCCAGTACCCTGGCTGTAGTCCAGTCCCCCCAGCCACTGGGGCAGACATGCTGTCAGCTGCACCCTTGAGTGCTGGCTTTGGTCAGGGGGGCAAGTGGGGTGCTGAGCTGGAGGAGATGTTTGCAAACAGCATGCTTCCAGCAGATGCCGCAGGTTTGTGCCACCCAAAAATCTGCAGTGGCTTTGCAGGTGCATGCCAGCTATAGTAACATCAGCTGTGTCAGTCGTGGCGAATTATAAAAGTACAATTGCACATGTGAGTAGTTGTTCTGATCCCTCTGTACCAAGTGTGTGCTGCAAAGAACATCAAGAAAACAACCTTGGCTAGATCTAAATAGCTTGTAGTGCCTGTGCAAAACTAACTATGTGCTTTTGCTGCTTTTGAATCAAAAGACTGTACTCACCTGCATGTCTTGAGATGAGTCATTCCACACCATTGTGTTTGTGTGCACAGGCCACACAGCCGAGTTTCCGCAGATGCCTGAGGCAGAAACCATGCAACCACTCATGAATGAGGATGCAATGCCACCAGCAGATGCCATTGCAGCAGACATTGATATGCCTGACCACACAGCTAATGACATCTACATGTTGGAGGAGGAAGTCGAGGTAGAGAGGTGAGAAGTTTGACTGCAGTCTGAAAAGCTACATCAGGTACTCAGCGGGTGTTGACATCTCCATAGCATACATTGAGCTACTCTTTTGGCAGGAAAACCTGTTGTGGGCAGATGTCTTTAGCCAGCATGTTGTTCCAAAAGTGCTGATTGCACTGCAGACTCAGTCAGAACAGAGATGTACATTCTGACTATGATTGCTGATGCATACCAGCTGTTCTTGTTGCATGGCTGATCTTACAACCTTGGATGTAGTGTGCTCTTGTGGGGCATGAATCAGTTCATCACCAGGCAACTGCCCGGGACTGGGCCCAGTCTTGTTGGTTGTTGCCAGTGACAACCCTGGTTTTGCAGGCTGCGTGCTGCTTTGGCGACACCAGGCAGCATGACAGAGCAAGATCATGCCAAGGCTGTGCAGTTGGGTTTGACCCCAGGCTCCAGCAACCCCCTAGGTAACCTTGCCCCCACCCCCAACATCCCTCCCATTTACCCTGGCATGACTTCCTCCTGGTGCCAGGAAAGGTTCACTACTATGGCCTATCATGCAATACTGATGTGCATGCTGCTGCTACTGTGTGGCTTGCACATCTGCATGATGTCTGCAATTGTGGCCACGTCTGCATGATGAGCTGGTGCTGTGGACATTGTTACTGATCCCTGAGTGCTGCTGCCTGGGCTTAGTGCAGAGCGCAGAGGACACAAGAGGCAGAAGAGGCCCTCAAGTGCATTCAGACTAGAGTCTGATGCCAGACCTACAGAAGACAGGTCTGCACTGCACTCCATCTGTGGTGCAAGAGTCAGTTCTGGCAGACCTGGCATACTGTATCTTGCCTTGCCTGTTGCATTGTCATCTTTCGAATGTGACTTCAGCAGGCTTTACTAGAGTCCTTGTGTCCTCCAAGACTGCATGCAGCTCGTACTGGATGCAGACACAACCTCCTCTGCAGTGAATGCCTGACTTTTGGCCATCGTTCTTTGCTGCACATAGAACAACAGCGCGGCAGCAGCACAAGGTGTTTGCTGAGATAGTCACAATGCAGCATAGTGTGGCAACACATCAGGTGTTGATGCACAGGTCCAGTCCTCACAGTCAGAGGCGTCTGTCTGATCTGATGATGGGTGTGGATGTGGGTGATGTGCCTGTGGGGCTGGAGGGTCAGCTTGATGACATGCTGCCCCCTGAGCCTGTAGACATGGACTTTCTGCCACCTGGGGAAGCTTCTGGACCCCGAGTGGGCACTGCAGGTCTGTCTTCTCCTGCAGTGCCCTTGGCTCAATATCCCTGATTTGAGGTTTGCATCCCAATGTTGCAGCGCTGCAGGTAGCCATTGCACTCCACTGTACTGGGTCACACTGTGTTGTATCATAAAGTGATTACTGGTGATTGCTTATACCTTGCAACGCATGCTGTAGCTATAGATTCTGCTCATACCTTGCCACACGTGCTTCGCGGTTAGAAGCTTCAGACAGCATTGCCTTGACACAGATACACTTTGCAGCAACTGCCGGTGCACCAGTGTTGAGTGTCGATCAAAGTCCACAGCAATGCTTGCATGTTTAACGCAGATGAGTGGTTGTGCAGGACTGACGCAGTTTCAGCTGATTGAGGACAGTGCTCCTGCCACACAGACACAGAAGGCTGTCACAGATGCTGTCACCAAGAGCACACTCTCCATGATAGGGTACAGTGCTTCGCCTCTGCAGAACATCTTGACCTTGCAAAACCATGCATAACAGCACCTAGTATGGTTGCCATCTGTTCTGCTTATAGTAGAATGTGCACTCAAACTGCAGCTCCATATGGTTTGGTTATTATGTAAAGCTTGCACAAGCATCTGCAAAGTGCATGTTGGAGCTATTTACGCCATTGCTTGCCATCCCTGCTAAATGCAGTTCTGTGCTGCAACGCTTGCATGAGTGAGGCAATTGACCCACTTTTGCAAACACAGGCTCTCTTCTGCTCCAGAAGCGCAGGAAGGTACATACTGCATGCTTTTTATGGTGTTGTGTAGCCTGCTGCCGTTGCGTACAGGCTACTACGAGACAGATTCACAGATCTGGAGGAGCAGGGTGCAGAGCAGCCTGCCCTCGGTCTGTTTCAGATGACAGCTTCCCTTACCAGGCCCCAGGCAGCTAAGCTCTTCTACCAGATCTGTGGTTAGTCTCTCTGTCCTCAGTCCCAGCTCATGTTGTATTCTGAGTGAGGAGACTTACCCAGAAATTGGCGGGTGTTGATCTGTTTGTCATGCTGCGCTTTGGTATAGATCTATAAGACTATTTGTATGTTTGCCCTTATATGTCCAGCTTGACGCTTGGTTATGACTAATGCGTGCCTTGATTGAGTGCATGCATTGCGTTTTCACCGACTTCATGCCTGCACATGCTGAGGTGCTGACACTTATCCCTTACTGTTCTGCAGTCACCCAAAGCAACAACTTCATCCAGGCCGTACAGGAAGAGCCTTTTGGTGACATTGTCATCAGCAGAGGGACTTTTCTCTGATTACACAACTTGAGCAGGGCTGCAGTCATCAGCGGCATCATGTCAGCATGCCCACATGTGCACAGAAACATGCCATGTCCTGTTGAGATTGCAAGAGGAGGTGTACAGAAGGCATACCTGTTGGACAGGACATGTTGCATTTACACCCATTTTGTCTTAGTAGAATGCAAAAGATCTGGGGAAAATGTACGTTTTCTTCTTATGGTGTATGTGTGCTGCAATGAATAAGAAGCTGTGATCCCTGTCCTTTTCTTTGCTGACTGTGCCAAGACCCTTTTGCATGATGTCTGATACGATGTACATATACAATCTTGCAGCTTGCACATTCCGAAGCTTACTTGTACTTTTTCCTTGATAGCTTGGATCTCAGATACTTGTCCCCAAGAATGCACTGATTTGCAGTGAAATGCCTGGATCATAGGTATTGTGGGCAGATATGTAAGATACATGCTGTCATGCAAGACTGTTAGGTGGCTTTGCCTGGTCAAAAAAAGCGCTGCTAGCAAGAGTCTGATGTTCCATCTCTAGATCCAGCAGACTGCTATATTAGAGCATTCAGACAGATGAAAAGTCACAATACAAAGCTCTTTTCTGTCCCCACTGTATGTCCTTGGCATGCCAGCAAAGTGCATGCATTTATTTCAGCTGCACCTGAAGTTCTGGTGATACAATCAGTTATTGCATTACACAGGTCATGGCATGGAGATGACAGCACGTAGGCAACCACCGCTATGCAACATGTCAAAGGCATCATTGATCTCATATAACTTGTAATGGTGAGTGATGTACTCGTCTGCTCTGAACTCATTCTTCATGTAACGCTCAACCAAATTTGGCACGTCTACACGGGACTTGAAGCCGCCAAACGCTGTTCCCTTCCACACACGACCTGCAGATAAGCAATGACCATTTTACACATTGCATGCTACATGCTACTGTGAGCCTATACAACTTCACATGTTGTGATGATGCAACTAAAGGAGCAACAAAGTATCCATGCAGTGTATGCTACAGGCTGCCATGAGCATATGCATGTTTGTGAACAGTGCTTGATGTGACCTGTAAATTTATTTGCACCAAAACAACAACGCATTGCATACTCAGGTGTGGTCCCTGAGCTCCTGCTCACGCACGATCCCTCGCGATCGCGCTTCAGAGTTTATTTTAAAAGTGCTTGATGCAACTGACAGGGTAACTCACCAGTGACAAGTTGGAAAGGCCTAGTGGAAATCTCCTTGCCAGACCCAGCAACCCCAATCACCACAGACTGTCCCCACCCCTTGTGTGTGCATTCCAGTGCTTGCCTCATCACGTTGACATTCCCAATGCACTCAAATGAGTAGTCCACGCCACCAACACCCTCCTCTGTTGTCATCTCCACTATGACCTCTGTGATAGGTTTGTCATGATCCTTGGGGTTGATGCAGTGTGTGCAGCCCCACTCCTTAGCCCTCTTGAATTTGCCAGGGTCAGTGTCAACCCCAATGATCATCTTGGCTCCAACATCCCGTAGGCCATCCACGCAGGCCAAGCCGACTGTTCCTAGACCAAAGACTGCTGATGTGCATCCCTTCTCAGCCTGCAGAAGAATGATAAATGCCATCAGCACGCTCTATATGCTATGGCTTGCACAGCCTCCATTGTTGTGAACATGTATGCATCTCAAGTGTGTGTGACTCATGCCGTGCATGCATGCAACCAAGCAACTGTGACTTTTGTGTCTCAGTCAGTACGCTGCAACAGTACTTGCCAACCCAGACGTGTCCAAAAGATGAGCTTGCTCATTTGCAAAACCGTCATCAATGAACTGTGCTGATGAGCTGGTTTTGACAAGCTGATGGTGTCATATACACATACCTTAGCTGTGTTCATGACAGCACCCAGGCCAGTTGCAATGCCACAGCCCAAGAGGCAGACAGACTCAAGAGGAGCCTCCTTATTGATCTTGGCCACACTGACTTCATGACACACTGTGTACTCTGAGAAGGTTGATGTGCCCATCTACATCAAGCCACAAACATACAGTCAGCAGCACTTGTGTCTCCACAATGTAAAATTGCTGTACAAGCTCTGCTGCCACTTGCAGCAGCAAAGTCCCAATGCGCATGCTATGATAGCTCAGCTGCCTATAAGCACGTGCAGAACATGCCGAGGTGCAAGGCATGAGAACAACTTACAAAGTGATAAATGGGTTTGCCCTCATATGAGAAGCGAGGCTTGTTGTCTGATTGCATGACTCCTTTGCCGGTCCAGTTGCGCACTGCCCCACACAAGTTTGTCTTGCCACTGCGACACATCTTGCACTTCCCACAGAAGGCCTGCACAACAAAGGTGCGCATCCATCAAGACTCAAGCGTTGGGCAATGCTGCGCACTAGTAAGTTGGCCCTTCTTGAGTACTGCACTGTAATCAAAGACTGGTGAAGGACCCATGTGTATACCTGGTAACATGGGATCACATGGTCGCCAGCCTTGACACTCTCCACGCCCTCACCAACACTTTCTACCACACCAGAAGCTTCGTGTCCCAAAATGGCTGGGAATAGACCCTCTGGGTCTGCGTTGTGGTCATATTGTTACAGCAATGCAGTAGATCCATGGATTTGCTGTACAGTCCAGAATGAAAGTGAATGGTAAATGTCGGGGCATACCTTCGCCTGACAGAGTGAAAGCATCTGTATGGCACAAGGCTGTAGAGTGAATCTGCAAAACAGGAACACACTCAAAGGAAGCTCAGCCTGGTCTACTGAGGGGAAGCATGATAAGCTGCAAAATTTGTATGTTGCCTTGATGCGGACTTCTCCAGGACCAGGAGGATCAACAGTGACTGTCTTGACTTCCAAAGGTTTCTTGGCCTCCCAAGCAATGGCTGCCTTGCACTGGATGGGCTACAAGTAGACAGATCACTCGTTAGCGTGTCGATGTCACTGGGGACGACATGTATATGGCATTTCATTCAAGAAATACAATTTCTCTGCAAACGATGCAAAAGACGCCAGCGGCATCCAGTCAACAAGCATGCATGGCAAACTTGACATACCTTTCCGGCTGTGTCTTTCGCCATTTCGCTGTCGCCGCTGACAGTGGTTGTCTCTACAGCTGCTGAATACGCTTGTATTCCAGTTGAAGGCGATCGACTGCGGTGAGCAACCAATTATTATTTTCACGACTAACACATGTCAACGTAATGTGCCAGTTGTAATGTAAAGTGCAGCATGCAAGCGAGGAGCTCTGTAAATACCGATAGCGGACAGTACGCACAATAGGGGCTTGGAATGGGTGAATCTTGCATTATTACATCCGCAATCGCATACCCCCGCTGCTCCTGCGGGCAAACGGTCGATCACCGGTGACGATGCAGCCGGCGTGCATTGGCTGAAAGCATTGGCTGAGTCGTTGACACTGGAACCCCTTTCGCTCGCTTGAATTGCGGCGAGCAGCAAGCGCTTGCAAAGTCTGTGCGATAGAAACCATTCACGACATGCAAATGCGCCTGAACAGTTCAAGCAACCGCAAAGACACAGTGTACCTGCTCGAACTGATAAAGCCCGCCTGCCTGCTACGCTGGGCAAGCTTTGCACCCCTTGAGGCATCGCCAGTCTTGCAGTATGCATTGTTTGTACGAGTGCATTCCCTCTACCGGTCAATTTGAGTGCCATCTGCGAAACGCGACTCAACAGCATCGCCTATCTACACCCTGGACACGCAGCTGCAGACTTCAGCGCGCTGGCCAGTCTGAAAAAAGCAGGCTATACTGCATCCGCAGACCTGCAGAATCGCTGCTCGATATCACCACCCAACAGTTGTCATAAGCGTACGAGCCTCTCTCGTTGTTTAATGCCATGGATCGAGGAAAGATGAACATGTTTGCTTGAACTTATAGGCAAATAGCTGCTCTTCGGTGAAGCCGTACGCAATGAAAGCTGTAATATATAAAACCTTTGGTCCTCCGGATGTTCTCAAGCTTGTCAATCACCCCCTGCCGCAAAGATCAGCTGGTGAAGTTTTGGTCAAAATCAGGTCCACGAGCGTCAATCCCGTGGATTACAAAATCAGAAGGGGCAGCATTCCTGTCATTTCAAAGAAAGAAAAGGTGCTGTTGGGGCGAGCGCATCAGACGCTGCGCTACTGTCACTGACATAAAGTCATGCTGAGTTGCGATTGCCTGCATGCACAGATTTTGGGTGGAGATCTCGCAGGAGTGATTGAGTCTGCGGATGCTGACTCTCAGGTACATGCTCAGTGACTTGTTCTGCAATTCCTGCTGGCAATTGTCATACGTCCACTTTGTGCTGTAGATGACTAAGGGTGACAGGGTGTTTGGCCTGTCCCCAGACTTCACATTCACGTCGAAATGGGGTATGTTGCGGTGCACACTTTGCAAGCAAGTAGACGTTTTCTTTGCAGCTTGTGCTGCCCATCATGCTCTGATGTTGCTTTGTACAGTGTTGCAGCTGATTATCCTGCTGCAGGCACTTATGCTGAGTATGCCACTATCAAGAGCAACCTGTTGGCCCGCATACCTGACAACACATCATTTGATGAAGCTGCATCATTGCCGGTGGTCTGCCTCACAGCAATGCAGGTGCTTGCTCAACCCCTTTGGAGTATAAAAAGCATTGCCTGCTTGACTGGCATTTTGCTGTCTGACATTTGTGCCTGACCTGTTCTTACTGTCAACTCATTCTATAAGCATAAAAGCTATTGCATATGCTCACTGTCTTTTGCTGGTCGAACTGCAGGGCACTCTGACCGTTTATGCATATGCATGCATTCTGTATCATTGTAACATGACGATGTGATGTCATGTACTCCTGTAGGCTTTGGAGTCTGCTCAAGTAAAGCCTGGGCAGCGCGTGCTGATTCATGGTGGCAGTGGAGGAGTAGGCAGCGCTGCTGTGCAGATTGCAAAGGCCTGGGGAGCACATGTCACCAGCACCTGCAGTTCTAAGAACATGCAACTCGTCAAGGTTCAAACACAATAACAAGCATTGCATGTGCATACACTGATGTGTAGCTGTTTAGCAGCATACTAGCTGCAACAGCATGCGGAATGTTAGTTGACCCCAATGACTGGTGTATGCCAGCTCGCCCATAAGTGCAAGCTTTTCAGCAGGACAAAAGCATGTCTTAGCTGTTGTTGCAAGCTGCTGCTTGTTCTTCTTATATAGGCTGTAAAACGTAATTGTGCAGGTACGCACACGGATTGACAGCAGAGCATTGTGCTGCAGGAGTTAGGCGCCGATGAGGTCATTGACTACAGACAGCAGTCAGTAGACCAGGTGTTCAAGGACAACCCCTTTGATGCTGTAGTGGACCAAATTGGCGGTAAGTCATTAACCAGCAAACCTGCGTCTCATCTGGCTGCTGCTGCTGCTGCTGCTGTTAGGATTGGTATGGCCAGCATGCGCACATACCACAACACTGCACCTGTGCTTTTCTGTCCCAGATCTAAGATGAGACACTTGAAGCAACTATGCATATAATCCTACTGACCCTTTGACCTTAGCCATCTGAAGTCCAAGCCCGTCGTGTCAATTACAGATACAAATCTGACATGTTGCCTAGCTCCTGGGCAGTGTTCAGCCCAATGATAGCTGATCTTCAAACGCAGGCCTCAGCAAGATGGGCAGAGCTTGCTATGCTGCATTGCAGGTGCAACCACAACACAGAGCTTGGCGGTTCTGAAGAAAAATGGGCACATTTCCTTTGTGTTGAATGAGAACCTGAACTATGCCAAGTTGACTGCAGGGTGAGCTTCACAGGCAAGCTTCCCAGGCGACCATATGTACTAAGATTGTGTGGCAACATGCAGTATGACACATTATGCTGACCCTGCTTGATGGGGGCGTTGCACTGTATCACAAAGCGTTCCTGATTGATGCAATCATGACAGCCTGCATGGTTCCAAGGCATCTGTGTCTTTCACAAATGGCTGCTTCAGCACAGGCACCCTGCGCTATTGTATAGAGCAAAATAGTGGTGTTGCGACATACACCGAGGGACATCTCAGCCTCAGCTATTGCAGCGTTTTGGACCTGCATCGTACTCACTAGCAGATTGAATACACATTGACCCCCAGATTCACAGCAACTTTGCTGTATGCCACCGCCTTGTTCATTGTTTGCATACCTGCAGACTTGCACTGGGCACGCTGGGGCTGGGTCCTAAATACCATTTGGGCTTTGTCAAGCCAGATGGACGCATGATGCAAGAAGTTGCCAGACGGCTGAGCACAGGCAAACTGAAGGCTGTCATTGCTAAGACTTTTCCCTTGGAAGAAGCTGCGTACGTGACATGCCTGCTGTGTGCATCTGCACTGCAGTGTTCGCATGCCTGCATTGACAGTGTGGACCTTCCAAGAGCAGACACTTCTGTGGCTCTCTCTTGCAGTACTCCCTGCTTCTGTTACTGCAGTTGTCAACTTGATTGCATGCAGATTGCCACATAGTTGCTGCATCGTGCCTTTGCATTAAAGCTGCAGACAGTGTGTCGCATGTAATGTGTGTGCTGCAGGGCCGCACATGAGCTACTGGAAACAGGCCATCCCAGTGGAAAGGTAGTGATGACAGTATCTGCTTGAAACTTGCACTATGCAAACAACATGGCGGCCGTTCTTGAAGGCGCACAGGCACAAACTGTGCTGGTAGCGGACATCTCTGAACTGGACTCCAAGCTGGCCAGCCATGGTCACCGCAAAAGAAGGCAAGCAGCTGTGTGGAACTGTTTACGATCACGGCATAGGCTTGAATAGCAAGGTCAACAGTTCGTATCAGGCCTCATGTTGATACATCTATCTCAGCATAGAGTTTATGTGAGGGCATCTATCAAACATACATTACATGTGAGGGCATCTGTTTTAACATAGAGTGGTTGCTTTGAGTGGTCTCTTTCTGCGTTGTAGCTCCTTTTTGATAAAGATAAGTACATAGCAATGCTCTGTGCCTGCTTTTCAGCGCTGACCTGGTTGCATTTATGATAGGACGTTGTGTTTGTAATTTCAGCTTGCCATCAGGTCATTTTGGTGATGTTCAGCGCTTGTCAGCTGGCATCAGACAGTGACATCTGTCAGATTTGGTCAGCCTGTTTCAGGTCTTACGTATACAACTACAGTGAGGTTCAGTGTCTTTCGGCGCATGCCAGCATTTTTCAGCTGTGGCCGACAACGCTGAATGTCGACTGACAGCTTCCAGCCTGACCTTCGTTCCCATAGTGATCCCAGTAGGTGAATTCATCGAAGCAGTGCATGACCTACCTATAGATATATATATATATTTATCCTCTCCGTATATTCAAGCCTATGCAGCATGCTCCCGGGCAGGCATACAGGTGAATGCGTCAAAGTCGGCTCTTGCCCAGATGATGCTGAAGATTAGCCTGTGCTGATCTTCAGCATCATCTGTGCTGCTGGAAGACAAAATCTCACTGGTTGTTGCTGTGCATCCCCAGACGTTTCTGTATTTAGATTTCCAGTGTGGTGATGACTCATGTCTCTGAATTAAAATAGACGTGTCGGTTCTGGATGGCGTTGTTTTATGTGAATTAGGAAGAGTCCCATTGCAATTATATTGGCAAAAAATGTTACTGAAGTATGTTAGCAGGATCAGCGAGTTTCCCTCTGACAGGCTGGTTAAGAAGGCTTTTACTCATGCCTCATCTGTGAACACTCTTTGGTGGCAAAAACTGTCCCTTTGGCTGAGCCAGCATAGGTTTGAAGGTGTGTTAGCAGAGTGGGGCTTTTTCAGTGGTCAATGCTGAGCAGTGTGTAAGAGACAAGTGGTACCATGGTATCTGCCAGTCTTCAGCTACAAAGGTCAGCTTTTTCATGGACAACACGTTCTTTGACTCCAATGTCATGGCTTCTTACCTTCTGGACATTAGACCCAGTGCTCC